>Ga0209717_1002537_pt1 | contig 17401 bp, 15 predicted proteins | sample AD_UKC048_MetaG_FD_184418 | JGI IMG/M metagenome (GOLD analysis project Ga0209717, IMG submission 184418) | Active sludge microbial communities of municipal wastewater-treating anaerobic digesters from USA - AD_UKC048_MetaG (SPAdes) (version 2) | ecosystem: Engineered > Bioreactor > Anaerobic >... | reverse complement strand
CCGCTCTTGGCGAAACGCAGGGCCCAGGCCAGCTTATAGGCTACGCCGCAACCCGACAGGTCGCGGAAGGGGTAGCCGGACGACTCGAGCTTGGGGTCGATGACGGCCAGCGCCGGCGGCGGCTCGTCGGCCTGCAGCACGTGATGGTCGACGACGATCACGTCGACGCCCTTCTCGGCGGCATAGGCCATCTCGGCATGGTTCGATATGCCGCAGTCGACGGTGACGATGAGGCTGCCGTAGTCGGCGGCGAACTCATCGACGGCCGCCCGCGACAGCCCGTACTTCTCGTCCTCGGTCGGCAGGCGGTAACGCGCGTCGACGCCGAGCGAGGCGAGGGCCTCCATCATCAGGGTCGTAGCGGAGACGCCGTCGGCGTCGCGGTCGCCGAAGACGAGGACCTTCTCGCCTTCGTCGGCGGCGAGCAGGATACGGTCGACCGCGTCCTCCATCTGCGAGAATAGGAAGGGATTGCGCTGGAAGCGCAGGTCGTCCTCGAGGTAGTACAGCACCTCCTCGGGCGACAGGACGCCGCGCCTGGCCAGGACGGAGGCAGACAGGAGGTCGAGGCCGAAGCGCTCCGCCAGCTCGCGGATGGCTTGCGGGGAGACGTCGCGCTTCTTCCACCTCATAGCGCGGTGATTTCCTTTATCACGAGGGGCGAGGCGGCCGGGGCTTCGGGCCCGACGGACAGAGCCTCGGCCACCAGGGGCCAGGCCGCGTCGAGCGAGGCCTCGTCCTTGCCGTAGACCGTGGCGACCAGGTCGCCCTTCGCGACGGCGGCGCCCTTCCTGCGCTCGAAGACGAAGCCGACATCCGGCGCGACCGGGTCGCTCGTCTTGTTGCGCCCGACGCCGAGGTAGACGCCGGCCAGGCCGATCTTGTACGCGTCTATCGAGCGCACATAACCGGCGGCGGGGGCCCGCAGCTCGCGGACATGCCGGGAGCGGAACGAGCCGCGCATCTTCATCATGCGGTCGACGTCGCCGCCCTGGGTCCTTACGTTGCGCATGAACAGCTCGAGCGCCTTGCCCGACGCCACGGCTTTCTCGCACAGCCTCGTCGCGGCTTCGACGTCCTGGGCCACGCCCGCGGCTCCGTTGCCTGCGGCATCGTTGCCTGCGGCATCGTTGCCTGCGGCATCGTTGCCTGCGGCAACGAGCATCCAGGCGGCCAGGCGGTAGGTCACCTCCATGAGGTCGGCCGGCCCCCTGCCCTCGAGGCAGTCGATCGACTCCTCGACCTCGAGGAAGTTACCGACCTTGTCGCCGAGCGGTTCGGTCATGTCGGTGATCACGCCGACGATGCGCTTGCCCATGGCCTGACCGGTGCGCACGAGGCTGGAGGCCAGGCGCTCCGCGTCGTCCACGGTCTTCATGAACGCGCCCGGGCCGCTCTTGACGTCGAAGACGAGGGCCTCGGCGCCCTCGGCCACCTTCTTGGACAGGATGCTCGCGGTGATCAGCGGCACCGACTCGACGGTGGCGGTCACATCGCGTAGCGAGTACAGGCGCTTGTCGGCCGGCACGATGGCGTCGGTCTGGCCGGTCATCGCGAAACCGTCGCGCTCGATGTACTCGCGGAAGCGCGCCTCGTCGAGCCTGGTGGTATAGCCGGGGATGCTCTCGAGCTTGTCGAGAGTGCCGCCGGTGTGCCCGAGCGCGCGGCCCGACATCATCGGCACCCTGACGCCGCAGGCGGCCGCGATGGGCGCGAGTATCAGCGACACCTTGTCTCCTACGCCGCCGGTCGAGTGCTTGTCGACGAAGGGGCCGGCGATGCCGGACAGGTCCATCCTCGAGCCGGAGCGCAGCATCAGGTCGGTCAGGTCGGCGGTCTCGCGGAAGCTCATGCCCCGGAAGAACACGGCCATCAGCCAGGCGCTCACCTGGTACTCGGGCACCTCGCCCGAGACGTACCCGTTCACGATCGCGGCTATCTCGTCGCGGGACAGCTCGCCGCCGTCGCGCTTCTTCATAATGACATCTACGGCCCTCATGACGGCCTCCTTACACTAATCCGGATTTCAAGGTACGTAGCGGCGTCTCCGCCGCCTTCTCGGCCAGGTCGAGCGCGCAGGCCTTGAGCGCGCGCGCCGCCTCGTCCGCCAGCCCGACGCGTACGGCGTCGGCGAACGGCCTGCGCGCCGCCGCCCCGAGCCAGGCGACCGCGCCCGGCGGCAGGGGTATCGCGTCGGGCTCCCGCCCGGCGCAACGCGCGCAGACGAAGCCTCCCGATCGGCGGGAGTAGGAGTGTATCGCATCGTCGCCCATTACGCCAGCGCAGGAGCGGCATTCCCCCGAATCCGGGCCGAGCCCCATCGCGTCGAGCGCCCGCAGGGCAAAGAGACTGACGGCCCGGCCGAGCAGGCCCTGGTCGCCGCGCGAGGCCGCCTCGTCGAAGGCCGCGAGCGCGGCAACCGTCAGCTCGAGCGCGTCGGGCCAGTCGCCGCCGAGCGCGCTCGTCGCGATCATGAGCTCGCTCGCGAACGACGCGGCCGCGATGGCCTCGAGCGAGCCGCGGACGGACGCGAACTCGCGCTCCGGGTCGAAGTCGCTTAGCTTGACGAGGCCCTTGGCCGCGTCGCGGTAGATCCAGGCGCGGCCGTAATGCCAGGGCGAGGCGAGCGAGCGCAGCTTGCTCTTGCCGCCGCCGAAGACGAAAGCCTCGACCAGCCCCTCGTCCGCGGTCAGGAGCGTGGCGACCCTCGCCCCGGACGGCACTTCCTTGGAGCGCAGTATCAGCGCCTCGAACGAGGCCGACCTGGTCGCCACCGCCGCGCCCGCGGCCCGCTAGAAGCGGTAGCGGACGCCGAGCCCGCCGGACGCGCCTATGCCGAAGGCCGGGAACATCGGTATATCGAGGCCGACTTCGATGAACAGCTCGAACGGGGCCTTCCTGAAGCGGTAGGCTAGGCCGCCGGGCACGCGGGCTCCGAGGCCGAAGCCGCCGTCGTAGAGATTGAAGAAGGCTCCGAGGCCGAAGAACGGCGTGAAGGAGGCGGCCTCGATGACGAGCATGCCGGGGAACGCGTACTCGTAATTGGCCTGAAGGAGGATGGAGTAGCCGCCGTGCCCGCCGCCGAAATTCCATGCGGCTTTAGCGTCGAGCCAGGAAGCCGGCCCGAGGTCCAGCTCGAAGCTGACGCCGGTAGGCTGGCCGAGAAACAGGCCCAGGCCCATCGGACCGTCGGCCGGTACGCCGGACAGGCGAATGGTGGTAGGGCTAGCCTGCTTGGCCGGCTTCGACTTGGCCGGAGCGGCAGCCAGCGGCAGGGTCAGGAGAGCCAGGGCGCAGATGATAGACAGGATGCGTTTCATGCGAAGACTCCTTGGAAGACGCTAGGTCGATAGTATGCTAGCATATCCGGCCGGCTTGTTCGAGCCGTGGCCGCTCCGAGGCCAGGCGGCGCCGCGCGGAGGACCTGCGATGCTCAGCTATAGACACGGCTTCCACGCCGGCAACCACGCCGACGTGCTCAAGCATACGACGCTCGTAGCCTGCCTGCGTGCGATGCGCGCCAAGGAAACGCCGCTCCTCTACGTCGACACGCATGCCGGAGCCGGCTCGTACGCGCTGCGGGAAGGCTTCGCCGCCCAGAACGACGAGTGGGCCGGAGGCGTGGAGCGCCTGGCCGCCTTCGCCGGGAACGAGAACCCGCCGCCGGTCGTGGCCGACTACCTGGCAGCGGTGATCGGCCCCGGCGGCGCTCAGGCGATGGAGCGCTATCCCGGCTCGCCGGCCATAGCGGCCGCCTGGCTCCGGCCCCAGGACCGGCTGGCGTTGTTCGAGCTACACCCGAGCGACTACGGGCCGCTGTCGGCGATGTTCTCAGGTGACCGCCGAGCGCGCGTGGTCAACGCGGACGGCTTCTCCGGACTGCGCGGCGCGCTACCCCCGCCGTCTCGGCGCGCCCTCGTGCTCGTCGACCCGTCGTACGAGCTGGCGGCCGACTACGAGCGCGCCATCGAGGCGCTCCGCGAGGCGCTCCGCCGCTTCGCCACGGGCGTCTACGCGGTCTGGTACCCGCTCCTCGAGCGGCCGGAGGCCAAGGCCCTGCCTCGGCGCTTAATGGATCTAGCCGCCGAGGCCGGCCCGCGCGGGGCGGCCGCGCTCGACGCGAGGCTGCGCGTACGCGGAAGCCGGCCCGGGGAGCGCGGCATGGCCGGCTCAGGGCTCGTCGTCTTCAACCCGCCGTGGCGCCTGGCCGACGGCCTGCGCGAGGCCCTGCCCTACCTGGCTCGCGCCCTCGGCGACGACGCCGACGCCTCATGGGACCTGGAGACGAGGGAATGAGGCATCAGCCGGCTACGTCGCGGATGACCCGCAGCCAGTTGCCGCCCATGATCGCGGCGACGTCGGCCTCGGCGTAGCCGCGGGCCTGGAGAGCCGCGGTCAGCTGGCCTAGGCGGGAACAGTCGGGCATCACGAGGCCGTAGGGCGCCGAGAAGCCGTCGAAGTCGGTACCGAGGCCGACGTGCTCCACGCCGACGACCGAGACCAGGCGGTCGATGTGGTCGACCACCCTGGCGACGCCGACCTTGGCCGGGTCGGGATCGACGAAGACGCCGGCGAAGGTGACGCCGATAAGGCCGCCGGTCGCGGCGATGCGCTCGGCCTGGGCGTCGCTCAGGTTGCGCCGGTGGTCGCAGACGGCCCTCGAGTTGGAGTGCGACGCGACGAGCGGCCGCCGCGCCACGGCCAGGACCTCGTCGAGGGCCTGGTCGCAGAGGTGCGACACGTCGACTATCATGCCGAGGTTTTCCATCTCGGCGACGACCTCTCGGCCGAACGGGGTCAGTCCGTCGGGGCCGGGGTGCTCGGCGCCGCGGCCGATGGCGTTGACGCGGTTCCAGGTCAGCGTCATCAGGCGCACGCCGCGCGCGTGGAAGGCGCGCAGCTCGTCGAGGCTCTCGCCTATCGCCTCGCCGCCCTCGATGGTCAGGAAGGCGGCCAGGGCGCCATCGCGCTTGGCGGCGAGGACCTCCCCGGACGTCGTCGCGAGCCGCGCCCTGCCCCCGGACCGCCCGACGGCCGACTCGACCGCGTCCAGGAGCCGGTAGGTATGCTCGCGGGCCTCGGGCACGAAGACCGTGTCGGTGAACAGGGCGAAGAACTGCGCCGTCACGCCGCCCTCGAGCAGCCGGGGAAAGTCGACGTGGCCCGTATCGTTCCGAGCGCAGAGGTCGAGCGGCGGCACCCGTTCGCTCTTGAAGTCGTAGCCGGCGGCCGGTATGGCCGTGTCGCAGTGCCCGTCGATGACGATCAGGCGTTCGTGTAACGCGGGGACTCCTCTATCGGCGTATTCGTCGCGCATATCACAGCTCCCTGGCTATCAGGTCGTCGAAGGTCTCGCGCCGGACCGACAGGCGGTGCTCGCCGGAATCGGTCAACACCATCGCCGGGCGCGGTAGGCGGTTGTAGTTGCTGGCCATCGAGTGGTTGTAGGCGCCGGTCGTGAACACGGCGAGCACGTCGCCGGGCTCGGGCGACTGGAGCGCGACGTCGCGTATCAGGATGTCGCCCGACTCGCAGCACTTGCCCGCGACCGTGACGACCTCGTCGCGCGGCGCGTCGTGCCGGTCGGCCACGCTCGCCTCGTAGACCGCGCCGTATAGGGCCGGCCTCGGATTGTCGGGCAGGCCGCCGTCGACGCCGACGTAGGTCTTCACCTCCGGGATGACCTTCTTGGAGCCGACGGTGTACAGGGTGAGTCCGGCCTCGCCGACGACCCAGCGTCCGGGCTCGATCACGACGCGGGGCAGGCGCAGGTTGGCGGTCGCGCAGGCGGCGGTCAGCTCGGCCATCATCGGGTCGACGAAATACGACAAGGGCCTGGCCCGCTCGTCGTCGTGGTAGTGGACGCCGTAGCCGCCGCCGAGGTTCAGCTCGGCCGTCTCGAAGCCGTAGTCGGCCTTGAGCTCGGCCATCAGCGCGCAGACGACGCCGATGGCCTTGAGGTGGGATTCGTTCGACAGGAGCTGGGAGCCGACGTGGAAATGGAAGCCGAGGAGCTCGACGCCCTCCATGCCGAGGGCCGCGCCGACGTAAGCGTCGCGGACGCGCCGGTCGAGCGGGATGCCGAACTTGGAGTCGAGCCGACCGGTCGAGATGTACTCGTGGGTGTGGCTATCCACGCCCGGGGCGACGCGGAACAGTATCCTGGCGCGCCGGCCCAGGGCCGTCGCGGCCCGGTTCAGCGTCTCGAGCTCGTGCAGGTTGTCGACGACGACCCGGCCGACGCCGTACTCGACGGCCATCCTGATCTCGGCGTCGGTCTTGGAGTTGCCGTGGAAATAGACCCGGTCCATCGGGAAGCCGGCCTTGGAGGCCGCGAACAGCTCGCCGCCGGAGACCACGTCGAGGCCTATGCCCTCGGAGGCGACGATGCGCAGGACGTCGAGCGTCTGGAGCGCCTTGCTCGCGTACAGCGCGTAGGTGTTCGGGTAGCGTCCCAGGAAGTCGTCGCGCAGCTCGCGCAGGCGCTCGCGTATCATGCGTTCGGAGACCACGTAGAGGGGGGTCCCGTATTCCTTAGCGAGGGCGACGGCGTCGCAGCCGTCGAAGCTCAGATGCGCCATGGTCATGCGCCCCTTTCACGCCTGTCGGCCAGGAAAGAGTACCACGGCCGAGGCGCTAGGGCTAGCGCCGACGGAGCCTTGGCCCGTCGGCGCGCCCGGGTCATAGCACGAAGAACAGGAAGGCCATCACCGCGCCCCAGTCCTTGGACGAGAAGCCTACCTCGTGGGCGCCGAGGCGCCTGGCGCCCGGATAGTACGAGCCCCGGTTGGCCAGCCAATGCTGCTTGAAGTGTATCGACACATCGAAGGACGCGGGTAGCTCGACGAGCATGCGCCGCGGGTCGGCCGCGAGCGCGTCGGCCGCCGCGGCCGCGATGCGCTCCTGGGCCAGAGCCGGGTGTATCGATATCGACGCGTTGCCGCGGCCCTCGGATACGGCTACGGTGCGGATGTTCGGATTGACCGAGGCCGCGGTGGCGCAGAGGGCCGCGTCGCCGGCGAGCAGCAGGACGGGCACGCCGACGTGGGCGGCTATGTACGCGTTGATCAGGAACTCGGACGCGAGTTCGCCGTTGATCCTGACGGCCACGTTGTTCGTGTCCATCGTATGCGCGAGCGGGCTGCCTGCGGTGCCGGCCGCGGAATGGTAGCCGATGAAGAATACGCCCTCGTGGCTCGGCTCGAGGCCGGCCATCATCACGTAGGGATCGCGGGTCCAGGCGCGCAGGACGCGGGCCTCGCGCGGCAGGCGCGACGGGTCTATCGAGCGGCCGGAGCCATGGGCGTCCTTGACGAGGATATCCGTGACGCCCGAGGCGACCGCCGCCTCGCAGGCCGCCGCCACCTCGCTCGTCATCTCCGCCCTGAAGTAGGCGCCCTGAGCCTCGCCTATCTCGGTTTCCTTCCAGTCGACGATGCCGCAGACGCCCTCTATGTCCGCGCTGACGTACAGCCTATCCATGGATCACCTCCACCTTCAACGTAAATACCTTACCACGGAGACACGGAGGTCAAGAACATGGTATGTAGTGATGGAAATCGCGGCAAAGCGATCCTGCCATGTACATGACCTTTTCAAGTTCTCTCCGTGCCTCCGTGACTCCGTGGTTCATTCTCCGATCATATCCGTTCCAGGAGGCGTAGGGCGCAGGACACCTGCATCGCGACGCCGAGGGGCAGGCAGTCCTCGTCGAGGTCGAAGGTCGACGCATGGAGCGGGGCGACGATCCCGCGGCCGAGGTTGCCGCAACCCAGGTGGTAGAAGGCGCCCGGCCGCTCCTTGCAGAAGAACGAGAAGTCCTCGACGCCCATGCTCGGCCGTTCCTTCCACTCGAGGTTGCCGGGGCACAGGACGTCGTCGGCCGCGGCAGTGACGACGTCGACCACGTCGGAGTCGTTGACGAGGGCCGCGTAGCCGTAGGCGACCTCGAGCGAGCCCGAGCCGCCGAGCGCCGCCGGGACGCCCTCGACGACGGCACGGGCCTTGCTCACGAGCAGGTCGCGGACCTCGTCCGAGGCGGTACGCAGCGTAGCGTTCATCGTCACTTCGTCGGCGACCACGTTCGACGCCGTGCCGCCCTGGATCGTGCCTATCGTCAGCACGGCCGAATCGAGGGGAGACACGGAGCGCGAGACGAGGGTATGGAGCGCGTTCACGACCTGGGCCGCGATCATCACGGCGTCGACTCCGCGCTCCGGATAGGCCGCGTGGCAGCCCAGTCCCCGGACGACCACGCGGAGGTCCGTACTGGAGCCGTTCAGGGCGCCCTTCCTGGTCTCGACGCGGCCGACCGGCAGGTAGGGCATCACGTGGAGGCCGAGGACGAAGTCGACGCGCGGATGCTCCAGGCAGCCGTCGGCTATCATCGTCGCCGCGCCGCCCACGGTCTCCTCGGCCGGCTGGAACAGGAGCTTCACGTTGCCGGCCAGCTCGGCCCGCCTCTCGGCGAACCACCTGGCGACGCCGAGCAGGATGGCCGTATGGGCGTCGTGGCCGCAGGCGTGCATGACGCCGTCGACCTCCGAGGCGTACTCGGCGCCGGTCTCCTCGCGTATAGGCAGCGCGTCGATGTCGGCCCGCAGGGCGACCGTCCGGCCGGGCCTGGCCCCGCGGACCAAGCCGACGACGGCGGTGCCGCGCCGCTCGCGCTCGACCCCCATCTCCTCGAGCCTCGCCTCGATGAAATCCGCCGTCCGGTGCTCCTCGAGGCCGAGCTCCGGATGACGGTGTAGCGCTCGCCTGATCTCGACGAGCCAGGGCCGGATGTCCCAGGCGTCGATGCGAAGCTTCTTGGCGTCGGTCATACCAGGCCCTCCATGACGTAGTCGGTTTCGGCCACGAGTTCGCCGCCTTCGTAGTAGGCGCGGGGAACCCTGGCGCCGATCGAGCAGATCACATCGTTACGGTTGGTGCCGGCCCAGGAGGCCACCTCGAGCACCGGCACGCCGGATCCGGGCTCCCCGCGTCGGTCGCCGCCGAGCAGCACGACCTCGTCGCCCTCGGCCACGCCGGGCACGGCGCTGACGTCGACCGTGCACTGGTCCATGCAGATCAGGCCCACGACCGGCGCCCGGACGCCCCGGACCAGGACGCTGGCCACGTTCGACAGGCAGCGCTTGTAACCGTCGGCGTAGCCGACCGGCAAGGTGGCCAGGAGGGCGCCGCCCGGAGGCGCGCGATAGCTGAAGTCATAGCCGACGCCCTCGCCCGGGCTCAGGCGCCTGAGTCGAGATATCCTGGTGCTCAGGCGGAAGGGGGTGATCATGTCGGCCGAGTCGGTCAGCGGGGTATCGAGCGGGGTGACGCCGTACAGCACGGCGCCTGGCCTCACCATATCCAGGCGGTAGGCGGGGTAGCGCATCAGGCCGATCGAGTCGCAGACGTGCCTGATCGCGAAGCGCAGGCCGAGCGAGGCCGCCTCGTCGACGAGCCGCTCGAACGCCGCGAACTGGGCCGCGTCGGAGGCCGCGTCGTAGAGCGCCAAGTGGGTAAAGATACCCTCGAGCTCGAGGGACGGCAGGGAGGCCATGCGGCCCAGGAGCTCGGCCGCCGAGCCGGCCCCTATGCCCGGCTCGAACAGCCCGGGCTTGAGGCCGAGGCGGTTCATGCCGGTGTCGATTTTGACGTGGGCGACCGCCCTGACGCCGGCCGCCCGGGCCGCGGTCGAGAAGGCCTCGGCCTGCCCGAGGTCGAACAGGGAGCAGGTGACGCGCTCGCGGGCCGCGACCGGCAGGTACTCGTCGGGCGTGTGGCCCATCACCAGGATCGCCGCGTCGGGATAGGCCCGTCGGAGGCGCAGGGCCTCGGGCAGGCAGGCGACCGCGAGCATGTCGACGCCCTCGCGCAGGAGGGCGCGGGCTACGCGCACCGCACCGAGGCCGTACGCGTCGGCCTTGACGACGGCCGCGATCTTTACCGGAGTGAACGCCGGAGTGAACGCGGCGCCTCGTCCCGCCTCGTCGTCGCCCTCGGGGCCGTCGTTCGGCGCGCCTACCATGCCCTTGACCTGCCTGAGGTTGTGGGCGATGGCATCGAGGTCGATGTCGAAGCGGGTAGACCTCAGCACGGCTCCTCCTCTTCCAGGCGGCTATCCAGGTAGATCCTGGGCACGCGCACGGAGACCGAGCTGATTATCTCGTAGTCGATGGTGCCGAGCAGCTCCGCCAGCTCCCCGGCCGAAGGGCCGCCCGGCCCGAACAGGGTCGCGGTCGCGCCCTCGCCCTCGTCGGGCAGGTCGGTCAGGTCAACCATGAACTGGTCCATGCAGACCGTGCCGACGATGGGGGCCTTCCCGGACGGCAAGCCGACCCAGCCGCGGTTGGACAGGGCCCGCGACACGCCGTCGGCGTAGCCGAGCGGTAACGTGCCTATCCTCGAGGCCCTGCGGGCGACGAAGGTGCGGCCGTAGCCGACGCTGTCACCCGCGGGCAGCGTCCTGACCTGCGTGACCTTGGCTTTGAGCGCCATCGCGGGAACCAGGGCCGGTCCGTCGGCCTCGAGCCCGGCGACGCCGAGCCCGTAGACGGCGATGCCGACCCGTCCCATATCCAGCCGAGAGGCGGGCATCCGCATATACGCGGAGCTGTTGGCGATGTGCCGCGCGAAGCCGCGCACCCCGGCGGCCTCGATGGCGGCCGTCGCCTCGTTAAAGCGCTCGAGCTGGAGCCGCGCGAAGACGCTCTCGGGGTCGTCGGCGTCGGCGAAGTGGGAGAAGACGCCCTCGAGCAGGGCGCCGGGCGTCGAGGCTATCGCCTTGGCCGCGGCGGCGGCCTCGGACGCAGGCACGCCGAGCCTGGACATGCCGGTATCGACCTTCAGGTGCAGCCTGGCCACGCGGCCGCGCAACTCGGCCTGAGCCGCGACCATCCTGGCGTTCTCGACCGAGACCACCGCCACGGACAGGCCGCCGGCGACCGCCCGGCCCGCTCCCTCGGGCCCCGTGTAGCCCATCACGAGGATCGGTTCGACGACGCCGGCGGCCCTTAGGGCCAGCCCCTCGTCGACCATGGCCACCGCCAGGGACGTAGCCCCGGCTTCAAGGCAGGCCCTCGCGACCGGCGCCGCGCCGTGCCCGTAGGCGTCGGCCTTGACGACGGCGCACAGCCCCGAATCCCCGCCGGCCAGGGCGACGAGGCGCTTGACGTTCCTTCGTATCGCCGAGAGATCCACCTCGGCCCATGCTTGCCTGTCTATCATCGATGCGCCCTCCCAGGCGCGACGTTTGTACGCGAATGCGGGGTTTTCAACCCCGTGCAACACTATCACGAGCGTGAAGCGACGACAATACGAGCGGGCCCGCCAGCTTCACCAAAGGCCGCCTAGGCGCTACAATGCGAGCCGCGCTCCGGGTAGGACGCGCGAGGAGCGACGCATGCGACCCCTGATCGGCATAACCTCGTTCGACGACCAGAAGACCCGCTCGACCTACGCGGCCATCAACGCCAACTACCTCTACTCGATAGACGCCGCGGGCGGGATCGCCGTGGTCCTACCAGGCCCGAGCGGGCTCCGTACGGCCGGCTCCTTCGCCGAGCCGGGCGACGACGAGCTGGCCGAGTCCGCCGAGGCCTACGCCGCCGGGCTGGACGGGCTCCTCCTGTCGGGCGGCGGCGACGTCAGCCCGCGGCTCCTCGGCCGCTCGCCGTCCCGCGGCGTGGCCCGCTTCGACTCGGACCGCGACCGCTGGGATCTGGCGCTATTCGCCGCCGCCCGCCGGCGCGGCCTGCCGGTACTCGGCGTCTGCCGGGGCTGCCAGGTCGTCAACGTCGCGCTCGGGGGCGGCCTCCACGAGGACCTGCCGACCGACCTGCCCGGCGCGGGCGGCCATTCCTTCGACGTGCCGATGGACGAGCTGGCCCATGCCGTGGACATAGAGCCGGGCAGCCGCCTCGCCTCGGCCCTCGGCCAGACGCGCCTCCCTGTCAACAGCTTCCATCACCAGGCCGCGAGCGGGGCCGCCCCGGGCCTCGTCGTGACGGCCAGGGCCGACGACGGCGTCATCGAGGCCCTCGAGTCGCCGGCCGGCGAACCCTACCTCGTCGCCGTGCAGTTCCACCCCGAGGGCCTGACCAGGCGCTACCCGGCCTTTCTCGGCATCTTCAGGGGCTTCGTCGAGACCGCCCGCCGCTAAGGCCCCGACGCGATCCGCGCGCGGTACGCGTCGGCCTCCTTCTCGTTGGCCAGCACGAAGTGCCCGCCGCCGACGTCGGTCCACGCCGGCTTGTCGGTCGAGCAGTCGTGGCACTTCGGGTCGTAGACCATGACCACCTTCTTCCGCTCCACGAGCGGGTCGGGCTGGGGTATGGCCGAAATCAGCGCGCGCGTATACGGGTGGAGCGGGTTCCTGAACAGCTCCTCGGTCTCCGCCAGCTCGACGATCTCGCCCTTGTTGATCACCGCGATACGGTCCGTGATGAAGCGGACCACCGACAGGTCGTGGGCGATGAACAGGTAGGTCAAGCCCTTGGCCTTCTGGATGGCCGACAGCAGGTTGAGCACCTGGGCGCGTATCGACACGTCGAGGGCCGAGATCGGCTCGTCGGCCACCACCAGTTCCGGCTCCATGATCAGCGCCCGGGCTATGCCGATGCGCTGGCGTTGGCCGCCGGAGAACTCGTGCGGGAAGCGCGAGGCGAATTCGGGCAGGAGACCGACCTCGAGCAGGGCCTTGGCGACCATGGCCCGTCGCTCCCCCTCGCTCCTCTTGACGCCGATATTGTACAGGCCCTCCGAGACGATGTAGTCGACCTTGGCCCGCTCGTTGAGCGACGCCATCGGGTCCTGGAAGATCATCTGGATCTTGCGCACCACCTCGCGGTCGAGCTCCTTGGGGATGCGGCCGCTGATCTCGCGGCCCTTGTACAGGATCGAGCCGGAGCTGGCGTCGTTGATCCTCACGATGGCGCGGCCGATGCTGGTCTTGCCGGAGCCCGACTCGCCGACGAGGCCGAAGGTCTCGCCCTTGTAGATCGAGAACGACACGCCCTTGACCGCCTTGAAGACGCCGCCGCCCTTCAGCCTGAAGCTTACCTCGAGGTCGCGCAGCTCGAGCACCGTCTCGCGGGCGCCGCTCATAGCGCTCCTCCCACGGCGCCGAGTTTGGCGCCGCCGAGCTTGGCGCCGCCGAGTTTGGCGCGCATCGCGAGGATGGCCGGGGGCGGCTCAATCCTCGGCGCGCGCGGGTCGAGCAGCCAGGTGGACGCCCGATGGGTCGGGCTCACCTCGAATTCCGGCGGCTCGGCGACGAAGTCGACCTTGAGCGCCTTGGGGTTGCGCGGCGCGAACGCATCGCCCCTGACCTCGTTGAACAGGTTGGGCGGCGTCCCGGATATCGAGTACAGCGGCCGGCCCTTGACGCCGAGCTGCGGCAGCGACGACAGGAGGGCCCACGTATACGGGTGCCTGGAATCGTAGAACACCTCCTCGGCCAGCCCGGTCTCGACGATCCTACCCGCGTACATCACCGCGACCCGGTCGGCCACGTTGGCCACCACGCCGAGGTCATGGGTGATGTAGACCGTCGTGAAGGCCAGGTCGCGCTGCAGGGCCTTGATCAGGCCGAGGATCTGGGCCTGGATGGTCACGTCGAGCGCGGTCGTCGGCTCGTCGCAGATCAGGATGCGCGGCTTGCAGGCCACCGCTATCGCTATGACCACGCGCTGGCGCATGCCGCCGGAGAATTCGTGGGGGTACTGCCTGCGCCGCTCCTCGGGATTATCGATGCCTACGCGCTCGAGCATCTCGACGACGGCGTGGTCGGCCTTCTTGCCGGACAGCCCGTGGTGCAGCTCGAAGACCTCGCGGATCTGGGCGCCTATCGTCAGGAGCGGGTTGAGCGCCGTCATCGGATCCTGGAACACCATCGATATTTTCTTGCCACGCACGCCGAGCCAGTCGCGCTCTTCCTTGATCCTCGCCAGGTCGCGGCCCTCGAACATCGCCGAGCCCGAGTCGACCCAGCCGTTCCGGTCGAGCATGCCGATGAGCGACTTGGTCAGCACCGACTTGCCGGACCCAGACTCCCCGACGATCGCGAGCGTTTCGCCCTCGTACAGCTCGAGGCCCGCGCCCCGGATGGCGGTCAGGGTGCGGCCGCGCAGGTTGAACTTGATGACGAGGCCCTTGGCCTCGAGTATCGCCGGTCCGTTCGCCATGTCCGCCGTCCTTACACGTGGTTACGCGGGTCGGACGCGTCGGAGAACGCGTTGCCGAGCACGTAGAACGAGATGGTTATCATCGACAGCACGACCGTCGGGAACAGCAGCTGGTAGCGCAGCTCCGGGGACATCATGATCTGCCGCCCCTCGTTGACCAGGTTGCCGAGCGACGGGATGCTGACCGGCAGGCCCAGGCCTATGTAGGTCAGGAATACCTCCCAGCCTATGGTACCCGGTATCGACAGGGCGGTCTGCAGCATGATCACCGATACCAGGTAGGGTAGCAGGTTCTTGAAGATGATACGCCGCGTCGGCGTGCCGAGACAGCGCGACGCGAGGTTGTACTCCCGGTCTCTGATAATGACGATCTGGTTGCGCACGAACCTGGCGAGCCCCAGCCAGCCGGTCGCGCACATCGCTATGACCATGGTCCTGAAGCTCGGCCGGAGGATATACGACAGCAGCATCAGCACGATGGTCGTCGGTATGTTGTTGAGCACGTTGTAGAGCTCGGTGATCACGCCGTCGAGCCTGCGCACGTAGCCCCAGACGGCCCCGAAGGCGATGCCGACTACCATCTCGACGGCGCCGACGATCAGGCCGATCAGGAGCGAGGTGCGCGTGCCGCTCCAGATCCTCGACCAGAGGTCCTGCCCTATCGTGTTCGTGCCGAACCAGAACTCGGCGCCCGGCTCGACATTCCTGTACTGCATGCCGGTGGCCGGGTCTATATGAATCTTGGTCGGGCTCTTCTGCCCGGGCAAGAGCGGCTGCACGAAGGTGAAGACGAGCAGCGTGACGAGCAGCGCGAGGAAGACCAAGGCCACCCTATTCTTGATGAAACCGCGCGCCGTCGAGCGCCAGTACGAGTAGTTGGAGTAGCCGCCGCGCTCGCCCGAGCTCGCGTCGAACTCGGCGGGCTCGAACAGGGAGGCGTCGAGGCCGTCCGCGGCAGCGCGGATCGCCTCGGGGCTCATCGGCCCGGCGCTCATCCTGTCCCGCATCATCGCGAGGCCTCGCTCTTGGCCAGCTTGATGCGCGGGTCGAAGAGCGCCATCAGGAGGTCCCCGAGGAACAGCCCGACGATGCCTATCGACGAGAAGATGAGCACGAGGCCCTGGACCATCGGGTTGTCCTGGCGCTGGATCACATCGACGAGGAGCCCTCCCATGCCCGGTATCGAGTACAGCGACTCGATATAGATGGAGCCGGATATGGTCATCAGGATCGACGCGGGCAGGTACTGGGCCATCGGCACGTAGGCGTTGCGCATCACGTGCCTGACCATGATCGCGGAGCGCGGCAGCCCCTTGGCCATCGCCAGGCGGATGTAGTCCTTGTTGAGCTCGTCGACCATGTAACGTCGCATCCACATGGCGTAGCCGGCGATGCTGCCGAGCGACATCGACAAGGCGGGCAGTATCCAGCTTGACGGCCGGTACTTGTCGAACAGCAACGGCAGGCCGAAGAGCTCGGTTACGTACAGCTGGATGAACAGCAGGTACACGGCGAGCGGCACGGCGCTGACGAACACGACGTAGCCGGTCCAGAGCTTGTCCAGCGCGCGGCCCTTGTGCTTGGCCATCGACACGCCCATCGCCAGGCCGGCGACGAGGGCGATCGCTATGGCGACGAGGCCGAAGCGCATGGAGTACGGTATCCTCGGCGCGACGACCTCGAGGACCGGCACGTCCTGACGGTATATCGTCGACACGCCGAGATCCCCGCGCAGGAGGCCGGCGTAGAACGAGCCGAGCTGGACATACCAGGGATCCAGGAGCCCCATCTTCTGGAGCACGGCCTCGCGCTGGCTCTCGCTGAGCTTATCGTAGCCGTCGCCGAAGTAGCCCTCGACGGGCAGGAGGCGCATCAGCAGGAACACCGCCGAGACGACGATGAGCAGGGTGACGAGCGACTGCAGGAGCCGCCGGACGGTATACTTGAGCATCTGACCCTGTCCGCCGCTGGCCCGGCCATCGCGGCGGCACTCCTCCTTGTAGAAGCGGTCGAAGCGACATCCTAACACGGTTTGGCCGAGGGGAAGCCGGGAAATTTCATGGCGGGATCATGGCATCGTTCCTACGGGAGGAAACGTTTCGTTTGACGAGCGTTACTATCGATGGAATACTTCTAGCGACGACGGTGTTACCGCCCTACGATTTCTGATCGGATAAGGAAACGACGCATGAAGAAGAAACAGGCTCTGGCGATAGCCGTATTCGCGCTGTTCGCGATCGGCCAGGCATGGTCCCAGCGGAAGTCCGCCGATTATTACGAGATGTACGCGGGCGAGGTAACGACCCTCAACTACCTGATCTCGGGCTCGGAAAACGAGCATATCATGTTCGCCAACGTCATCGACAACCTGATCGAGTACGACCGGTACGGCGTCGTGCAGCCGGGCCTCGCCGAATCGTGGACGACCTCGCCCGACGGACTCGTCTGGACCTTCAAGCTCAGGAAGAACCTACGCTGGTACACCTGGCAGGGCAAGGAATACGGCGACGTGACGGCCCAGGACTGGGTCGACGCGGCCAAATACATCCTGACCAAGGCGAACGCCTCGCGCATCGTCGAGCCGCTATCCTCAGTCGTCAAGAACGCCGACGCCTACTACGAGGGCAAGCTATCGGACTTCGCGCAGGTCGGCGTACGGGCGCTCGACAAGGGCACGCTCGAGTATACCCTCGAGAAGCCGGTACCGTACTTCCTGTCGATGCTCAGCTACGTCACCTACCTACCGGTCAGCGGCAAGTTCCTGGCAGAGGCTGGCGCCGCCTTCGGCAGGGACCAGACGAGGATCCTATACAACGGCGCCTACATCATGACCGAGTTCGAGCCCCAGGTGACGAGGGTGCTGACCAAGAACAAGAAGTACTGGGACCAGAAGAACGTCCATATCGGGCGCCTGATCTATCGCTACAATAAGGAGTATGCGACTCTGGCCCCCGAGCTGTTCCTGCGCGGGCAGACCTCGTACGCGGCCATCCCGTCGACCATCCTGGACACCTGGATGAAGGACCCGGCGAAGAAGGCCCAGATACACCCGGCTCGGACCAGCTCCTACACCTACTTCTACGGCTTCAACTTCAAGCCGACCTTCGCCGCCGAGTACGAGCCGGACAACTGGAAGGTCGCCGTCAACAACAAGAATTTCCGCAAGGCGGTCTTTCACGCGTTCGACCGCAAGGCCGCGATGCTAACCGCCGAGCCGAAATTCTTGT
>Ga0209717_1002534_pt1 | contig 17418 bp, 9 predicted proteins | sample AD_UKC048_MetaG_FD_184418 | JGI IMG/M metagenome (GOLD analysis project Ga0209717, IMG submission 184418) | Active sludge microbial communities of municipal wastewater-treating anaerobic digesters from USA - AD_UKC048_MetaG (SPAdes) (version 2) | ecosystem: Engineered > Bioreactor > Anaerobic >... | reverse complement strand
CCATGCTGATTTTGGGGCGTCGATCCATTTTTCTTTGCTTTGTGCCAGTCCAGACAAAGGGAGCAACAATAAAGCGAATTGAGCAACATTCGGGTACGTCATATGGGTGATTTTGCCACAACTTACAATGGAATAGCATGCATAGTTTAAATGAAATGTAAAAGTTTGTAACGGAATGAAAAACGTGTAATAGGAGTCATTTGGGCACCATCTGCTTGGGGTCATAAAAAAATTGTTCCTCTTGGATCAGTTCGCCATTCCATTTTTGGTAGGTCAGCTCTTCGATCTGCGAACCCGTTCCGTCTTTCCAGGTGAATTTGAAAACCCAACGAATGACCACATGGTCTCCATGTACAAAAACGGGGCGAATGCATTGGGAACTTACCGATTGTATCCTGGACAGTACCGCACGTTCATTGGCCACCAGGTTGTCTCGCCCTCTGCGCGGAGGAGATTGGTTTTCTTGCATGGAGGCATCTTCGGTATAAAAGTTTTCGATGGCCAAATCGTGTTGATTGGATTCTACAGTAGCGATAAAGCGCTCCAGTGTTGCAGGATTGGGCATGTTTTGGTGGTTTTATGGTTGATTTTTCTTTACCCGATCGTATCTGCTGATTTGCAAAAATTCAATCGGGTCATCGATTTCAATGATGTCTATAATGGCTTGTTTTTTGTCCTTTGAATTATTGTAATACGCTTGGGTAATTTTGTAGCCGATGTAATAACCTAAATCAGCAGGTCGATCTTTCACCGTATTTCCATTGTACATCCATTTTTCGGCAGTAGGATAACACAGGGTGGATTTGAATTCATTCCACATCTCGTTTTCATGCGCATCGCCATATTGATTGACCTCGGAATAATTGGTTGTCCCAGTAACCAGCTCACTGATAAAATTGGCAGAGCCTTCACGCAAGCTCCCGTATAACTGCATGCAGACAATGGCATTGCTGTCGAGTTGATTTTTTTGCTGGGTATGGATACATTCGTGGGCAATGATGCTTTTGATGCGCTGAGGAATATTCACTTTGCGTGATTTGTTCGGATCGGGTCGGGATGCCTCATCAAATTCTGTAAAATCTACATGGTCTCCTGTAGTAGTCATTTCGGTACCAATCAATACAAACCGCTCAGAAACCGTCCCGCCAGTCCGATTAGGGCCAATGGCAAAACAGACCTTAAAGGGTTTGAAATTGGCGTAGAGCGATTTAAGTTTATCAAAAACCTCCTGAATCAGCGGCTCAGCTTGTTTGACTTCAAAAGTGTAGGGTCGAACCGAATGGTAATACCTGGGATATTTAGACACAATTTTCACATATTCTTCGGCTGTAAAATTCCTTGCGTCAATGAAATCGATTAGCCCAGCGGTAGCCCGGTCAATGTAAAGATTTTGGAAAGCAGTAAGGCTGTCATAATGGGTTTTGGCGTGTTTAAGCTGGTCAAACGCTTCCCAAAAATGGTCAATATCGGCAGTGAGGAAATTTTTTTTATTCTCAACTTGAAGTTTTTGCCTGGTTTGTTCACGAACCAGCATTTCTGTTTTGGAGAATTTTTTGACATAAAAAGAGACCACTCCTTCCTCTGGGTTTCCTTCATCTTCCAGGCGTTTGATTTTCAGCCAACAAGTTTTGGATTCACTAGGTATGTACTCTAAAATTTCGGGGCCAAATTTTCCATTGGGTGAATCTTTTTCCAGGATGTTTTGTTGGTTTTTATCCGCCAATACCAACACCACATCCATCCCTTCTTGCATGGTGTAGAACTGATACAAAACCCCTTTTTCCAATTCAATGGCTTGGGCATATTCCTTTGCCTTGGTTACTTTAACGTTGAGGTATTCCTGGTTGAAATCAAACCGGGGCAAATTTTGTCCCTGGCTAAAACCGGGTACAATGAGCAACAATGCCGCAAAGATTTTTTCCATGATCAATATTTAGCTCCAGAATAAACGTACAACCCGATGCAATATTACGCTCGTTTCGCAGCAATGATCAGCCCCGTAGACCAATTCATTTTGGTCAAATTAACATCTTCACGTTGCTCCAGATACGCGACCAAACCATCTACTTTATCCTGATGCCCAGCAGGCCAATTGGGCTGCGCCGACATGTCGTCGATGACGTAAAACCCACCCACCTTTACCAAAGCCAGGATTTCTTCAATCTCACTGTATTTGCCCGGCCAGGCATCGGCAAAAACCAAATCAAATGCTTCGCCACGATAGTTTTTGATCCACTCGGTTCCATCGGCACAAACGATGTTGAGTCTTGGCTCAGCACCAAAAAACTGCTGGGCAATGGCGCAGAGTTCAGGGTCATTGTCAACGCTGGTCAGTTTGGATGTGGCATCTAGGCCATCAATCATCCAAGATAAGGACAGGCCGATGCCCGTGCCCAATTCCAGAAAATTGCCCGAAGGTTTGGAGGTCATTAAGGTTTTGAGCAGCGTACCAATGTAGAGATCAGAAGGCATGGTAAAGCCAATCTCCCTGGATTTGGCTTCGATGGCAGCGTGGATTTGGGGCTTATCAAGGATGTTTGCGTCGTTCATCATGTGCTAGTTTTGTCACTCTGGTGATCCAGAACTTTGGAAAACTAGCGGTTTTTGGATCGACTCAAAACCCTGGTTTTTGAATTTTTACAATTTGTAAGTGGTCAATTTTTTGTTGAATGGTTTGTTTATCGGTATGTGTTTTGGCCAAGACTAAGGCTTTTACAAAGTTCATTTTGGCTTTACCCTTGTCGATATCTTTATACAGTTCTCCAAGCAGGGTAAAGTAAAAATGATTGTTTTCCAGGCTCAGCTTTTCTGCCTCTACAATGGCTACAGCGTTGCCCTTCACTTTGGCTAGAGCATAGGTGCGGTTAAGCGCAATGATGGGCGAATATTCCAGTACCAACAAGTGGTTGTAGCATTGCAGAATATTTTCCCATTTTTCCTGAGTATCGGCTTTGAGCGTATGCCAATAAGCAATATTGGCTTCTAAGTGATATTTTGACCATTTGGTTCCTTGAGCAGCCTGGTGTAAAAAATAAACTCCCCGATCGATCAATTCTTGATTCCAGAGGGTTTCATCCTGCTCGTGGTAGAGTACCAGTTCATCCTGGGCATTTTTGCGGGCTTCAAAGCGGGAGGAATGAAAACACATCAAGGCCAGTAAAGCATTCACCTTCGGCTGATTGGTGGCAGGATTTTCGAGTAAAGAATAAGTCAAACGCATGGCCTCCAGGCACAGGTCTTGTCGCAGTACGAGGTCCTGGCTTTCGGAATAATACCCTTCGTTGAAGAGCAGATACAAGGTGGTCAGCACGGTTTCCAAACGCTGATGGATTGCTGCTTTGCCCGGAATTTCGATGGCTACTTTTTCAAGCCGTAATTTTTCTTTGGCCCGAAACAGGCGTTTGTTGATGGTTTCTTTGTTGCTCAAAAAGGCATTGGCGATCTCGTCGATGCCAAAACCACACAAAATGCGTAGGGCTAGTCCGATTTGTGCCTCGGTGGGAATAGCAGGATGACAGATGGCGAACAACATCTGCAATTGGCTATCACTGATGTTCTGATCGGATAAATCAAGATTTTTTTCCAGGGTTTCGTTGGGGGCCGAGGCGATTTGAGGTCGGATTTTTTCTGCAAAAATTTGCTCACGTTTCAAGTAGTTTTTGGCCTTGTTTTTGGCCACAGTGTACAGCCAGGCGCTGGGGTTTTCGGGTATTCCCTGGTGCGGCCAGGTTTCGAGGGCCAATAAAAAGGTTTCACTGGCAATGTCTTCGGCCAATTCGAGGTGTTCGATGCCTAAGAATTTGGCGAGTACCGCCGTGATTTTTCGGAATTCATTGCGAAAAAGATGAGGGAGAAGTTGTTGCTCCATATTTTAAGTTTCAGGCTCTAAGTTTTAGGTTTTAAGTTTTAGGTTGTCGGCACTTCAGCTTACTTCGGTTGCGCTCAGCAACCTAAAACCTAAAACCTAAAACCTATTTGGCCAATTTCCGCACCTCCACCGTATTGCCTTCACCCATCAAAACCGGGCATCCTTTGGCAAATTCAACGGCTTCATCCACCGTTTCGGCGCGAACGATGACGTAACCACCGATGGTCTCTTTGATGTCGCCAAAAGGGCCGTTGGTCACCAGATTGTTGTGCCCCACTACCCTACTCTCGTCAAAGGACAAACCATTACCCCGACTGACCAACTTATCTTGCGCTGCGATACCGCCCAACCAGTCCATGGTCAGTTGCATCCAGGCCTGGATTTGTTCGGGCGAAACTTGTCCTTGGGCGTTTTCGTGTCGGAAAATCAAAATGAATTCTTTCATTGGATTGAAATTGAAAGGTGGCTAAATTGTTGTACACCTTCATGACAAATGAACTGGAAAGAATTGGACACCATTGTGCAGAAATTACAGGTTTTTCTTCGTCTCCATATCCGCAGCAACGGTACGCGAGGCCGCAAACAAGACCAGTGCCAACAGGGCGCACAAAATTGGGATGATGTACATGGCGTGGTGCAGCCCGATCGCTTTAAACTGCTCCGTCATGGCCGTAGCTCCAGCAGCGGCCATGGCCTGTTTGGCAAAATGATCGCTCAACATGCCCGTGATGACCGGGCCAAAGCTTGCCCCCAACAAATACATCGCAAAAAAGTAAATGGCCATGGCTGTGCCCCTTAGAGCCGCCGGGATCACGTCCTGAATGGACGCGTATACACCGGCATAATACACAAACATGAGCATGATACCTGTGCCCATTAAAAGCATAAACGGAAGGATGGCACCAGGGGCTTGATTCAAAGCAAAATAAATACAAGGCGCGGCAATGGCTGTGGCAATGGCCGAAAGCAAAAGTTTCCCATCAGCGCGTTTGCGGCTCAGACGGTCGGCGCCCCATCCTCCGCCCAACAAGCCAATTACTCCAACAGCTCCAAGAACAATGGAAGATACGGTGGTGGCCTCTTTAAGCCCCAACAGGTGGGTACGCATCAAAAAAGCAGGCAAAAAAGAATTGACCGCGTACATGTTGAAATTGTGCAGTGCCCCTGAAATGATGATCCACAAAATGGTGGGAATCCCCAGCACCAGCCAAAATGGCGATTTGCGGTGGGTCTGGGTAGGCATGGGGCGCTCTTCGGTAGCCCCCCGCGCCGGGTCGGGAAGTTTGAGCGCAAGCAAACCCAGAATCAACCCCGGGATGCAGGCAAAATAAAAGGCATAACGCCAACCATACGCCGAGGCGATGAGCCCACTCAGACTATAACACAAAAATGTGCCGATGGGCAGCCCCAACATAAAAATAGACAAGGCCAAAGCCCGGCGGCGCGGCGGAAACAAATCGCCAATCAGGGAATTGGCAGCGGGGGCACAACTGGCCTCTCCTATGCCTACGCCCAAGCGACTGACAAAGAGCCAGGTAAAATTGGGCGCCAGCCCCGAGGCGGCCGTAAGTACACTCCAGATACTCACGCCAATGGACAGGATTTTTCGGCGGCTCCAGGTATCGGCCAGACGTCCCAATGGCAAGCCCACTGCGGCATACATCAAGATAAAGGCAGTGCCCAAGGTACCCAGCATAGTATCATTAAGCGACCATTCTTTGCGGATTGTTTCGGCCAGGGCACCCATAATTTGGCGGTCGTAAAAATTCACCAAGTTGATGCCAAAAAGAATCCACAGGGCGAACCAGGCCTGTTTTGTTGCTTTATCTGTGCTCATCGTTGATGTAGTTTAGGCTAAAGGTAAAAGCTTATCGTGCAAAAAAATAATTATGGTTAACTTGCTCTAGTCATTTGGCGCTCATTTTCTACCATTCGGAAGGTCAAAAGCCACTTTGGGAAAGACGCTTCTTATTCCTGCCACGCTTTGCTTACATTTAAAGTATCGAAGGTCAAAACACGAAATTCAAAGTTAAACTGCCATTATGGAACGCTATCTGAACAACGCCGCTCTATTGTTTCGCTTTTTATTCCTCTTGCTGGTCTTCGGCTCATGCGATACCGCTCCCCGCAATATTCCTTTTCCCACATCGGACGCAAGCTACTCCCAGCCAACAACGGGAAAGCTGCGGTTCAGTGAACCTCAAAAACTCAGTTGGATAACCATGCACCCCGATAGTGTGCAAGTGGTTGAGTCAAAGTTTGATTTAAACAAAATCCCTTCGAAACCAATCGCCCTCGGCAACCCGGCGCCCCTGAGCATCCCCATGGAGGATCACCCCTTCGATTTGGCGCACATGCCGGATACGGTTTTTAACCTAGACAAGATCCCTTCCCATAAATTGACATTCAAAACCGTAATGCTCGGGCAGCCCAAACGGGTCAAATCCGGGTTCCCCAGAATCAAGGACGGTGCCTCAGAAAACCTCTTCCAGTTCGGCCTGGACCAGGGCTTGTCGGGAACCGTTTATACGGCCTTTGCGCAGGACAAAAACGGGGCGCTGTGGATCGGAACCGATGTTGGGTTGTGCAGTTTTGATGGAGAATATTGTGAAACCTATTCCGTCGCCCAGGGACTGAGCCCGTCTTTGGTGAAGAATTTCCTGGTGGATAGGCAGGGACAAAAATGGATCCGATATGGAGATCAGCTAGGTATCAGTGTACTCAATGAAAGAACCGGCACCATCAAACACCTCAGCACCGCCGGAGGGCTGAGCAATAAACGTGTCTGGGCATTGATGGAAGACAACAAAGGCCGGATCTGGGTTGGCACTGAAGAGGGCGTGAATGTGATTGACCCCAAAACAGACAGCGTAAAATACATCACCAAAACCCAGGGATTAAGGGGCAATGACGTCTACGGGCCTATTTTTCAGGATAGCCGGGGCAGGATATGGGTTGGGGTGTTTGAAAAAGGCATTGACCTGATCGATGAAAAAACCGGGACGGTCAAACACATTGCCCCGCAACATGGGCTGGGAAACGGGCTAAACGAGCTCATCCAGGATCTTTCCGAAGACAAATCGGGCCGGATGTGGCTGGGCACTTGGGGCGGGGGTGTAAGGATGATTGATGAGCGTGCAGGCCGGATCAAAAGTTTGACCACTGCTCAAGGCCTTGGCAATGATCGGATCATCAGCTTCGCATTTGATGAAAAAGGCAGCGCATGGATAGGCACCTACGGCACTGGGGTTGATGTGTTTGACACAAAAGCCCAAACCATCAAACACCTGCGCACCGCACAGGGATTGAATAACGATATTGTACTGTCAGTATTTGCCGATAAGCAGCACCAGATTTGGATAGGCACAGAGGGCGGCGAAGCGAATGTTTACAATACCGCTGCTGGGAATATCCACCATTTGAGCAGTCGCAACGGGCTAAACAACGGGAGCGCATTTTATTTTGGTTTTGCCCAGGACAGCCAGGCTCGGATCTGGGTGGGCTCATTAGGTGGCGGAGTGGATGTGCTGGATGAAAAGGCCGGAACCCTGAAGAACATCACCTCAACCAATGGATTGCTCTACCCTGATATTACCTTTTTATTGACCGATAGCCGGGGCAGAATTTGGGTAAACTCCAGTAGAAGAGCACCTCACCTGAGTGCGGTGGAAGTAATTGATGAAGAAAAACGAAGCATCAAATCTTTTAAATCAAATAAAGGCTTGTCCATTTTGAACGGAGGAGGGATTATCGTCGAAGACAAAGAGGGACAAATATGGACAAATAGTATCTATGGCGGTTTGTACGTCCTGAATGAAAAAACCAATACCATCAAATATGCAAAAGAGGTACAAGGCATCAGCAGTGATGTTGTTCAATATCTACTAAAAGACCGTAAGGGGCAAATCTGGGTAGCAACAGCGAAGGGACTGGATATCATCAATGAAACAGCCGGTACAATAAAACAGGCCAGCTTCAAAGGGGTTACAGACTTGGGTTTTAGCAATTTGATAGAAGACCAGCAGGGCAACATCTGGATTGCCACGAACGCCAAGGGTTTGATCATGCTGGACCAAAATGCGGGAACAAGCACCACGTTTACGCTGGACAGCGGGCTGCCAGATATGACTGTTAATTCGCTCAATGAAAAAAACGGCACCATTTATGCTGGAACAGGTTTGGGCCTTGCCGTCATAACCCCCATCAATACTTTGCCCGGAAAAAGCAAGCAAACAACTTCGTGGCAAATAAAAACCTATGGAAAAGCCCAGGGTTTTTTACGCGTAGACCATAATCCAAGGTCGTTATTGACGAAGGACGGGCGGTTTTGGTTCGGCATTGCCGACGTGCTGACCATCATGGAGGCGCCAGAAAACGATACCCTGCACACCTCCACCTTTATTGTCCAATTGGATGTCATGGGGCGGCCACACCCTTTTTTGAACAACAAACAGATCCAATCCCATCTACCACCAATGGATACCCTGTGGAGCACCACAAATGATACTTTTTATACTAAAAATACTCCCCTAGCCGATACTGGCTACCTCCAACAAAACAACATTACCTGGGACAGTACCAGTGGCCCACACAACCTGCCAGTCAATCTCCGGCTGCCCCATCACCAGAACTTCCTGACCTTTCATTTCACTGGCACCCACCTGGACAACACGAATAAAACACGCTACCGCTATATCCTGGAGGGCGCCGATAAAGCCTGGAGTGAGATCAGCGACAAGTCTTATGCGGAGTTCCGAAATTTGCTTTTTGGCCAATACACGTTCAAGGTGTGCAGCCGCGGTTTCAACGGCCGTTGGAGCCAACCCGCAACCTTCAGCTTCACCATTTTACCCCCCTGGTACCGTTCAACCTGGGCATATATTGTTTACGGCCTGTTGTTTATGGCTGCTGTTGTTATGCTTGACCGCATCCAGCGCCGCCGCCTTTTGAAGCAGGCACACGACAAAGCGAAGGATAGGGAACTGGCACAGGCAAAAGAAATCGAAAAAGCCTACACGGAACTCCGCTCCACCCAAGTCCAACTCATCCAATCGGAAAAACTCGCCTCCTTGGGGGAACTCACCGCAGGCATTGCCCATGAAATTCAAAACCCGCTGAATTTCGTCAATAATTTCTCAGAAGTAAGTGCCGAGCTGCTGGACGAAATGACCGAAGAGATTGAAAAAGGTGATACAGAAGAAGTCAAAGCCATCGCTGCCGACCTCAAACAAAACCTCCAAAAAATTAACCACCACGGCCAACGTGCATCTTCCATTGTCAAAGGCATGCTCGAACATTCACGGGCGAGTACTGGGGTGAAAGAGCTGACCGATCTCAATGCTCTGACGGATGAATACCTGCGGCTGGCGTACCATGGCCTACGGGCGAAGGACAACAGCTTTAACGCGACGATGGAGGCGCATTTTGACCCGGATTTGCCCAAAATTGAAGTTATTCCGCAAGACATAGGGCGGGTGCTGCTCAATTTGATCAACAATGCGTTTTATGCTGTGCACCAACGCGCCACCACCGTAGAGACGTTGCATGCAACGTCTCTACAATACCAACCCACGGTCACCATTTCCACCCAAAGAATTGGTGATCAAGTCCTGATTAAGGTAAAGGACAACGGGCCCGGCATCCCCGAAGCCATCCGCGACAAAATCTTCCAGCCCTTTTTTACCACCAAACCGACGGGGCAAGGCACGGGGTTGGGGTTGAGTTTGGCGTATGACATTGTGACCAAGGGGCATGGGGGAAATTTGGACGTAAACAGCCTGATTGGTGAAGGAACTGAGTTTATCATTCGTCTGGTCTATGAGCATGTCTAAATTTTCAAACAGCTTTATTATATGTGCCATCATTTTTCTTTTATGCTGTTCGGAGTGCCAGTTCTACCATTCGGACATCCATTTCTACCAAGCGGAAAGTCATTCCTCAAAATTAGGCTTGGCTTTACCATCTTTATATCATCAGTTGAGATGAACTAGTACTTATTTACCTGCCTCGTTTTTAGTCGATGAAAATGGGGCGGGGTTTTTTATGCACGGCATTATTTGTGTATTTTGCAAAGAGCATTCACTCCGGTAATGCACGCCCTAAAATCTTTTACGATGCGGAATCTAATCTTCTGTTTGCTCCTGTTTCCCTTGCTTGCCTTTGCCCAAAATGAAGCTATTTTTCGCATCGACAGCCTGCCCAAGGAAGGTGTATTGTTGAATCAGGGCTGGAAATGGCATGCGGGGGATAACCCGGAATGGTCGAAGGCGGAGTTTAATGATTCGAAGTGGGAGTCGATTGATCCGACGAAGAGTATTTTTGAGTTGCCGCAGCTATCAAAAAAAGGCGAGATCAGTTGGTTTCGGCTTCATTTTTCATACTCAAAGCACCCTTTGCAGCAAGTGGCGGGTATGTTACAGCAAACGGGCGCATCAGAAATTTATTTAAATGGAAAATTATTGGAGCGTTATGGAGTTTTAACCGCTCCTATTGAAGCATTTAATCCACGAAACACACCGCTTCTGCTTCCGATAGACGCTGCCGGGCAGAACTGTCTGGCGATACGGTATGTGTTACAACCGGGTGTCAGGTATAACGGTGTGTATAACTCCGGAAACCAGGTCTTTCTTTTCAGGATTGCCAATTTTAAAGAAGCACTAAAGCTGGTCAGCCAGTTTGACATTCGTTATACAAATCTTGAGTCGTATAAACTGGGTATATTTTTCATCCTGTTTGTACTTCATTTCTCATTGTATTTTTTTAACCGAAATCAAAAAGCGCATTTGTCGGTAGCTTTCGCGTTTTTAGCAATCGGGGTTGCCCATTTATTTAAGCTATTGGGCGATGTTCAAAATCTGGTTGCCTGGAAAAGTCTATTTTTTGCTACTTCTTCATTTATCAATAACCTAGCCCCTTTATTAACGCTTCAAACGCTTTTTCTTTTTCTGAATCAAAAGAGAGGTAAATTCTTTTGGTTTTTGGTGGCGCTTACGGTTGGCTTGAGTGTCTTAGTATTTATCGGTCTTCAAATAGAATGGGGAATGGCATTTTTCATACTATCCTTTCTCGTTACTATTGAACAATTTAGGGCGGTGATAAACGGAATTAGGACCAATATACGAGGTGCTTGGATATTGGCAATTGGCGTAATACTTAATACTTTTTTTTATCTTGTTCTGTTTTCATTTATCGGCTATTTTATCTCCGTATCTCCAACCTTAGCAGATATCGTATTTAATTTGGGGGTAATAGCATTTCCTATCGCTTTGTCAATTTATCTAGGCATTGATTCTGCTTATACCAATAAAGAATTGAATCAAAAGTTATCAGAAGTTGAAACCCTTTCTGTCGAAAAACAACAACTCCTCGCCACCCAAAATGAAACCCTCGAACTCCAGGTCGCCGAACGCACAGCTGAAATTTCAGAGAAAAATCGTGAATTACAAGTCGAAGCCTCCTTGGATCGGGTACGGGCCAGAGCACTGAGCATGCAACTCAGCAATGAGGTAATGGATGTAGCCAATACACTTTACGAAGAACTCCAGAAACTTGATTTTAAGTACGGTGCCAGTACCATCATGATCATGCATGACGAAAGCAGTAGCATGGAGCATTGGGTGGCAGGGTTTGATCACCTGAAATACCCTGAAAGTTACCGTGTCAATTACTTCGATCATCCTTGTTACAATGCTCAATTCGAGGCTTGGCGAAATAGCCAAAAATACCTAGTTTATACCTTGGCCGGCGACGAGAAAAAAGCCTACGACGAACAGATGTTTGACCACAATGATTACAAAAAATTTCCGGCTGCCGAACAGCAATGGATGCGGGCAGGGGAATCGGTAATTTTTTCATTGGCCTTTATGAAACACGGAGCCTTGCATTGGGGTCCGACGCCCCTTTCGGAAGAAAAAGCACAGGTTTTACAGCGATTCGCTGCTGTTTTTGAGCAGGCATACACCCGCTTTCTCGACCTGCAAAAAGCGGAAACACAGGCAAGGGAAGCACAAATAGAAGTGGCATTAGAAAGAATAAGAGCAAAGGCACTTGCTATGGAATCTTCTACACAGATAAATACCGTCATAGCAATCATATATAGAGAATGCAATACGTTGTTGTTGGATTTAACTGCTTCCTTAATTATTATCTATAACGAAACTACGCTGGATACATGTTGGTATTTAGCGAAACAAGAAGATCCTGACTTTCCATCAGGGTTTAAAATCCCTTATAATAAGCACCCGTTTTCATTAGCGATGTTAGATGGTTGGGAACAAAAAAGTAATGATTGGGGATATATATTAAAAGCAGATGAAAAAATCGCTTGGGATGATTTTATATTTTCAGAAACAGATTTTTCTCTATTGCCAGATATTGTTAAAAATGCAATGCGATCAGAACCAACATTATATACATGTGCCGCTTTTGGAGATTTTGGCTGTATCATGTTGGGTACTTTAAATGCGAATAGTAAAGAACAAAAAATAATTCTTAGCAGGATTACTAATGTTTTTGATTTTGCATATACCAGATTCAAAGACTTACAACAAAAAGAAAAACTCGCAAAACAAGCAGAAGAAGATTTAATCAAACTCAAAGAAGAAAAAAGAAAAACGGATCAAGCTATTACAGAACTAAAATCCACCCAAGCCCAACTCATCCAATCCGAAAAACTCGCCTCCCTCGGTGAACTCACCGCAGGCATCGCCCATGAAATTCAAAATCCGCTGAATTTTGTGAACAACTTCGCCGAAGTCAGCTCGGAAATGCTGGACGAAATGGAAGAAGAGCTGGATAAAGGGGACACCCAGGAGGCCAAAGCCATTGCCGCTGACCTCAAGCAAAATCTCAGTAAAATCAATCACCACGGCCAACGCGCCTCCTCCATCGTCAAAGGGATGCTCGAACACTCGCGGGCGAGCACGGGTGTAAAAGAACCCACTGATATCAATGCCCTGGCTGATGAATACCTGCGCCTGGCGTATCATGGCCTACGGGCGAAGGACAATAGCTTCAATGCGACAATGAAAACCCATTTTGATCCCGATTTTCCATTGGTTTCAGTTATTCCACAGGACATTGGTCGGGTACTGTTGAATTTGATCAACAATGCGTTTTATGCGGTGAATGAAAAGCAAAAGCAGATTGCCAACGAAGCATCTGGAAATCCACTTTCCGAAAGTTTCAGACTTTCGGAAAGTTACACCCCAACGATCATTGTCAGTACAAAGCGACAAGACAATGCGATCGAAATCTGCATCCAAGACAACGGCAACGGCATCCCCGAAGCGATCAAAGACAAAATCTTCCAGCCCTTTTTCACCACCAAGCCTACCGGACAGGGAACAGGATTGGGGCTAAGTTTAGCGTATGACATTGTGACCAAGGGGCATGGCGGAACCTTGGAAATACTTACTTCTGAGGGGGCAGGTTCAACATTTATAACAACATTAAAAATGTTATAAATAATTTAAAATCAAATAATTATGAGAATTATAATTTTACCATTCATTCTTACTGCTTTCTCCATTTGTGCTCAGCCGTTGCCATTTAGTACTGGGCAAATTGATAGCATGAAGCATGAATTGACAAAGAAAATATCCGATAGCATGAGGGTAATGACACTCTATGACATTGCTTCTGGTCTAACATTAGTCAATACAGAACAATCCCTTCAATACGGGAAAGAAGGAGCTGCATTAGCCAAAAAAGTAAATTTCCCAGTTGGTGAAATCAAATGCTTGGAGGGAGTATCTTTTGTTTATGCCTTAACGGGAGCATGGGAAAAAGGCATAAAAACCATTTTTTATTGTTTAGACCTATCAAAGAAATATGCCCCTAAAGAATCGGTAAGACTAGGTAATATTATGAGCCTTCTATACCTGAAATTAGGTGATGATGTTGGTTCTTTGGAATGGGCAAAAAAATCATATCATGACCCTCTTTTCAAGGATACAGACGCTGTCAATCAATGGGCGGCACTTCATCAGATTTCAGCTCAATATTTAAGATTGAACAAATTAGATTCCGCACTTTTATATGCCAAAAAAACACTTGATTATTGCAAAAAATCCTATCCTACTGGTTTCGGTCATGCTTATTTGATTTCAGGCCTGATTGCATCAAAACAAGGTAAAGTAGATGAAGCGGTTTCTTTTATTCGCAAAAGTATTGAAGTGTATAAAAAAATCAATTGGGAATATGCTGTTTATGAAGGGCTTGATGAATTGGCAAATGTTTATTATGGCCAAAATCAATTGGACTCTACCCAAAAATATGCACAAATCGCCTTAGCTGGTGCTTTGAAAATGAAAAACTATATCGTGATTAAAAGCTCCGCGAAAATACTGGAAAGTGTTTATGAAAAGAAAAACCCATTAAAAGCCTATCAAATGCTTAAAATATCGAGCGCTGCTAACGACACGATTACCAGTCTTGTAAAAATCAAGCAGGTCAATCTTTTAGAACTTAAAGAAAAACAACGGATTGAAAGCCTTCACTTAGCCCAATTAGAAAGCCGGAACAAACTTCGACTCAATACAATTTTGGGCATTTTGATGAGCGTTTGTATCATTGCTTTGATTTTATATCGCAACAATCGTCAAAAACAAATGTCCAATCAAGTTTTGGAGAAAACACTCTCAAATTTAAAATCCACCCAAGCCCAACTCATCCAATCCGAAAAACTCGCCTCCCTCGGCGAACTCACTGCAGGCATCGCGCACGAAATACAAAACCCGCTTAACTTCGTCAACAACTTTGCCGAAGTCAGTGCCGAAATGCTGGGCGAAATGGAAGAGGAACTGGACAAAGGCGATACCCAGGAAGCCAAAGCCATTGCTGCCGATCTCAAGCAAAACCTCTCTAAAATCAACCACCACGGCAAACGCGCCTCCTCCATCGTCAAAGGCATGCTAGAACACTCGCGGGCGAGCACGGGCGTAAAAGAGCCCACCAATCTCAATGCGCTGGCTGATGAATTCCTGCGCTTGGCGTATCACGGCTTACGGGCGAAGGACAGTAGCTTTAATGCGACGATGGAAATGCATTTTGATCCGGATTTGCCCCTGGTTTCAGTCATTCCCCAAGACATTGGGCGGGTGCTGTTGAATTTGATCAACAATGCTTTTTATGCCGTAAATGAGAAAGCGAAGCAAGGGATTGAGGACTACTCCCCTACCGTAACAGTCAGCACGAAAAAACTCGAAAATGCCATTGAAATCAGCGTCAAAGACAATGGAAATGGGATTCCTGAGGTGATCAAAGACAAAATTTTCCAACCGTTTTTCACCACTAAGCCTACTGGACAAGGAACAGGTTTAGGCCTGAGCTTGGCCTATGATATTGTGACCAAGGGGCATGGAGGAAATTTGGACGTAAACAGCCTGATTGGCGAAGGAACTGAGTTTATCATTCGTCTGGTCTTTGAGCCTGGCTAAATTTTCAAACAGCTCCTTTCCATGCGCCATTGGTTTTCTTTTTTCCGTTCGGAGGGTCAGTTCGACCATTCGGACATCCATTCCTACCAACGGGAAAATCATTCCTCAAAATTGCACTTGACATTGCCATCTTTGAATGCATTAAAAAAACACCTTGAACTAGCACTTATTTACCTGCCTCGTTTTTAGCCGATGAAAATGGGGCAGGGTTTTTTATGCACGGCATTTTGTGTATTTTGCAAAGAGCATTCACTCCGGTAATGCACGCCCTAAAATCTTTTATGATGCGGAATCTAATCTTCTGTTTGCTCCTGTTTCCCTTGCTTGCCTTTACCCAAAATGAAGCTATTTTTCGCATCGACAGCCTACCCAAAGAAGGCATCTTGCTAAACCAGGGCTGGAAATGGCACGCGGGGGATAATCCAGAGTGGGCGAAGGCGGAGTACGATGATTCAGACTGGGAGGACATTGACCCGACCAAGGATATTGTTGATGAATTACCCGAAATACCTAAGCCTTCGGGGATTTGCTGGTTTCGTTTGCATTTACGCATGGACAGCAAACTTCAACAAAGAATCCTATCCTTTTCCGCTTCACAGTCTGGTGCAAGTGAGTTGTATGCAAATGGGTCAAGAGTCTGGAGCTTTGGAGTGATCAGTAGTGATCCTGATCAAATACTAGCTTTTGATCCTGCCAATAAACCCATTCCTTATTATCATCATGATTCCACCCTTGTTTTAGCGATAAGGTATACCCTCCAACCCAATGTGAGGTACACCCATATATTGTTGCGAAAAAATCCAGCATTTTCCATAAGGCTCAATTACCTGGAAAGCGCTCAATATCAATATAAAAAACATTACACCCGATTATCCAATCTTGTACATTTCAGATTCGGGGTATTCATCATCCTTTTAATTGGATATGTATCGCTCCATACTTTTTACCCATCAAGGATTGCCTATTTGTATTTTAGCCTGTTTGCCATCTTTGTTACCATTACTGATATCTCCCAATTATTGGGGGAAGGGCCAACAAAGGTCAGTAGCATTTACTACCTGTTATTATCGTCAGTAGGGTTTTACCTGATTGGGACTTTTTGCATGTTGACAGCTTTGTATGCCTTAATCGGTCAAAAGAAAACATGGCTCTACTGGTTGCTGCTTGGCTTGGTAGTGCTGAGCATTGTATCCCAAGCTTTAATTTATCGCAATACAATTATAATCGAATTAATTACCCCTAATTTCATAAACATTGAGATTGTACGAATCACGCTAAAATCAGTAAAGGGGCAAAAAAAGGGCGCATCGATTATTGCTGCAGGCGGTGTAAGTTTTGCCATCTTTTGGGTAGCATTCATTTTACTGGTTTTTATGAATGGTTTGAATATCTCCATATTTAATTCAATTTACACAGTTGCAGATGTCGTCTACAATCTTGCTATTTTGAGCATCCCCATTGCAGTATCTATTTATTCTGGCTATGAGGTTGCGCTGAACAATCGATCTCTTACCCAGAAGCTCTCTGAAGTCGAAACACTTTCAATAGAGAAACAAACCATACTTGCTGATCAAAATGAAACCCTCGAACGCCAGGTCACCGAGCGTACGGCTGCCTTGAAAGCTTCCCAAGCCCAACTCATCCAGTCCGAAAAACTCGCCTCCTTGGGTGAACTCACTGCAGGCATCGCCCACGAGATCCAAAACCCACTGAACTTCGTCAACAACTTCGCCGAAGTCAGTGCTGAAATGCTAGGCGAGATGAAGGAGGAAATAAAGGCGGGCAATACCTCCGAAGTCATCGCAATCGCCGATGATTTGGAGCAAAACCTCTCCAAAATCAACCACCACGGCCAACGCGCCTCCTCCATCGTCAAAGGCATGCTCGAACACTCGCGCACGAGCACGGGCGTAAAAGAGCCCACCAATCTCAATGCGCTGGCTGATGAATTCCTGCGCTTGGCGTATCATGGCTTACGGGCAAAAGATAGTAGTTTTAATGCAACGATTGAGACGCATTTTGATCCGGATTTGCCCCTGGTTTCAGTCATTCCCCAAGACATTGGGCGGGTGCTGTTGAATTTGATCAACAATGCTTTTTATGCCGTAAATG
>Ga0209717_1002531_pt1 | contig 17444 bp, 11 predicted proteins | sample AD_UKC048_MetaG_FD_184418 | JGI IMG/M metagenome (GOLD analysis project Ga0209717, IMG submission 184418) | Active sludge microbial communities of municipal wastewater-treating anaerobic digesters from USA - AD_UKC048_MetaG (SPAdes) (version 2) | ecosystem: Engineered > Bioreactor > Anaerobic >... | reverse complement strand
GCCACAAAATCATCCAGTTCCTCACTGGCAATACCAGCACAGGCAATCCCGTGTTGCAGCACACCGGTAAACTGGTCATTGGCGAAAATATCCAGCTTCTTGACTTCTTCTCCCTGCACATTAATGGAACCCGCATCACCAAGGATATCCACCAATCCGGCTTTATTTACCTCTACATTCACGCGTTTGGCCGCCAGGGCGATGTTACGCAGCAGGTGTGATAATTCACCCGTTGCATGGGGAAAATCCCGCAGCTGCTGGATCGTGAACTCATCGAGCGTCTGCACTTTACGGTTAACATTCAGCATATGGCTTGGTTTGTTTAACAAAAATAAGGTTTTGAGGGGAGTTTAATAACCCGGGAAAGTCCGTAGAAAAGGGAATATTAACGACCTTTGCACTCTCAATCATCAGCAGTAACTATGAAGGTGTTCAAATTCGGCGGTGCTTCCGTCAATAGTGTGGAAAGGATACAAAATCTTGGACGGATCATGCAGGAAAGGCAGGAAGGACCAAAAGTGGTAATTATTTCTGCCATGGGTAAGACCACCAATGCCCTGGAAAAAGTAGCGGAAGCATTTTTTGCCGGTAAAAAAGAGGAAGCCCTTGCCTTGTTTGAACAGGTGAAACAACAACACCTGGGCACGGCGAAATACCTGCTGGTGACGCATTACCTGGATTGCGAGACCCGTCTACGCGATTTTTTTACTGAAGTGGAATGGCTGTTGCATGATGAACCGGTGCGGGATTATGATTACTATTACGACCAGGTGGTCTGCTCCGGTGAGTTATTTTCCACCGCCATTATCAGTGCTTATTTAAATGAAACCGGCGTACGGAATAAATGGATCGATGTCCGGGATATCATCCGGACCGATGATGATTTCCGGGATGCGGGAATAGACTGGGATTATACTGCACAGAAAGTAAATGAAGGGATCAAACCACTGTTTAAAGAATATCCCATCATCCTTACCCAGGGCTTCATAGGTGCCACCGATGAAAATGAAAGCACCACCCTGGGCCGTGAGGGAAGTGATTACACTGCGGCGGTATTTGCCCATATGCTAGATGCGGAAAGCCAGACGATCTGGAAAGATGTGGTATCGGTGATGAATGCGGATCCCAAGCAATTTCCCGATGCAGTACCCTTGCCGGAACTGAATTACAATGAAGTGATTGAAATGGCATATTATGGAGCACAGGTCATTCACCCCAAGACGATCAAACCACTCCAGAATAAAGGAATCCCCCTCTATGTAAAATGTTTCCTGGACCCCTCTTTACCGGGTACGGTGATTCATAACAAAACGTTGCCGGCACTCCCTCCCGTGATTGTGCTGAAGGAAAAACAGGTACTGCTTGAAATGTCATCCCGGGATTTTTCTTTTGTGGGGGAACATCATGTCGGACAGCTTTACCATCTTTTTGAGCAGTTGCATATCAAGCCCAATCTGACACAGAACGGTGCCATCAGCTTTCTTTGTGTGATCGATGACCGGGAAGAAAAGATTGAAAAACTGGCCCTGGGTGCCGCGGCGGAACTGGATGTGCAGGTAAAGAAAGGATTATCCTTGTTAACCATCCGCCATTATAATACCGCGGTTATGGATAAACTCATCAATGGGAAAACGGTTTTACTCCGGCAACAGACAAAGGAAACAGTACAGTTTTTATTGGGATAAACTCAACGGCCTTCGACCGTAATGGTCTGGATCATCTTTTTGGCCACCGGTTTTTCATGCAGGGTGGCAGGTTGCCAGGTACCCATTTTTTCCATACGGGCAATTAGTTCATCGTTGAAATCGTCTCCGTCTTTAAAGCCTTTCAGCACTTTGAAATTTACAGGCACCCCATCTTTATCCACGACAAATTCCACTTGTACAAAAGCCCGGTTGACCCCCTTTGGGAGATAAACCGTCATTTCCTTTCCTAACTGGTCGAGGTATTTCATAAAAGCCTCCCCTCCACCGGGGAATACCGGCCACTGGTGTACCGCTTCCTGAAGATTATCTATCGGCCGCTGCAGGTGCTGAACTGGTGGTCGTTTAACCACAGCCTGTTTCACTTCAACCAGTGGTTTAATTTTCTTTGGTGAGGCTTCGTTGATGATGTACTCCCCTTTTTCCCCGATCAGTACAACAGGTACCTGGTGAAACTTTTCAAAATAGTCAAACGCGTCTTCGAGGCGGTCTGTAAATTGTTTCAGTTCATGATCATCCTTGGTGAGGCTTTCCAGGTATTTCAAACTCTTCTCCACATTATACCGGATCGGAAAAATATGAACCGGGATAAAATCCTGTCCCTGGTCTTTCGCATGCGCAGCAAGTATATATAATTCATCTATCTGCTGATCCGTTATTGGTATACAGCCCACCGTCACACAACTCCCATGAATATAAATCTCACTGCCGGGCTTGAGGGAATCGCTGAGAATTTTATCCGACGCATTCGGATAGTTCAACCCGAGCGAGAGATAATAATTACTCCTCGGATTAAACTCATTGATATAATAAAAACCTTCCGGTACCTGGTAATCCCCTTGCATTCTTTTTGGACCAAGTGAACCAGCCAGGGCACAGACTTTATAGGTCTTGAAGAGTTTGAAAGGCTCGGACAGCTCATTTTTTACCCAGACTTCCAGCTGACTGTCGTACTTAAAGGAACGGATATACATATAGCGGGCAGGCCAGATAAGCTTTTTGGCTTCAAATTGCTTTTGCAGCGTATCCTCTTTACGTTGGAGTGCTTCTCCCGGCCGGGGAAGGGATTTCTGGTACTCAATAAATGAATAGGAATTCGACCCTCCTTTAGAGCCACCTGAAGTCGGTTGTGCCTGCAGGAAAAATCCTGTCAGCAGGGAAACGGTTATTAAAATGAGGTTTTTCTGCATGTCCGAAAATCAACTCAACGCCCTTCCAGGGGATTTGTTATTTGAATACGCTTAAAACATTGTAAATATACTCAAAAACCATGCAGAGACTGGTATAAAAGAAGTACACAGGGGTGCATAAGCTGTTTCCCTGCGTACTTTTCACGAAAGTTTATCAGAGATTTCCTCTTGCATCCTGTTCCCGTTCAATCGCTTCGAATAGGGCTTTAAAATTACCCTTACCAAAACTCTTTGCACCCTTGCGCTGAATGATTTCGAAAAACAAGGTAGGTCTGTCTTCTACAGGTTTGGAAAAAAGCTGGAGCAGGTACCCTTCATTGTCGCGGTCCACCAGGATTCCTAATTCCCGCAAGGGTCCCAGGTCCTCATCAATATGACCTACCCGGTCGAGCAGATCATCGTAATAGGAAGTGGGCACTTTCAGGAATTCCACACCCCGTGACTGCAGTTCGGTAACCGTTTTTACTATATCATTGGTGGCAAGCGCCACGTGCTGACAGCCTTCCCCATTATAAAAATCGAGGTATTCTTCTACCTGGCTTTTCTTTTTGCCTTCGGCCGGTTCATTGATCGGGAATTTTACAAACCCATTGCCACTGCTCATGACTTTACTCATGAGTGCCGAATACTCCGTTGAAATATCTTCATCATCAAAGGAGAGGATATTTTTAAATCCCATTACGTCTTCATAGAATTTCACCCAGGGATTCATCTGGTTCCAGCCCACATTACCCACACAATGATCCACATAAAGTAGCCCGGTATCTGCCGGTTTGAAATAGGGATTACTCCAGGCCCGGTAGCTGGGCATAAACACCCCGTTATAATTTTTACGTTCGATAAACAAATGCACGGTATCTCCATAGGTATGGATACCACTCATGACCAGTTCCCCATCATTGTCTTTCATTTTTACTGGTTCCATAAAGGAACGGGCGCCTCGCTTGGTGGTTTCTTCCCATGCACTGGTGGCATCTGGTACGCGGAGCGATAATGCTTTCACCCCATCCCCGTGTTTGTAAATATGGTCGGCAATAGGATTATCAGTTCGTAAAGGAGTAGTCAGAACAAACGTGAGCTTTTGCTGCCGGACTGCATAACTGACCCGGTCTTTAACACCGGTTTCCGGTCCGGCATAAGCCAGGGCCTGAAACCCAAAGGCACTCATATAATAGTGAGCCGCCTGTTTGGCATTGCCTACATAAAATTCCACATAGTCGGTCCCTTCCAGGGGAAGAAAATCAGTATTGATTGTTTGCGTTGTTTCGCTGGTGATTGTTGTACTCATAAAATGAATTCATTTTAACCGTCTGGCGACAGATGAAAAAAAAGGCTTACTGGTCAAAGGGTATAAGACAAGAAACGGACCAGTCAGGTTCAGAAAAAGGGATCCATGGCCAATGTCTGCATAAGCAGGCTGAAATGGCCGCGTTCGTCGGTGAATGCTTTATGGGGATAGTCAGGAATCACATGGCAAATCTATATAAAAAAGAAAAGACCGGGCCTGCAAGTGCAGGACTTCAACTATTATCTTTGTTCTATGCAGAATATTGGAATACTCGGAGGAGGCCAGTTAGGCCGTATGCTCCTGCAGGCGGCAGCGAATTACCCGGTCACCGTACATATCCTCGAAAATGACCCGGACTGTCCTTCGGCCCATCTTTGTCACCAGTTCACCCTGGGCGATATCCGTGATTTTGAGGCAGTTTACAACTTCGGTAAAAATTTAGATGCCATCACCATAGAGATTGAAAATGTGAATGTTGAAGCATTAGAAAAACTTGAATCTGAGGGTGTGAAAGTATACCCGTCCCCAGCCGTTTTAAAGACCATCAAGAACAAAATTCTTCAGAAAGATTATTATAAAAAGCATCAGATTCCGACGGCAGAATACCTGATTACTGAGAACCTGGCGGCCCTGGAAAAGGCCGGAGATTTCCTGCCAGCGGTTCATAAAGTGGGCGAAGGCGGGTACGACGGAAAGGGGGTTCAGCTTATTCGGACACGGGAGGATATGAGTAAAGGGTTTGATGCTCCGGCTGTGTTGGAAAAAATGGTACCCATTCATAAAGAGATCGCCCAGATGGTGGCTATTAATGAAAAAGGTGAAACAGCGCTTTATCCCCCGGTGGAAATGTTGTTTGACCCGGACCTCAACCTGCTCGATTACCAGCTTTGTCCGGCCGAACTCAGCACACAGACCCTCTACCGGGTGGAAGCCATTGCCCTGACCGTTGTCCGGAATTTCAAATCCGCAGGCATCTTTGCCGTTGAAATGTTTGTAGACAAAAATGGAGATGTGCTGGTTAATGAGACGGCTCCCCGCGTGCATAACAGTGGCCATCATACGATTGAAGCCCATTACAGCTCTCAGTTTGACATGCTCTGGCGGGTCATGCTTGGATATCCCCTGGGAAATACCGACCCTATTCTGCCCTCTATCATGGTCAATATTATCGGGGCGGAAGGATTTAGCGGGGATGTGCGTTATGAAGGATTAGAGGAAGTGCTGAAAATGGATAACGCCTTTGTCCATTTATATGGGAAAAAACAGACCAAACCCGGCCGGAAAATGGGTCATGTGACGATCCTTAGCAAGGAAAAACAGGATTTGCTGCATAAATCAAACCGTGTAAAACGCACCCTCCTGCCAAAAACCTGATCCTTTTATCCACCTGTCAGGCCGTTTATAATTCCTGCGGATTCTGTGCAAGAATCAGGTGGTTTTCGCGTCCAATAGCCAGCATTATCTGTTACCTTTAGCCTCCTGATTAATTTACCAACTGGCACCAAACAAGATGAGAATCAAGAAGTACAGCCTGATCGCTTTGTTAGTGATAACGGCCGCAGCCTGCGGCGATAGTAAACCGAAGATCCAACCGCCCGGGGCCGGGTCTGGACCGGCAAAAACACCCCCTATGCGGGTAGATGTATATGTGGTTAAGCCAGAGTCCTTCGGGGAATCGATAGAAGTGCCCGGTAATATCCTGGCAAATGAAGTAACTGAAATTCATCCTGAAGTATCCGGCCGGATTGTTTATCTCAACCAGTCCGAAGGCAAATTTATCAGTAAGGGTACCCTGATGGCCAAATTATATGACGGTGATCTGCAGGCCCAGCTCAAAAAATTACAGGTCCAGCTGGCATTGGCGAAGAAAACAGAAGAACGGCAATCCCAGCTCCTGAAAATCCAGGGTATCAGCCAGCAGGACTACGATATCAGTCTCCTTCAGGTAAATAACCTGAATGCGGATATCGGCATTATACAGACCAGTATTGCCAAAACAGAAGTCAGGGCCCCGTTCAGCGGAAAACTCGGACTGCGTAATATCAGTACAGGTGCTTATGTCACTCCCGCATCTGTGATCGCCGTAGTTAATCAAACAGATATTCTCAAACTTGATTTTTCAGTACCTGAAAAATATACTTCACAGATCAAAATTGGTCAACTGGTTAGTTTCAGTTTTGAAGGTTCTGATAAAACACATAGCGCTAAAATCATCGCCACAGAATCCAATGTGACCGAAAACACCCGCAGCCTGATGGCGCGAGCCCAGGTGATCGGGAAGGATATCACCCTGCTTCCGGGAGCTTTTGCCAAAGTGCAACTCGAATTTGCCCCCGATCCAAATGCCTTGTTAATCCCTACCCAGGCAGTATTGCCACAGGCCAGGGGCAAAAAGGCAGTATTGATTAAAAATGGTATCGCAGCATTTACAGATATCACGACCGGTATCAGGGATTCGGCCAGGATTCAGATTCTGGATGGATTGAAAGCCGGAGACACTGTTGTGATTACGGGATTGCTGAGCATAAGACCTGATGTACCGGTACAGGCAGGTAAGATCATTAATAACAAATAGTAAGGAATCGTTCTTTCACCCAAGTAATGAATGAACCGATCGTTACAAAGATCCAGTTATGAATATATCCGCATTAAGTTTACAACGTCCCGTATTGGCCATTGTGATGAACATCACGATTGTACTTTTCGGACTGATTGGATTCAAATTTCTCGGGGTACGTGACTATCCGGCCATTGACCCGCCGAATATCAGTGTCCGCACCTCCTACCCGGGCGCCAATGCCGATATCATCGAAACGCAGATCACTGAACCGCTGGAAAAAGCAATCAACGGTATTGCCGGGGTAAAAAACATCACGTCCACCAGCAGCAACGGAACCAGTAATATCAATGTGGAATTTGAATTGAGTGTGGACCTCGAAGCCGCGGCCAACGATGTGCGGGATAAGGTATCCCAGGCACAGCGATCCCTGCCCAATGACCTTGACGGCCCACCCGTTGTCTCCAAGGCGGATGCCAGCTCCGACCCTATTCTTTCCATGACGGTTCAAAGTATTTCCAGGAACCAGTTGCAGATGACCGAATATGCGAACAATGTACTGGTAGAAAGACTTCAGACCATACCGGGGGTGAGTGGTATTCAGATCTGGGGGGAAAAAAGGTATGCGATGCGTGTCTGGATCGATCCGGCTAAACTGATTGCTTACAATGTTACCGCCGGTGATGTGCAATCCGCATTACTGAGGGAAAACGTAGAATTGCCTTCTGGTAAAATATCCGGGAATGCCACAGAACTTACGGTCCGTACGTTTGGCCGGCTGAACACAGAGGAGGAATTCAATAACCTGATTGTAAAAAACACAGAAGGGGCTGATATTAAATTGAAAGATGTGGCCCAGGCCGTGCTGGGACCGGAAAATGAAGAAACCGTGCTGAAAGGAAACGGGATTCCCATGATTGCACTGGCCGTAATTCCGCAACCGGGCTCTAACTATGTGGCCATATCGGATGAGTTTTATAAAAGGCTCGAAGAGATTAAAAAGGATGTGCCGGCTGATGTAAAAATCGATATTGCCCTGGACCAGACCAAGTTCATTAAGAAATCAATCCTGGAAGTACAGGAAACCCTGATGATCGCCTTCCTGCTGGTGGTGATGATTATTTATGCATTCTTCCGTGACTGGATCATTGCCCTCCGGCCGCTGATCGATATCCCGGTATCCCTGATCGGTGCTTTCTTTATCATGTACCTGATGGGCTTCACCATTAACGTATTATCATTACTGGCCATCGTACTCGCCACCGGACTGGTGGTGGATGACGGGATTGTGGTAACCGAGAATATTTACAAGCGGATTGAAAGAGGCATGAATAAATACCAGGCCGCGCTGGAAGGGTCAAAGGAAATTTATTTCGCTGTAATCGCTACTTCTATTACGCTGGCCATTGTATTTCTGCCCATCATTTTCCTGCAGGGATTCACCGGGCGCCTGTTCCGCGAATTTGGAATTGTGGTTGCCGGTGCGGTGCTGATCTCTGCTTTTGTTTCACTTACTCTCACGCCGGTGCTAAACGTGAAACTGACACGGAAGAATATGACCAAACATCCCTGGTTCTACACCAAAACCGAACCTTTCTTCCGCTGGATGGAAAACAGCTATCAATCGGCCCTGCGTCGTTTTATGAAAGTCAGGGGGATGGCGTTTGTGCTGATTATCCTTTGTATTGCCGCCATCTTTTTTGTTGGACGTACATTGAAATCTGAACTGGCTCCGATGGAAGACCGCAGCCAGTTCCGCCTGCAATTAACAGCGCCGGAAGGTACTTCCTACGATGCCATGGACAAATACGTGAACCGGCTGAACAACCTGATGCTGGACTCAGTTCCTGAAAAAGATATGGTGCTGAGTGTTACTTCACCGGGCTTTGCGGGTACGGGGAATGCGAATACCGGGTTTGTACGGGTTACCCTGGTACCTCCCAATGAACGGGTACGCAGTCAGTCGGATATCGTGAAAATGGTGAATAAAAATATGCCCCGTTATAATGAAGGTCGTGCCTTTGCCATTGAAGAACAGACTATTTCACAGGGACGGCGGGGCGGACAACCTGTGGCATTTGTGCTGCAGAATAATAATTTTGAAAAACTCACGAAGATCCTGCCCGTTTTTCTGGAGGAAGTGCGTCAAAGTAAGATTCTGACCAATGCGGATATTGACCTGAAGTTTAATAAACCGGAATTGAAAGTGGAAATCGATCGGTTGAAAGCAGCACAACTGGGTATTTCAGTCAATGACATTTCACAGACCCTGCAACTGGCCTATAGTAACCGGCGCCTCGGTTATTTTACCAAGGATGGCAAACAATACCAGGTGATGGGTCAGGTGGCCCGTAACGACCGGGATGAGCCGAATGACCTGAAGACTCTTTTTGTAAGAAATAACCGGAATGAACTGATCAGCCTGGACAACCTTGTGTCCGTCAGTGAATCCAATACCCCTCCTTCCATCTATCACTTTAACCGTTACAAATCGGCTACCATCAGTGCCGGTCTGCAACCGGGATTTACCATCGGCGATGGGATTGAGGAAATGGACAAGATCGCCAAAAAACTGCTGGACGAATCATTTGCCACAGCACTCTCCGGTACTTCACGCGATTTCAAAGAGAGCAGCAGTAATATTTTATTTGCATTGCTGCTGGCGATCGTATTGATCTACCTGGTACTGGCCGCCCAGTTTGAGAGCTTTATTGACCCCTTTATCATCCTGACGACCGTACCGCTTGCCTTTGCGGGAGCAGTCATTTCATTGTCGTTGTTTGGTCACACCTTAAATATCTTTTCCCAGATCGGCATGATTATGCTGATTGGTCTTGTTACCAAAAACGGGATCCTGATTGTGGAGTTTGCCAACCAGAGCCGGTTGAAAGGGATGTCAAAAGCAGAAGCGGTGATCCACTCGGCCACCCAGCGGTTCAGACCTATCCTGATGACCAGCCTGGCCATGTCACTGGGAGCCCTGCCCCTGGCGCTATCATTAGGTGCAGCCGCTACCAGCCGTATTCCGCTGGGTGTGGTGATTGTGGGTGGCATCATGTTCTCCCTGGTATTCACCTTATTTGTAGTACCCGCCATTTACTCCTTCTTCTCTTCCAGTCACCGGAAAAGCGAAGTGGAACAATTTATTCATCCGGAGTCCGAATCCGTCCACAAGGACAAGGAGCAGGCTTAATATGTAATGCTATTTATGAAACGCTTTTTGGTAACGATACTTTTATTGAATTTTTTTTCAGCCGGTGCACAACGGATGTTGTCGCTCGATGAAGCCATTGCCATTGCCCTGAAAAACAACTATGCCATCCAGTTATCCCGAAATGACTCAACGATAGCACAGTTAAATAACAGCTACCGGAATGCGGCACTGTATCCGACATTGAATGCGAATACCGGTATTACTTTTAATAATAATGACCAGTTGCAGAAATTCTCCGATGGCACCACCCGGGAAAGAAACGGGGTTAAATCATCCAGCCTGCAGGCGGCTCTTTCCCTGAACTGGACCTTATTTGACGGGATGAAAATGTTTGCGACCCGTGACAAAGTAGCTGAATTTGTAAAGCTGGGCGAATTGGGCATCAAAAACCAGGTGGTGAATACAGTAGCCGAAGTGATTAACACGTATTACAATATTGTGCGGCTGAAACAACAGGTAAAAGCCGTGGATGAACAGATCTCTATCAATGAGGAAAGAGTAAAGCTGGCTGAATACAAACTGGATATCGGGGTGGGTGCCAAACCGGATGTACTGCAGAGTAAAGTGGACCTGAATGCTCAGCGGGCCCTTAAACTGGAACAGACAAATGCGATTGAGCAGCAAAAGGAAATACTGAACCAGTTGTTGAATGCTCATGCAGCGACGGCTGACCAGCCGTCCACTTTTTATGAAGTAAGCGATTCTATCCCGATCAATACAGCAATCAGCCTGGGCGACGTACAGGCAGGCATTGAATCTACCAACCCCTTGTTACTGCTGGCCAAAAAGAATATTGATATTGCCCGGCTTACCCTGAAAGAAAGGATCGCTGATAAATACCCGACTGTAGGCTTCAATTCCAATTACAATTTTTCCAAAACGGATAATAAAGCCGTGGTGAATCCCTTCCAGCCATTATTCAGCCGCAATAACGGTTTCAATTATGGGTTCACGGCCAGCATCCCCATCTTTAACCGGTATAACGTAAAGCGGCAGATTCAGCTGGCTAAGCTGGATATAAATTACCAGCAGCTGATTTATGACAATCAGCAATCACTGCTTAACCTGGGGGTGATCAATGCATTCAAAGACTATGAACAACAGAAAAAAGCCCTGGCGCTGGAAGAAGAAAATATTGTACTGGCCCGGGAAAACGTGAATATCGTATTACAGGTATATAAACTGAATTCGACTACCCTGATCCAGCTGAAAGAAGCGCAGCTGAGTTTGCAACAAGCCTATAACCGGCTGATAGCGGCCCGGTATAATGCAAAACTGGCAGAGACGGAGTTGATGCGGCTGAAAGGGGAACTGGTAAAGTAGTCGGGAGTCAGGAGTCGGTAGTCGGTAGTCAATACATGGGAGTTTGTGCTTAAATTTGAAAAAAAGTAGATATGCAGCCATTAATCGGAATTATTATGGGAAGTGATAGTGACCTGAATGTAATGCAGGCAGCTTCTGACATCCTCAAACAGTTTGTAATTCCGCATGAAGTGACGGTTGTATCAGCCCACCGCACCCCGCATCGAATGATTGAGTATGCGGAAAAAGCCCGTGAACGCGGATTGAAAGTTATAATAGCCGGCGCCGGTGGTGCCGCGCATCTGCCCGGCATGGTCGCCGCCGTAACTACCCTGCCCGTGATCGGTGTTCCTATCAAATCTTCCAATTCCATTGATGGCTGGGATTCGGTTTTATCCATTCTGCAGATGCCCAACGGGGTACCGGTTGGTACCGTGGCCCTGAATGCCGCCAAAAATGCAGGTATACTTGCCGCAGAGATCCTCGGCACATATGATGAGGAGATCGCGGATAAGATCGCCGCTTACAAGAACAATATGAATAATGAAGTGATTGAGAAAGTGGAGAAACTTAAACAACAGGGCTGGGAAAATAAATTTGATTAATGTTCCCGGAGGATCACAAACTCCTGTTCCAGTGTCAATGATTCTTCATAGAGTTTCCGCAGGAAATCACTTCCCCATTTTGCATAAAAATAACTGATATTTTCACTGCGTTCCTGCAACCCATTACCAGGAAACAGGGCCGTTCTTACCGATGCAATCTGCCGTTGCTGGTCACTGTATTTTCTTTTTTCCGCCCGGAGCATTTTCTTTTCCAGTTCTTTCAACCGGAAAATAGTTTTGGTCTTCAGTGACTCCACATGTTGCAACAGGGACGGATCAACCGAACCGGCCTGTGCTTTTACCGACTCATATAATTTTTCGATGATTGTCAGTGAACCATTCAGCATTATTTTATCCTGACTTTCGTGTTTAACCAACTGGTTCAGTAACGATTCGCCGGACTGAAAAAAATCTTCAATGGTAAATCCGGTTTTAGGTATCAGCTCCTGCCATTTTTTCTCCAGTAATAAAAATGAATTCCGTAAGACCAGCACTGGGAAGGGCACTTTATAATAATCAAATAATCCTTTTAACTGCAACCAGTAGGCCGTCTCTCCCCCACCACCTATAAAGGCAATATTGGGCAGTATCGTTTCTTCGTACAGGCCTCTTAGTATCACGTTGGGACTAAACCGTTCCGGGTGGGTTTCCAGTTCGGCCAGCATCTCTTCCTGGCTGAAACGGATAGCGGTATCCACTACATAGTACATATCTCCCTTCTTTTCAATCCGGTTGCGGATATCCTCTTTCAGGTAAAATAAATTAATCTCCCTGGCACTGGCCTGTACTTTATAGTCTGCCTCATTTAATGCAGTTGCTGATTTTTCGATTATGGCCGCCGCGGGTTGTTGTAACAGTTCTTCGCGGAATACCGGGATCATGATTTGCTTCAGTGCTGCATTGTCCGGCAATAACACCAGCAATCCAAATTCATTGAACAATGCATGAACAAAACGGAAAGTGGCCTCCTGTAAGGTGCTTCCTTCCTGGTAGGACTCCCTGATCAGGCTGATGATTTCCTTTCCGAACGGCAGAATACCCAACTGACCTTCCATCTGATTGACTAAAGCCGTTACCTGTTTATCGAGCTTCATTCGTCCAACTGCCCCCTTCTGCTTTGTGTTCCAGGTCAGATTCTCCCCATTCACCCGGATATGATTCAGTTCCTCCAGGTCCGCATCCTCTGATCCGATATAATAGACCGGCACAAACCGATAATCCGGCAAACTGGTATTCAGTGTGTCTGCGAGTTTGATCGCATGAATGATTTTATAAATGAAATAAAGCGGGCCGGTAAAAATATTATTCTGATGGGCCGTGGTAATGGTAAAAGTATCCGGTGCTGAAAGAGCATTTATATTAGCGCTGACTTTAGGATGAATGGCAACTCCTTCATATTGTTTTTTGAGTTCCTGCACCAGTTGTTCACGGTAACCTGGAAATTGTTGCCTTGCTGCTATGGCTTTCCGGATACCCTGCAGGGATGGCGCTTCCGCATAAAAAGGCTTTAGCGTATCCGCCTGGTCGATATAATCCACCACGATACGGGAGAAAGCGCCAGTTTGCCGGTAAGGAATGCGGGTAGAGGTAAAATTCATACGCAATTGTAAAATTAAGGAGTCCGGAGCAGAGAAAAAGCGGTTGTTGCGCCAACGATACTCGCTTAACTGATTTTAGGAATTCTTTAGTGTCTCTAAAACAGCCATTTCCCCGCAGATATTCGCAGATTTTAAGCGCAGATGACGCAGATTAGCTGCTTAAAAATGCAAAACATATTTGATACAGGGCTGCCACATTATTACCAGACTGCCACTAAAAAAACTGTATTAATCTGCGTTTTCTGCGTACTGATCTGCGCAATCTGCGGGAGTCCTTTTACCCGAAGCGCTCCACCTCAAACGGACGCAGTTCCATACTGGTTGGCACCCGGTTCACCAGTTCGCTGACCAGTTTTCCGGTACCGGCACCAAGGCTCAGTCCCAGCATGGAATGACCGGTAGCCACCGTCACATTCGACAGCTTTTTTACCCGCCCGATAAAAGGAAGCCCATCTGCTGAACAAGGCCGGTAGCCATACCAAATCTTTTCTTTGGGAGGCAGGGGCACATCAAACTCAGGATAGAAACGTTTCACCGCATCAAGTATACCCTGCACCCGGTTCATCCGGGGCGGCGTTTTATGAGAAGTGATTTCCATAGTCCCCCCAAACCGTATTTTATTTCCATCCATCGGTGTCAGGGCTACCCGTCCCTCCACCAGGATGGAGGGATAATTAATCTTGTAGGGAGAATCTTCAAGCGTCACTGAATAACCACGTCCCGGCATCAGGGGAATATCCAGGTCAAGCATTTTGGCCGTTTCCCTTCCCCATGAACCAGTGGCCATCACTACTTCATCCGCTGCAAAAGCCTGTCCACCGGAAATTACTTTACTGACTTTACCACCGCTCGTTTCAAAGCCGGTTACTTCCGCATTCCGTATCAATTCCACACCTGCAGTGGGCAGGTAGGCCAGTAACTGGCTCATCAGTTTATTGGGATAGCAATGGGCGTCACACTTAAAGAAAAGGGCTCCGATCGCATTAATGGTGGTATGGGGTTCCAGTTGATCGAGCTCCTTTTTACTCAGCAGTACCGTATCCGTCAATCCGAGTCGATGGGCTTTCTCAATGGTATGATGAGCATGTGCTGCCGCTTCGGCTGTCTGGAATATTTCAATCAGCCCTTTCTGCTCATAACCAAACTGCAATCCGGGAATCCGGGTCCATTCTTCATACTCTCTCTTACTGAGTATCGCGATATCTCGAAGGGGTTCAGCGGCCGCTTCCACTTTTTGCGGGGTGGCACTGCGCATGAATTTCATTCCCCAACGGATCAGGTTCATATCAAAGCGGGGTTGTACATAAAACGGACTCTTGGAATTCCACATCCATTTAAAACCCAGTTTTACAATACCAGGAGTGGCCAACGGAATAAAATGAGAGGGACAGATATACCCGGCATTGCCATAGGAACAATTGTCTGAAAAATCACCTTTATCAATTACGGTTACTTCCCAGCCTGTTTTACGGAGATAAAGTGCCGAACTTAATCCGATAATACCTCCTCCGATAATTACAACCTTACTCATAAATTCATTATTTAGCCCATTTTTGTTGCAGCATTTTTATAAAATATCCACCCACCACACTTCTGGCCTGGAAGCCAACCTGTTTACCATTCGTCGTCTCATGCCAGTCACTCAGTGGCACCCGGTCTGGTGTCTGCGTGGCAAAATTATAGACTGGTTCAATCAAAGCCTGAAAATCCTTTATATCCTCAGCTAAGGTTGCTGTCCAGACAATCCAGTCAGACTTGGTATAAGTTCTCCGGCTATCCAGCGGAAGGCCAAAGGGCTGTTGCTTCTTCAGGTAATACTTTATTTCTTTCTGAGCTACAGATACAGGGAAAAGCCCGAGTCCGAGGAGTTTATCCCAAACGAGGTTATACTTCTGGCTCCAGGTTTTGTTTTTGTCAAAGGTCAGAGCATAATGATCTCCTTCCTCCGCCATCTGCATCCAGCGGGTGGCATAATCCATGGCGATATTATGGTAATTACCGGCCTCCCCTTTCTTCCCAAGTCCGCGGGCCATCTGTGCATAGGCAGCAATACCGGCAATGGCTTTGAGTGATAAATTGGTGTTGCGGGCCAGGTGACCGGCAAAATCATCGGTACATAATTGATTGGCCGGATCAAACCCATCCTTCACCAGAAATTCTACCCATTGACTCAATACGGTCCAATGCTTTTTGGCAAAATCAAATTTATTCTCCGCCTTACAAATGGCGGCTGTCAATATGATCATATTACCTGCTTCTTCGACCGGCATATCTTCCGGGTAAGTTTGTCCATTAGCTATGGGATAAGTTCCCAGGTCATGGGCCGGAAAAGGCTTGGTCCATTTACCTGATTCACTATAAACCATCAGCGGTTCCACCATCCCTTTCAATAGTTCGGGATTATAAAGCAGACTCAGCGGTGCAGAGGGATAAGTTACATCCACGGTCCAGATGGACCCGTTACTGAAATTTTCCTTTTGTGGAAACAACACTTCATTATTGGGCCCCCGCACCAACTTATGGGCCGCCAGCGATTGCCGGTAAGCCATCACACATAACTTGGCATAGGCTTCTCCTCCGGCTTTTTCTGCATCGGCAAAAAGCTGCCGGTCAAATTTGTCACACCGATCCATCACGCTAACTGATGCTTCCATGGATTTATCCAACATTTGTTCGGTGGATGTATAATTCTTCTTCCACCAGGCTTTCAGGTCCTGGTTGAAATACTGAATGGAGTACAGGTCATCGTAAGCAAGCAACAATGTCTGGGGCACCGGCAGTTCCCCGATTTTACCAAAGTCGATTTTTGTTTCGGTATATCCTGTTAGTTTCTTTCCCGGCAAAGTACTTTCGAGGCTCTGCCTGATCTTTGGGTTTTTGTAAGCCGCCACATAGAGATAACCCCAGTCGATACGGACATCATCTCCTTTCGTTTTTAGTACAGGCTGTGCTACTGTGCCTGACTTCAGATATTGCAACTTCCCAAATACGCCTTTTTGGGTTTTTACAGGTGTATTGCTTTTATTCCGTACAAGGTTATCTGAACTGAGGAAATACAGGGACACTTCATGTTTTTTCTCATCCAGTGACTGTACCAGGAACTGTACATAGGTAGCCGGCTTTGACAGGAGATCCACATCTGTAGCGATGAGGGGCGAAATAAAATCGCATAAAAGGAATACCGGCCCGCAGTGAAAACTGTATTTGGATTTGGTGGCGGTCATTTCAAATCCGTTTTGAATAGCGGGTTTCACTCCCTCCATTTTCTTTTGCGTGGCCAATCCTGCGTCTACCCAGGAATATCCAGCGACATTTGTACAATGGATCGACAATACATTATTCCCTTTCTTCAGACTTCTCCGGATCAGTTCATCCAGCGGATATAATTTCAGTTCACTCGTGTAACATCCGGCGCATTGATAAATCAGCTGGCCATTCAGAAACACTTCCACATCATCATCATGCCGGAGTTGCAACTGCAGCGGGTCGGCGGGCAGCTGATCCAGGGTAAATACTCTTCGCACCCAGATCTCCTTCGATTTCCATTCGGTTGTAGCATCATTACTCCAGCCACTGCCAAAAGGCATTTTCCCTTGCATCCATTCTTTCGGATTATAATTTTCATTCATCCAGCTCTTGCCCGGTTTCCGCTCGGTATAATAACAATCCGCCGGCCTGATGGCACCGGGCGCGAGTAAGGTTTCAGGAGGATAAACCGGCTGCCCCAGGAAATTATAATATTGACCATCCACTTTTAATATCCCGACCAGCGATTGTTCAGCCCCGGTCCAGTGTTTGGTAACTGATTCATTGAGTTTATCTGTTGTGCTCCAGATACTGAAATAAGGATCATGGGTAATCAGCGGATATGCGGGCGCTTTATTGACCTGGGAATATGCTGTTATAGTTCCGAATAATAATAAAATAATGAGGTTGTATTTCATAACCGGTTTTTATATAATAATATCAGCCCTCCCTCCTACGTTC
>Ga0209717_1002529_pt1 | contig 17450 bp, 11 predicted proteins | sample AD_UKC048_MetaG_FD_184418 | JGI IMG/M metagenome (GOLD analysis project Ga0209717, IMG submission 184418) | Active sludge microbial communities of municipal wastewater-treating anaerobic digesters from USA - AD_UKC048_MetaG (SPAdes) (version 2) | ecosystem: Engineered > Bioreactor > Anaerobic >... | reverse complement strand
CGGTGTAGGCCACGCTCGGGATTTGGCGCGCATCGAAGTACGCTTTTTCGCCGTGCGCGGCTTCTGCCGCGACGTGGCCTTCGTGCACCGCTTTGTGCGCAAGCATCGGCTGGCCCACGATGTCGCCAATCGCAAAAATATGCGACACGTTCGTGCGCATCTGTTTGTCGACGTTGATAAATCCGCGATCCGTCACTGCAACGCCCGCCGCTTCTGCGTTGAGCTTTTTGCCGTTGGGCGAACGGCCCACGGCAACGAGTACCAGGTCGTAGCGCTGTGCGTCTGCGGGTGCCTTTTCGCCCTCGAACTTTACGTAAATGCCGTCCGCTTTCGCCTCGGCGCTCACGGTTTTCGTCTTCAACATCATGTTGTCGAAGCGTGGCGCGTTGACTTTTTCCCAGACCTTCACGAGGTCTTTGTCGGCTCCAGCCATTACGCCGTCCATCATCTCGACGACGTCAATGCGCGCACCCAGTGTTGAATACACCGTGGCCATTTCTAGGCCAATGATGCCGCCGCCGATGACGAGCATGCGCTCGGGCGTTGACTTCAGGAGCAACGCGCCGGTGGAGTCAACTACGCGCGGGTCTACAGGCATGAATGGCAGGCTCACCGCCTGCGAACCCGCTGCGATGATGCATTTCTGGAACTTGACGACTTTCTTCTCGCCGGTCATGTCCCACGAGGTGCCGCTCGTGACTTCAACTTCGATGTGATTTGCGTCGAGGAACTTACCGACACCGCGCACGATGTCAACCTTACGCGCCTTCGCCATTCCGGCAAGACCGCCCGTGAGTTTTTTGATTACGCCGTCTTTGAATTCGCGTAGCTTATCGATGTCGACCGTCGGCTCGCCGTATGACACTCCGTGTTTCGCCAGCGCCTTCACTTCATCCATGACGGCTGCTGTATGCAGCAACGCTTTCGACGGAATGCAGCCGACGTTCAGGCACACACCACCGAGTGTCGCGTAGCGCTCGACCAATACGGTTTTCATGCCCAAGTCCGCCGCCCGGAAAGCCGCGCTGTAGCCGCCGGGGCCAGCACCGAGCACAAGCATTTCGCATTCGACGTCGGCCTTGCCGGCGTACGCGCCTGCGGCGACTGGCGCTGCAACCGCGGGCGCTGCCGCCGGAGTAGTAACCGGCGCGGGCGCGGGTACGGCTGGCGCTGCGCCTGCCGATGCTTCAATCACTGCCACGACCGTCCCCATGCTCACCTTGTCGCCAAGCTTGACACGAATCTCTTTCACCACGCCTGCGGCGTCGGCGGGCACCTCCATCGTGGCTTTGTCCGATTCGAGCGTGACGAGCGACTGCTCCTTTGCGACGGTGTCGCCCACTTTCACCAGTACTTCGATGACGGGGATGTCTTTATAGTCGCCGATGTCCGGGACTTTTAATTCTTGAGTAGCCATAGTTACGCCTCAGAGCGATTTTTGATTCGCCGAAACGAGCGAATCAGACGAAAGGGGATGGGAACCAGAACGAACCAAAAGACGAAGCTCGACACTGTGCAATACAGGCAAAACCACACTCTGTTGAAGTCCGGACCCGCCAATGTTGAGTAGTAAGTCGAACTCAACGGCAGCGAGAGCACGTACATGAGTATGCCCGGCCCCCACGGATAACCAATGCTGGCCTCAGTCACCGCGTCGTAGGCGACTATCGACCAAAGCGATGTCCAAACGACGCACCAGATGATTAGGCCTTTGCGCTTCACGTCGTTGCTTAAAGCGCGATCCTACGGAAGTCGGCGAGCAACGTGCCGAGGTACGCGTTAAAGCGGGCTGCCGAGGCGCCATCAATCACGCGATGGTCGTAGGACAGCGACAGCGGCAACATCAGCTTCGGAGTGAACTCTTTGCCGTTCCACTTCGGTTTAATTTCGCCGCGTGACAGGCCAAGGATTGCAACTTCCGGCGCGTTGATGATTGGCGAGAACGCCGTGCCACCAATGCCGCCGAGCGAGCTGATCGAGAAGCAGCCGCCTTGCATGTCGGACGGGCCGAGCTTGCCTTCGCGCGCTTTGAGCGACAACTCGGTCATCTCTTTGGCGATTTGCATGATGCCTTTTTGATCGGCATTTTTCAGTACCGGAACGACGAGACCGTTTGGCGTGTCCGCAGCGAAGCCGATGTTGAAGTACTTTTTGTAGACGAGGTTGTCGCCGTCGAGTGATGCGTTGAAATCTGGAAATTTCTGCAACGCTGCAACGCAGGCCTTGATCACGAATGCAAGCATCGTGACCTTGACGCCGCTCTTGGCGTTTTCTTCGTTGAGCTTCACGCGCAGCGCTTCGAGTTCGGTGATGTCCGCTTCGTCGTGATTCGTGACGTGCGGGATCATCACCCAGTTGCGATGCAGATTCGCGCCGGAAATTTTCTTGATGCGCGAGAGTGGCTTGGCCTCAACCGCACCGAACTTGGTGAAGTCCACTTTTGGCCACGGCAACAAGCCAAGTGCAGCGCCAGAGTCACCGCCGCTAGCCGCGGCTACGGCCGGTGGTGCGGCCATGACGCCCTTAACGAACGCTTGCACGTCTTCTAGCATCACACGATTTTTCGGTCCTGTCGCTTTGACTCGACCTAGATCAACGCCCAACTCACGCGCAAATTTGCGGATCGACGGCGAGGCGTGCGCCTTGCTGAAGCTGGCTTCGTTGATTGCGCCGGTTGCGGCCGCAGGCACGGGTGCAGGCGCAGGAGGGGCGGCTGCCGTTGTTGGCGCTGGAGCGGAGGCAGCCACAGGAACAGCAGCCGGTGCGGGCGCTGGGGCGGCCGACACGCTTGCGCCAGCAGATGCAACCACTACAACCACAGCGCCTTCGGAGACTTTGTCGCCCAGCTTGACTTTGATCTCTTTGACTACGCCCGCGACTGTCGATGGCACTTCCATCGTCGCTTTGTCGGATTCAAGCGTTACCAAGGACTGTTCAACCTTAACGGTGTCGCCAACCTTGACCAGAATTTCAATGACGGGAATGTCGCTGAAATCGCCAATGTCCGGCACTTTCACATCGACCGTACCACCGTTCGTGGCGGGTGCTGCCGCTGGTGCGGCAGCAGCTGGCGTTGGGGCTGGAGCCGCAGCGGATGGTGCGGCTGGAGCCGACGCCGACGCACCCGCTTCGATTACCGCCACCACGGTACCCATGCTTACCTTGTCGCCGAGTTTGACACGCAGTTCAACGATAGTGCCGGCCGATTCAGCGGGCACTTCCATTGTCGCTTTGTCGGATTCGAGCGTGACCAGCGATTGCTCTTTGGTCACTACGTCGCCCACTTTCACCAAAACTTCGATGACCGGGATGTCTGTGTAATCACCGATATCCGGGACTTTGAGTTCTTGTTTTGCCATGATTTTGCCCGCTCCTTAAACCGTCGTTGGATTGGGTTTGTTTGGATCTATGCCGTACTTCTTGATGGCATCGGCGAGCACTTTGCGCTCGATTACACCGTCGTCGGCCAGTGCGCTGAGCGCAGCAAGCGTGACGTAGAAACGGTTCACCTCAAAGAAGCGACGCAAGTTGTCGCGGCTATCCGAACGACCGAAGCCGTCGGTGCCGAGCACCTTGAATGTTTTCTTGATGTATGGACGCACGCTATCGGCGTAAATGCGCATGTAATCGGTCGCTGCGATCACTGGGCCGGGCTTTGAACTCACACAAGCGGCGACGTGCGGCACGCGCGGCTCGTCCATCGGGTGCAGTAGGTTCCAACGTTCGCAATCGATACCGTCGCGGCGCAACTCGTTAAAGCTTGGCGCGCTCCAGATGTCGGACTCAACGCCCCAGTCGTCGCGCAGCAAGTCCGCCGCAGCGATCACTTCGCGCAGGATGGTGCCCGAGCCCGTGAGCTGAACGCGCATGCCCTTCTTCTTGTCTTTTCCGCCTTCTTTGAGCAGATACATCCCTTTGATGATGTTCGCCTCTGCGCCAGCGGGCATTTCCGGGTGCGTGTAGTTCTCGTTCATCACCGTGAGGTAGTAATACTCATCCTTCTGATCGGTGAGCATGCCCTTCACGGCGTGTTGAGTAATGATCGCCACTTCGTATTGGAACGTTGGGTCGTAGGTGCGCACGTTCGGGATCGCGCTGAACCAGACGTGCGAGTGACCGTCTTCGTGTTGCAGACCTTCGCCGTTGAGCGTGGTGCGGCCAGCGGTGCCGCCAACCAACAAACCACGAGCGCGCATGTCGCCCGCCGCCCAACACAAATCGCCGATGCGCTGTACGCCAAACATCGAATAGAAAATGTACACCGGCAGCATTGGCACGTTGCTGTTGCTGTAGCTCGTGGCAGCGGCGATCCAGTCGGCCATACCGCCGGCTTCATTGATGCCTTCTTGCAGAATTTGGCCGTCTTTCGCTTCTTTGTAGAACATCAGCTGATCGGCGTCGACCGGTTGATAGTTTTGGCCCTGTTGGTTCCAAATGCCGAGCTGGCGGAACATTCCTTCCATACCGAAAGTGCGCGATTCATCCGGCACGATAGGCACGACATGGCGACCAATGGACTTGTCTTTCACCAACGTGTTGAGGATGCGCACGAAGGCCATCGTCGTGGAAATTTCGCGATCGCCAGTGCTCTTGAGCTGTGCGTCAAACGCGCTGACTTCCGGCGTCGGCAAGCTTGCGCTTTTCATGCGGCGCTGTGGCAGATAACCGCCGAGCGCAGTGCGACGTTCGCGCATGTACTTGCCTTCGGGTGAATCGGCCGCTGGCTTGAAGTACGGGTAATTCGGTAGATCTTCGTCTTTGATCGGAATGCCGAAACGATCACGCATTTGCTTGAGCGATTCCAAGTCCATTTTCTTGGCTTGGTGGGCGATGTTGAGGCCCTCGCCGCTGTGGCCCATGCCGTAGCCTTTCACCGTTTTGGCGAGGATTACAGTGGGTTGTCCTTTGTGTTTCACGGCGCTGTCGTACGCGGCGTAAATCTTGTGCGGATCATGACCGCCACGGTTCAAACGCCACACGTCGTCGTCCGACATGTTGGCAACCATTTCACGTAGCTGCGGATACTTGCCGAAGAACTGCTCGCGAACGTACGCACCGTCGCGCGCCTTCATCACCTGGTATTCGCCGTCGACCACTTCTTCCATGCGTTTGACGAGCGTGCCGTCTTTGTCGCGTGCAAGCAGTTGATCCCAATAGCCGCCCCAAATGAGCTTCAACACGTTCCAGCCGGAACCACGGAAATCGCCTTCGAGTTCCTGAATGATCTTGCCGTTACCGCGCACAGGGCCGTCGAGGCGTTGCAGGTTGCAGTTGATGACGAAAACGAGGTTGTCGAGCTTTTCGCGGCCGGCCATGCTGATCGCGCCGAGCGACTCTGGCTCGTCCATTTCGCCGTCGCCACAGAACACCCAGACCTTGCGACCTTCGGTATTCGCCAGACCACGCGCATGCAGATATTTCAGGAAGCGCGCTTGATAAATACCCATGAGCGGGCCAAGGCCCATCGACACGGTCGGCAACTGCCAGAAGTCCGGCATCAACCAAGGATGCGGGTAGCTCGAAATACCTTTGCCGTCGACTTCTTGACGGAAGTTGTCCATCTGATCTTGCGTCAGGCGATCAAGCATGAAGGCGCGGGCGTACACGCCTGGCGCGCTGTGGCCCTGCACGTACACCAGATCGCCGCCGTGCGTAGCGGACGGTGCGTGCCAGAAGTGATTGAAGCCGACGTCGTAGAGCGTCGCAGCCGATGCAAACGACGAAATGTGACCGCCAAGTTCCAAATCTTTTTTGCCGCCGCGCAGCACCATCATCGCCGCGTTCCAGCGCACATAACTGCGCAGGCGATGCTCGATTTCATGGTCACCGGGGCTCTTGGCCTCTAGGTGCGCCGGAATGGTGTTCAGGTAGGCCGTGTTGGGCGAGAACGGTGCGTTGCCGCCGGTGCGGCGCGCCTTGTCGAAGAGCGCTTCGAGCAGGAAGTGCGCGCGCTCATAGCCCTCGTTGGCGATCACGCTGTCTAGCGAGTCCAGCCAATCACTCGTTTCTTTGGGATCTAGATCTTTGGGCATGTCCATGCCGGCCTCCTTGCGATGAGCCGTCGCGGGGTTCGCAACGACTCGATTTATCTGTCCACCTAATTGTGGCGTTACTGCACTGCACAACGCTGTCACGGGTTGAGCATTGCCTCCAAACAGAATGTTATCGAAGATTTCATCAGATGGAAAGCGTTTCCAAATCATGTATAAGACTTAAAGGCTTACAGCTTTTATGCTCCAGCGACAGCTTGGCGGTCATTTGATGCGAAAAAAAGGCAAAGTCGAATAGTTAACAAATGGCGCTCAAATCCATACTGAATAGTCGTTTGATGGAAAAGCTGTTGCGTCGGGACATCCCCGTAGCGAAAAAGTGTCCGCTTCCTACAATGTCACCACGCTTTCCCCACATTCCACGAATACGCAAGGCTTTCACCATGTTGCTACGTTCCGTCACCCGCGCGCTCAGCTGCGCCGCACTTGTGCTCACGGCCACCGCCGCAAGCGCACAAGCGTTCCCCACGAAAACCATCAAATTTCTAGTGCCCTTCCCGGCGGGCAGTGCGACCGACGTCGTGGGTCGTCACCTGGCCGATGCCATGGGCAAAGACCTCGGTCAATCCATCGTGGTTGACAACAAAGCTGGGGCGCAAGGCACCATCGGCGCCAATGAAGTGAAAAACGCCGCGCCAGATGGCTACTCGCTCATGGTCACCACTAGCACCACACAGGCCGCTGTCGTGAGTTTGCTGAAGAAAGTGCCGTACGATCCAGCGAAAGATTTCACGCCGATCGGCAAAATCGCCACCACGCCGTTCGTGCTTATCACCAACGACAAAGTCCCGGCGACGGATCTCAAAAGCTTCATCACCTACGTGAAGGCCAACCCGGGCAAAGTGCGCTTTGGACAAGGCTCTTCGGGTTCGTGGGTGTCGGGTTCGCTGTTCGCCTCGATGATCGGCGGCGACATGCAAATGATTCCGTACAAAGGCATTCCGCCTGCGATCACCGACATGCTCGGCGGCAACATTGAAGTCGTGTTCGCCGACCTCGGCAACGCCAATGCGCAAATCAAAGGCGGCAAAGTAAAAGCCTTCGGCGTCACAAGCCTCAAGCGCTCAGCGTCGCTACCCAATCTGCCAGCGATTACCGAGCAAGTGCCGGGCTACGAGCTCGTGCCATGGTTTGCTTTGGTCGGCCCGGCGAACATGCCCAAGGACGTGGTCGCGAAACTAAGCGCGAGCATGCTGAAAGCCTTGGCGACACCTGAGCTGAAACAAAAACTCAACGCAGGTGGATTCGACCTCGATCCAACCGATGCCGCGGGCCTAGCCAAGCTCATCGACAGCGAAGTCAAACGCTGGGCACAACTCACCAAAGCGGCGAAGATCGAAGCGGAGTAAGCGCACGGCGCTACCGTGCGATGAACCGGCCTACCATTGCGCGTTAGCGCCGCTGGCGTATTGGTAAGTCAAAAACGCAGGTAGCGACCCACCCGCATTTCCAGAAGTCTTATTAACTCTGGTTGCATGAATTCGTATTCGTCTGGGATGTCGAGACAAATAACGCGTTTTCCGTCCAGATGCTTCTTGAATTTCGCCGACAGTTTGTTCTTGTGAGTTTTTTCCATGACAAAAACCATGTCAGCCCAGTCAATCTGCTCTGGAGACAATTGAACAGTTGCGTCCGCTCCCAGCCCTGCGGAATCTACCTCAACGCCCGGCCATTTACTAAAGACCTGCTCGGCGGTTGGGCTGCGAAGCCGGTTTTGGGAACAAACAAATAGCGCCTTACGTGGCACGGCCTACACGTTGAATAAGAAGTTCAACACGTCGCCGTCATGCACGACGTATTCCTTACCCTCGGCGCGCATCTTGCCCGCCTCTTTTGCGCCTTGTTCGCCTTTGAATTTGATGAAGTCGTCAAACGCAATAGTCTGCGCGCGGATAAAGCCCTTTTCGAAATCGGTATGGATCACGCCCGCAGCTTGTGGCGCGGTGTCGCCCTTGTGAATCGTCCAGGCGCGCACTTCTTTCACACCGGCCGTGAAGTAAGTTTGCAGGCCGAGTAGTTCGTAACCTGCGCGAATGACGCGGTTCAGGCCCGGCTCTTCTAGGCCCAAGTCTTTCAAGAATTCCATTTTGTCGGCGTCGTCCATGTCGCCGATTTCGGCTTCCATGTTGGCGCACACGGCCACGACGGGTGCTTTCTCTTTCGCCGCGTACGCGACAACGGCTTGGTAGTGTGCGTTGTGCGCCAAATCATTGGCGTCCGCCACGTTGGCAACGTACATCGTCGGCTTGGACGTGATGAGGAACAGCTGCTTTACCAGCGCTTTTTCTTCGTCGTCGAGATCAAGCGAACGTACGGCCTGGCCGAGGTTCAACACCTTTTGGCATTTCTCAAGTAACGGCAACATCTTGGCCGCCTCTTTGTCGCCACCCGTGGACCGCGACAATTTGGTGTACCGATGCACCGCTTTTTCAACGCTGCCAAGGTCGGCGAGCGCGAGCTCGGTGTTGATCACTTCGATGTCATCAATCGGCGAAACTTTGCCCGAAACATGCACCACGTTGTCGTCGTCGAAACAGCGCACGACATGAGCCGTCGCATCGCATTCGCGGATGTTGGCGAGAAATTGGTTGCCCAAGCCTTCGCCTTGCGACGCGCCTTTGACGAGTCCCGCGATATCCACAAACTCCACCGACGCCGGCACCACGCGTTGCGGAATGACGATGGCCGAGAGCGCCGCCAAGCGTGTGTCGGGTACTTCTACGATGCCGCTGTTGGGCTCGATGGTGCAGAAAGGATAGTTTTCCGCCGCGATGCCCGCTTTGGTGAGCGCGTTAAAGAGCGTGGATTTGCCGACGTTCGGGAGGCCGACGATGCCGCATTGGACTGCCATGATGGTGCTGTTTTCGAGTGACTTAACCCGTAATTATCGCCGACCGAGCTTCCCCTAAGGCGCGGGAGAGGCGGTACTGCTCACCATTCACCGCTCACGGCACACGCCGCTCCTACAATCGGCCATCGAACGAACGCGCACGCCATGAACATCCTCTATCTCCACGGTTTTCGCTCTAGCCCGCAATCGATGAAGGCGCGGCTGATGGCTGAGCACTTCGCGCTCACCGAGCATCGCTTCGTGTGTCCGCAACTCCCCGCGAGCCCCGCTTTGGCTATCGAAATTGCACGCGACTTCATCGAAGATCGCGGCGATTCGGCAAAGGATTGGGCCGTAATCGGTTCGTCGCTCGGCGGGTATTACGCGACGTTTCTGGCGGAACAATATGGCTGTCGCGCAGCGGTATTGAACCCCGCCGTGATTCCGGCGGACGATTTGTCATCGTACGTGGGCGAACTCACGAGCTTTCATAACGGCGAACCGTTTGAATGGCGCGCAGAATATTTGCACGAACTCGCCGAACTTCGCATCGAAAAAATCACACGCCCAGAGCGTTATCTGCTACTCGCCGCCACCGGCGACGAAGTGCTCGACTGGCGGCAAATGTATGTCCACTACGCGGGCGCAAAGCAAAAAATTATCCAAGGCTCGGATCATGCGATTAGCGAGTTTGCCGTGTATGTGGATGAGGTGGCGGGGTTTTGTACTGGTGATGCGTGAGTGCGTTGTGCGACGTTCTAAGATTTTTCCTGAATTTAAGTGCAATTGACGAATGTGCATGACGATGGAATGTGAACTTCGTCTGGTGAGCTAGCATCAAAACACTACAAACCACGGGGTCAACAGATTATGAAACTTCTTTCCGCACTGGCGATCGTCGCCCTTTCGGCCACTTTCGGAGGATGCGCGACCTACACGCCAAGCCTCGCGAAAATTGACGCTACCGGCGCCGGCACTAGCAAGCAAGTCAATAACGGCATCACCGCGTTTGCGGATGATTACGCATCGAAGGCCAAATCCGAGAAGGTATTCGACATGGACCTTCGTGATGACGGTGTCCTACCTGTGCTGGTAACGCTTCAAAATGGCAATAAGTTCGCCGTGGATATGAAAACGATGGATATCGTGATGCGGGACGCCGCAGGAACGTTGAAGCTTCTAACGCCTGAAGAAGCCGCGACTAAAGCTAAGAAAAGCTCTGTCGGACGCGCGATTGGTTGGAGCCTGATCGTGCCGATCATTGGAATTCCGATCGCGGCCACTGCATCCGTCATGCACACGAACAAAGTGAACCGACAGATCCTTGAGGACTTCACGGCCAAGGCTTTGACGAGTGGAACGATTGCTGCGGGTAAAGAAGTTTCAGGCTTCCTCTACTTCGAAGTAGACAAGGTTCGCACCGAATTTCCGAGTCTCGCACTGGACGTAAAACTCACCGCGGAAGCAGGCGCAGCGCCTTTCACAGTTTCTGTGCCGCTGTCTGCAATCACGCTGGGCGCACCGGTCACTACGGCACCCGCATCGGCAGTTAAGTAACGTTTCTTCGACGCATCGCTGCCCGTTTTCCGGCGCGCGATGCGTCAGATGCGGAGCGCGGTATTCACCCGCGCGTCACCGCTAAATCCCGCGAGATTTCAATTGGCGCGAAGCCCGACGCGCGAACGCGCGCTTGGCCACCTTGATGTTTATCGCCGCACCATTGCGAGTAGCTGCAACCGTCGACACACCAAAGCCGCGGCGCATTTCGCGCCGGTAGTCAGTCTGGCGCGATGCAAGTTCGGTCGCGGCCATTTTGCTTGGCCGTGTACAGCGCGCCATCGGCGGCACGTAAGAGCGTTGCCAGCGGTGCCGCCGCCGGACCTGTTGCGATGCCTGCGCTAAGTGTGAGTTGCAATGCTTGGCTCGCGCTCGACCAGTCGATGTGAGCGACCGCGCTTCGGAGTCGCTCCGCAATGACTTTCGCTTCGTCGCCAGTCGCATCGACGAGCAACACGACGAATTCTTCGCCGCCCCAGCGCGCCAGATGATCTCCGCCGCGGCAAGCCCCACGCAATGCCCCAGCGACAGCGCGAAGCGCCTCATCGCCGACGAGGTGGCCGTACACGTCGTTGACGCGCTTGAAGTGATCGACGTCGGCGACGATGACTGAAAGCATTTTCGCGCCAGCTTCGACTGCGCGTTCGACCGCTATCTCGAACCCCCGGCGGTTTGGTAGCCCGGTGAGCGTGTCGGTCTGTGCCAACTCGCGCAATCCCTCGGCCCGCTCTTGTAGCTGCCGCTGAATTTCACCGCTTTGCGCGATGGCGCTGCTGTGATCTAGCTGGTCGATACGCCGCAGCGCTTCGCCGTCCTGGATTTCGCGGTCGATTCGGCGCACGGCTTTTAGGTGCGAGAAAGCGCTCTGGATATCGCCGGTTCGCTCGTGGCACTCGACCAAGAGGTTACGTGCGTCGCGTTCTGATGGCAGATGTCCAAACTTCACCGCCAGCGACAAACTGCTTTGCGCAAATTCGCTCGCTTTTAGGGTGTCGTTCGCGTCGAGCCATGCGCCGGCCATGTGCAACAGCGCCTCGCATTCATCTTTCGGTGCGGGTAATTGATGAAATATGTCGATCGCACGACCGCAGTACGCAATCACGGCGGGCGTGTCGCCTAGGAGGCGATGCGCACGTCCCAGCTCGTTCAAACACATCCCTTCGAGACGTCTGCGACCTGTCTTCTCTGCGAGCACCTTTGATGCTTCGAGGAGGTTGATCGCGCCGCGCACAAGGCCGTCGCGGCGAGCGCCTGCCTCGGCCGACAAACTGTTGGCGATGCGAAGTTCGAGTACGCCTTGGCAGTGCAGGGTGTTGGCTGCGGCTGCGTCGTCACCGAGTTCGTTTTGAAGATTCAGCGCCTCAGCGTAGTTTCGGCGTGCACGCTCGTAATTTCCCACGCGCGCGCTGGCGATTCCGAGTCCGGTCAAGCATCGGCTTTGTAGGAGCGTTGCGTTCGCGCGACTCGCGAGCGTTGCAGCTTCGGCGAGAGCATCAATTGCGCTCACGTAGTCGCCGGTGTCGAGCGCCATTTGTCCGCGCTGCATGGCAACTTCCGATAAACCGAGATCGCTGCCGATGGATTTGAACTGCGCTTGCGCCAATGCCAATGCGTCGGCGGCGCGTAGATGCTGCGAGCCCATTCGGTAGAGCGAGCCGAGGCGCATCGCTGCATGTGCGACCGCGTTGCTGTCTCCCGAGGCTTGAGCCAAAGCCATTGCCTGTTGCGCGACGGCGATGCCCGCCTCGGACTCGCCGGCGAGCACATGGCGCTCTGCACTTTCAAGCAATTGTGCGACGGTGGTCGGGAGGGTCATGCGCGTGGATAGAGAGCGGGTTTCGACGTTCGCTGGATTATTTCAGAGCGGACCCGCAGCCTATCGCCATTTGCCAATCGTCACTCGCGGCATGTCGGCCAGGTCTCGCAACATGTCCACTTGAGTAAAGCCAGCGGCGCGAAAGAGCGCAGGAACGCTGTCGCCTTGATCGTATCCGTGCTCTACGACGAGCCAACCGCCGCTGTGCAGATGCTTGCCCGCGCCTCGCAGGAGCTGGCGATAACTTTCCAAACCATCTACGGCATCCGCGAGCGCGATGGCTGGTTCAAAGCGAAGATCGCCTTGTGAGAGGTGTGCGTCGCCGGGCACGATGTAGGGTGGATTGCTTACGATGAGATCAAACTGAGCGTCGTCAGCCAACGCGGCGAACCAAATGCTTTCGACGACTTCGAGGTTCGTTGCGCCAAGGCGCTGCGCGTTTTCGCGCGCGAGTGCGAGCGCGTCAGGCGAAACGTCGATTGCGGTGACGGACGCTTGCGGCCGTTCAAGCGCGAGCGTGATGGCGATGCATCCGGTACCGGTGCCGATGTCGAGGATGCGAACGGATTCGTTAGGCGCGATGCGCGTTAGCGCGACGTCGACGAGCAATTCCGTCTCCGGCCGCGGAATCAAAGCGGCGGGCGTGCAGCGGAAGTTGCGCCCGTAAAACTCGCGCTCACCAAGAAGGTAGGCGATGGGTTCACCAGCTACGCGGCGAGCGACGAGTGATTCAAACTGGGCCGCGACTGAGTCATCCAACGCGTCAAGATCATGCGCGATGAGCCACGCGTATTCGCGTTGCAAGACGTGGCCGAGCAGTATGCGCAGCTCAAGGCGCGGCAGGCGGCGGTCGGCGAGGGCGGTGCGGATGTTCATGCGGCACCGCAAGATGCTGTGTATGGCTTTTCTGCTTGAACGACAGCCCCATGGCGGTTTGAGGCTAAAAAAGCAGATAGTCGACTAATGGATAAATGCAGTTCAAACGACCGCCTGGTAGTCGTTAAGCGCAAAAAGCTGTATCTCCCATTCCGATCTGTCATTCCGGCGAACGCGGGAATCCAGACCGGCCGCGGTGGAGTTTCTCGGCGAGGCATGAAGTCGTTACGCGTTGGCGCTAAACCGACGCACCATCCGCGATCATCTGTTCGACCACGCCACGCGCGGCCCGCGCGAAATCGTCGCCGCTGCTGGCGTAGAGCACCGAGCGCGATGCGTTGATCACGAGGCCTGTGCCTTTGCTGTCGCGGCCCACAGCGACGGTTGCCTTCATGTCACCGCCTTGCGCGCCGACGCCGGGCACGAGAAGCGGCATATCGCCGACAGCCTTTCGCACATCGGCGATCACTTTCGGCACCGTTGCGCCAACGACGAGCGAAAGGTTCTTGTTGCCGTTCCACAGCGTCGCGGCTTTGCGCGCGACGTGCAGGTACAACGGCTCGCCGTCGATCAATTGCTCTTGCAAATCAGCGCCGCCGGGATTTGATGTGCGGCACAAGAGAATCGTGCCTTTGTCGGCGTACTTCGTGAACGGCGCAATCGAATCGCCGCCGAGGTACGGATTCACGGTCACCGCGTCGGCACGATAGCGCTCGAACGCTTCGACCGCGTAGAACTCGGCGGTGCTGCCGACGTCGCCGCGCTTGGCGTCGAGGATCACCGGCACGTGCGGGTAGCGATCATGGATGTAATCGATGGTCGCCGCGAGTTGATCTTCCGCGGCGACAGCGGCGTAATGCGCAAACTGCGGCTTGTACGCGCACACGATGTCGTGCGTGGCGTCAATGATCGCCTTATTGAACGCGAAGATCGCATCGGGTCGGTTGAACAAGCGCTCGGGAAAGCGCTTCTTTTCTGGGTCGAGCCCTACGCAGACAAGAGAACGGGAGGAGGCCCAGACGGCGGTCAGTTTTTTATGAAATGTCATTTGTTTGAAAAGTGAGTAGTGAGCGGTGAGTAGTGAACAGAGCAGAGACTGGGGCTACGCGCATCAATGAACGGCGCGACGCATCCGCGCACGTTTTTCTGTCGCGAAAACTGTTCACCGTTCACCGTTCACCGCTCACTGTTCACCATCTAAAGAGGCCATTTGCTCCGCCTGATGCTCGGAAATCAGCGCGTCGACCATGTCCCCGATCTCGCCGTCCATAATGAAATCGAGCTTGTACAGCGTGAGATTGATGCGATGGTCCGTCATGCGGCCCTGCGGGTAGTTATAGGTGCGAATGCGCTCGCTGCGATCACCCGAGCCGACGAGCGATTTGCGCAAGCCCGCTTCTTTCGCGTGCGCGGCTTCGCGTTCGCGTTCCAAAAGACGTGAGGCGAGCACTTCGAACGCGCGTGCTTTGTTTTGATGCTGCGAGCGACCATCTTGGCACTCGACAACGACGCCGGTCGGGATGTGCACGATGCGCACCGCCGAGTCGGTCTTATTGATGTGCTGACCACCGGCGCCAGACGCACGGAACGTGTCGATGCGCAAGTCAGCCGGGTTGATCGTGATGTCCTTGATCGGGTCGGCTTCCGGAAGGATCGCCACGGTGCAGGCGCTCGTGTGGATGCGGCCCTGCGCTTCGGTTGCGGGCACACGCTGCACGCGATGCGTGCCCGATTCAAACTTTAATTTCGAATACGCGCCTTGACCCACGATGCGCGCGATCACCTCGCGGTAACCGCCTAGCTCGCTCTCGTTCGACGAAACGATTTCAACTTGCCAACGTTGACGCTCGGCAAAGCGCGTGTACATGCGGAGCAAGTCGCCCGCGAACAGCGCGGATTCATCGCCACCGGTGCCCGCGCGAATTTCGAGGAAGATATTTCGCTCATCCGCCGGATCTTTGGGAAGGAGCGCGAGTGTCAGTTCTTTCTCGATGCGCTCGATATCGGCCTTCGCGGTGTCGATTTCTTCCTGCGCCATGTCGCGCATTTCCGGGTCAGCGAGCATTTCTTGCGCGCCCACAGCGTCGGCTTCGCGCGCCTGAAACTGCGCAAACAACGCCGAGATCGGCTCGATGTCGCTTCTCTCCCGCGACAGCGCGCGGTAGCGATTCATGTCGTTCGTCACCGAGGGATCAGACAACAAGCTCTCCACCTCCACCAACCGGCGCGAGAGTTGTTCAAGCTTGATGCGAAAAGTATCTTTCATGGGTCTCTACAAATAGAAAAGCCACGCGCAACGCTGCTTCATCCAAAAAAGGACGTGGAAAGCAGGTGGACGTGGCTAAAGGTGCATTTGCCTTTATTTTAGGCGATTGCGCGGCAAACGGGCGGTGAGCGGCGCATCAACCAGACGTTTAAGCCTTCGCGAACTCCACTCGATGCTTGATCCAGCGCGATAAGAACGCTGTTTTGTCGAACGACGCATCGGCCTCCAATCGCGTTGCAGCGTTGCGCGCGGCTTCGACTAAATCGATGTCTTCTTCGATGTTGGCGTACCGAAGCGACGGCAAACCCGATTGTCTTGGACCGAGGAGTTCGCCGGGGCCGCGAATGCGTAGATCCTCTCTGGCGATGACGAACCCGTCGGTGTTTTCGTAGATGACCTTAAGCCGCTCTTTGGCAGTTTGTGAAAGCTTGTCGGCGAATAAAAGGATGCAAGTGGACGCCGCAGCGCCGCGGCCGACGCGCCCGCGTAGTTGATGCAGTTGCGCCAAGCCAAACCGTTCCGAATGCTCGATCACCATCCAGCTTGCGTTCGGCACATCCACGCCCACTTCAATCACCGTCGTGGCTACGAGCACTTGAATTTGGTTGGCCGCAAACTCCTGCATGACAGCCGCCTTTTCGTCGGACTTCATGCGCCCGTGCAAAAGCGCGATGCGTGCGTTTGGCATCGCAGCGACTAGCTCTGCGTGGAGAGCCGTGGCGTTTTGCAGCTCGATGTCCTGCGACATCAGCTTTTCGCTCTCGTCGATCAGCGGACACACCCAATACGCTTGCGCGCCCGTCTGCACCGCGCTGTAGATGCGTGCGGCGACCTCGCTGCGGCGCGCTTCACCGACGAGCTTGGTCGTGATCGGTTGGCGGCCGCCGGGCAATTCGTCGATCACAGAAACATCGAGATCAGCGTAGTAACTCATTGCCAGCGAACGCGGAATCGGCGTGGCGCTCATCATGAGCTGATGCGGCGCTAGCATGCGCGCGGTATCTTGCTGGCCCCGGCTGCGCAATTGCAATCGCTGTTCGACGCCGAAGCGATGTTGCTCATCGACCACGACAAGGCCCAGTCGCGCGAAGGACACCTTCTTTTGAAATAGCGCGTGGGTGCCGATTACGATGTGCGATTCGCCGCTGGCGCAAGCGGCTTGTGCGGCGCGCAGTTCGGCGGCGGGCAATGAGCCGGTGAGCCAAGTAATAGTGATCGGCAAATCCGCGAGCCAATGCGTGAGTTTATTGCGATGTTGCTCAGCGAGGAGTTCAGTGGGAGCCATGAACGCCACCTGCCAACCGGCTTCCACGGCGGCCAATGCAGCGAGCGCTGCGACCACTGTCTTCCCGCTGCCCACATCCCCTTGCAGGAGGCGCGTCATCGGAATCTCGCGCGACATATCTGCGAGTGCTTCACTAAGCGCGCGCTCCTGCGGCGCGGTCAGCTTGAATGGCAAGCGCTGCCGCAGCAGCGTGGAAATCAAACCCGTTGGTTGTAGCGCTGGCGCCTGCTCATGTGAAAGCAACGATTTCGCGTCGCGCAGGGCCAGTTGCTGCGCGAGCAATTCGTCGAACTTCACGCGCTGCCAGGCCGGATGCGAGCGAGTTTCGAGCGGTAAGATCGGTTCGCTGTTGGACGGCGCATGCAACACATCAAGCGCCGCTCGCCACGGCGGTAGTCCCACCGTTTCGGTTACTGTGCGCGGCAGCAGATCGCGCTGCCAATCGGCGACTTTGCGCGCCTTGCCGACCAGCGTGCGAATGGCGGCTTGCGCTACGCCCGCAGCGCTCGGGTAGACAGGCGTTAGTTTGGCGGCGGGCGCGGCTTCGTCGTTAAGGACGATCTCCGGCGTCGGCGCGGCTTCGGTGTCCGCTTTCTTGAAGATCGGGTGCACCATTTCCAACCCATAGCGGCCTTCGCGAATTTCGCCGAAGACGCGGGCTGTCGCCCCCACCTTGAGCGCCTGCGTGATGCTCGGATAGAAATTGAAGTATCGGAGCGTGAGCCGTGGCGAGAAATTGTTACCACCGTCGTCGCCCAATGCGCGCAGCA
>Ga0209717_1002528_pt1 | contig 17450 bp, 15 predicted proteins | sample AD_UKC048_MetaG_FD_184418 | JGI IMG/M metagenome (GOLD analysis project Ga0209717, IMG submission 184418) | Active sludge microbial communities of municipal wastewater-treating anaerobic digesters from USA - AD_UKC048_MetaG (SPAdes) (version 2) | ecosystem: Engineered > Bioreactor > Anaerobic >... | reverse complement strand
CCTTCAAACGAATTAGGCGAATCTTCATTGAGTATGTTACGCTCTTTTGGCGTAGAGCCCATAGCATTTACTCAAGGCAAAAGACTTGGAATATATTATTTTGAACAAGGTGCGTCGGAGAGACCGGGAAAAGTGGTTTATGACAGAGAAGAGTCTTCATTTTCGACGCTAAGAAAAGGAATGATTGATTGGGAATCCATATTCAAGGATGCCGATTGGTTTCATTGGTCCGGAATTACACCTTCGCTTTCATTGGAGTTAGCTGAATTGTGTAAAGAAGCATTGGTGGTAGCGGAGAATATGGGATTGACTATTTTTGCCGATTTAAATTACAGACCTACTTTATGGAAATATGGTAAAAATGCTAATGAAATAATGCCAAATTTGGTACAACATTGCGACTTATTATTAGGCGGTATTGATGAATCCGAAAAAGTATTGGGCGTTAAAATGAATGAAGGTGAAACGGAGGAAATCGTATTTGCCAATTGGATGAAAGCATTTCCCAAACTAAAAAATATAACTTCAACTCATAGGATGCGTGCCAATGCTTCATCCAATGCAGTAAGCGCTTCAATCTGGAATGGGAAGGAATTATTACATTCCAGAGAATATAATGTTTCTCATATTATTGATAGAATAGGTGCAGGTGATGCTTTTATGGCAGGAATTATCTACGGATTAATCACTTGGCCAGAAGATCATCAAACAGCTCTTGAATTTGCTGTTGCAGCAACTTGTTTGAAACATTCCATTTCTGGAGATATTAATTTAGTTACAGTAAGTGAAATAAAAGCATTGATGAATGGTTTAGGCGGCGGCAGAGTTTCAAGATAATTTTAATAAAATTCGTGTTCGAACACGGAAAAAATAAATATATAACTAATTATAAATTAACAATTAACAATTTAAAAAAATGGCAAAAAGAGTAGTGACTTTTGGTGAGATAATGTTAAGATTAGCTCCACAAGGATTTTTAAGATTTTCACAAGCAGACAATTTTGATGTTGTATATGGAGGAGGAGAGTCTAATGTAGCTGTTTCGTTGGCTAATTATGGAATTCCAGTTGATTTTGTAACTCGTTTACCAAAAAATGATATTGGAGAATGTGCTATGATGGAAATGCGTAAAAGAGGCGTTGGAGTAGATAACATTGTTTGGGGTGGCGATCGTTTGGGAATCTATTTTCTTGAAACAGGTGCTGTAAGTAGAGGAAGTAAAGTGGTTTACGATAGAGCACACTCATCAAGTCGGATATTCAACCAGGAATGATCAATTGGGAAAAAGTTTTTGAAGGGGTGGAGTGGTTTCACTGGACTGGTATTACTCCGGCTATTTCTCAAAGTTCTGCCGATGCTTGTTTAGAAGCTGTGAAAGTGGCTAGCAAATTAGGTGTAACTATTTCGACAGACTTAAATTACCGTGCTAAACTTTGGAAATACGGTGGTGACCGCGAAGCTATTATGACTGAGTTGACTTCTTATTGTGATGTGATTTTAGGAAATGAAGAAGATGCCGAAATGCACTTTGGAATTAAACCTGAAGGAGCTGCAGTTCAAACTCACGGACATGATGTAAAAGCAGAAGCTTTCTTATCTGTTTGTCAACAAATGATGGCCAAATTTCCAAGAGCCAAAAAAGTAATTACTACTTTAAGAGGTTCTATTTCTGCTTCTCACAACACTTGGGCAGGCGTTTTATACGATGGAAAACAAATGCTACAAACACGTCAATATCAAATTACCGATATCGTAGATAGAGTAGGTGGCGGTGATTCCTTTATGGGAGGTTTAATCTACGGATTATTAACTTATCCTGATGATGATCAAAACGCTTTGGATTTTGCTGTTGCGGCTTCTTGCTTGAAACACACGATTAAAGGGGATGCTAATTTAGTTACTGTAGAGGAAGTTTCTAAACTTATGGGAGGCGATGCATCCGGTAGAGTTGCACGTTAATTTAGATAATTATGATCATAGATACATTAGCCAACGCACCGAAATATAGTAGTTTGCATCCTTTATTTGCAAAAGCATTTGACTTTATCAATACAAATGATATAGCCAATCTTCCCGATGGTGTTTCCGAAATTTCGGAAGGTCTCAAACTAATCGTTAATACTGCTAACGGAAAAACCGCAGAAGCAAGTTTAGCCAAATTTGAATGTCATGATAAAAATATCGACATCCAGTTTTGCGTAAAAGGATTAGAAACTATCGCTTGGAAACCAAGAGAAAAATGTTTCACGCCAAACGGGGAATACAATCCCGAAAAAGACGTTCGTTTTTTTAGTGATGCTCCAGATATGTCTTTTCAATTGACAGATGGCCAATTTGCCATATTTTACCCCGAAGATGTTCACGCTCCAATGATTGGGGATGGTGAAATCAAAAAATTAGTATTTAAAGTAAAAATTTAATAAAATGAGTAATATTCAAAAAGTAACTGATGCAATTGTTGCTCAAGGGATGCTTCCTTTGTACTTTAATGCTGATGAAAATGTAACCATAGAAGTCTTACGAGCCATTTACAAAGCTGGAATTAAAGCAATAGAATACACTAGCCGTGGAGAAACAGCTTTGAGCAATTTCACCAAAATGGTGGAAGTTCGTAATGCTGAAATGCCTGACTTATTATTAGGAATTGGAACAATCAAAAACCTGCAACAAGCAGAAGAATATTTAAAAGTGGGTGCTGATTTTTTCATCAGCCCAGGTTTTGTTCCTGAAGTTGCTGCTTTTTTAATTCCAAAAGATATTTTATACAGCCCAGGTTGTATGACGCCAACTGAAATTATTGCTGCCGAAAATGCAGGAGTAAAATTCATTAAACTTTTTCCGGGCAATATGTTGGGACCTGATTTCTTAAGCGGAATTAAAGATATTTTCCCCAATTTAAGATTTATGCCTACTGGTGGTGTGGATACTACTGCCGAAAATATTGGTGGTTGGTTCAAAGCTGGAGTTTCTGCAGTAGGAATGGGTAGCAAATTAATCAGTAAGCAATTGATGGCGGACAAGGATTATGCTACCATTGAAACAGAAACAAAAAAAGTTTTGGAATTAATTCATTTTATAATCAAAAAATAAATGAAAACAGTAGTAATAACAGGGGCAGGAGGAGTTTTGTGTGGTACATTGGCGAAAGCATTGGCTAAACAAGGTTACCAAATAGCACTTTTGGATTTAAAAAAAGAAGCTGCCGATAAAGTTGCCGAAGAAATTAATGCAGCCGGAGGAAAAGCAATTGGAGTTGCCGCAAATGTATTGGAAAATGAATCATTGGAAGCTGCCAAAAAAGAAGTCAACGAAAAATTGGGAAGCTGCGATATTTTAGTGAACGGAGCTGGAGGAAATCATCCATTGGGAACCACATCAAATCCATTTTTGTTGGAGGAGGACTTGCAAAATACAACCGAAGGTTTCAAAACTTTTTTTGATTTGGATGCCGAAGGGATAAAGTTTGTTTTCAATTTAAACTTTATCGGAACTTTATTGCCAACGCAAGTTTTTTCAAAAGATATGATAGGCAAAAAAGGCTGTAGCATTTTGAATATTTCTTCAATGAATGCCTTTACACCTTTGACAAAAATACCAGCATACAGTGGCGCAAAAGCAGCAGTATCTAACTTTACACAATGGCTTGCAGTACATTTTTCAAAAGTGGGAATTCGTGTGAATGCTTTGGCTCCCGGATTTTTCTTGACCGATCAAAACCGTGCTTTATTGACAACGGAAAATGGTGAATTGACACCAAGAGGGAACACTATCATTGGACAAACACCTATGGGAAGATTTGGAGAACCTGAAGATTTAATCAGTACCACACTTTATTTATGCGATGACGCATCTTCTTTTGTAACTGGTGTAGTTATTCCTATTGATGGAGGTTTTAGCGCGTTTAGCGGAGTTTAAAAAAATAGTGCTTAAAATATATACATAAAGTTATGGAACAAACATGGAGATGGTACGGGCCCAATGACCCAGTAAAATTATCTGATGCCAAACAAGCCGGAGCCACCGGAATTGTGACAGCATTACACCATATTAAGAATGGTCAGGTGTGGGAAGTTGACGAGATAATGAAGCGAAAAAATGAGGTTGAAGCCGCAGGATTGACACTTTCGGTTATCGAAAGTATTCCGGTGCACGAAGACATCAAAAAACAAACAGGAGATTATTTGAAATATATTGAAAACTACAAGCAAAGCATCAAAAACTTGGCAGCTTGTGGAATTAATATCGTTTGCTATAACTTCATGCCAGTTTTAGATTGGTCCAGAACCGATTTGTCTTATGAAATGCCGGATGGTTCTAAAGCTTTGCGTTTTGATGTTAATGAATTTGCTGCTTTTGAATTATTTATTTTAAAAAGACCTGGAGCAGAAAATACCTATACTGAAGCTCAAAAAGCAAAAGCAAAAGCCACTTTTGAAAAGTTGACTGATGCCGATAAAGTAAAATTGCAACAAAACATTATTGCGGGTTTGCCAGGTGCTGAAGAATCTTATACTGTTGAAGATTTCTTAAAAGTACTTCAAGGATACGACGGAATTGATGCCAATAAATTAAAAGAAAATTTGTATTATTTCTTGCGCGAAATTATTCCGGTAGCTCAAAGTGTTGGCGTTTTGATGGCTATTCACCCAGATGACCCTCCTTATCCAATTTTAGGTTTGCCAAGAGTGGTGAGCACCGAAGCTGATTTGATACAATTATTAAATGCAATTGATTCACCGTCGAATGGATTTTGTATGTGTACAGGTTCTTATGGAGTAATTGCCGAAAATGATTTGCCAGGAATAGTGGATCGTCACGGCGATAAAATGAATTTTATTCATTTAAGAAGTACGCAACGCGATGCAGAAGGAAATTTCTATGAAGCCAATCATCTTGAAGGCGATGTAGATATGTATGAAGTGGTAAAATCTATTCTAAAAAAGCAAAAAGAAACGAAAAGAATCATCCCAATGCGTCCGGATCACGGACATCAAATGTTGGATGATTTGAATAAAAAAACCAACCCGGGATATTCAGGAATTGGCCGTTTAAGAGGTTTAGCTGAATTGCGTGGTTTGGAAATGGGAATTGAAAAAAGTTTATTTTAAAAACATGTCAGAAAAAATATTTATTTCGGATGATTTTTTGCTTCACAGTGAAGCTGCAAGAACACTATATCATGATTTTGCAAAAAAGCAACCCATTTTTGATTACCATTGTCATTTATCTCCAAAAGACATTGCCGAAGACCGCCAATTTGAGAATTTATACCAAATTTGGATTGATGGTGACCATTATAAATACAGGGCAATGCGTGCCAATGGGGTGAATGAAAAATTCATTACAGGAGATGCAAGCGATTATGAGAAATTTACGAAATGGGCAGAAACGGTTCCCAATACTTTGAGAAACCCTTTGTACCATTGGACTCATTTGGAACTCAAGAATTATTTTGGGATAACCACTTTATTGAATTCAGATTCAGCCGAATCGATTTACAACCAATGTTCTGATTTGTTGAAAAAACCAGAATATAGCGTTCGAAATATTCTTAAGAAAATGAACGTAAAAGTCGTTGGCACAACCGACGATCCTACTGATGATTTGCGGTATCACAAACAATTACGAAACGAAAATTTTGAAATTAAAGTACTACCTTCATTTCGACCTGACAAAGCTACAGAAATAGAAAAAGGCCAAGCATTTGTGGATTGGATCAAAAAACTGGAAAACGTTGTAGGGTATTCTATTGGTAATTTTGAGTTACTCGTCAAAGCTTTAAAAGAGCGTCATACTTATTTTCATGAAGTGGGTTGTCGAATTTCAGATCACGGTCACAACACTTTTTATGGTAAGGAGTATACTTCGACAGAAGTGAATGTGATTTTTAAAAGAGGTTTGAAAGGAGAAAAGGTTTCTAATTTTGAAATTAATAAATACAAATCAGCCCTTTTGTATGAGTTGGCTTTGATGAACAAATCCAGATCTTGGACACAGCAATTTCACGTTGGAGCCATCCGAAACAACAATGTCAAAATGTTACAAAGCATTGGCCCAGACCAAGGTTACGATTCTATTGGCGATTTGAATATGGCTGATAGTATGAGTAAATTTTTCGGTAGGTTGAGTGAATGTGATGGATTAGCCAATACGATAGTTTATAATTTAAATCCTAGAGACAGCGAAATGTTTGCTTCAATGGCTGCCAATTTCAATGATGGACTTGTGGCTGGGAAAATGCAATATGGCGCAGCGTGGTGGTTTTTAGACCAAAAAGACGGTATGGAAAAGCAATTGAACGTACTTTCAAATTTTGGTTTATTGAGTAAATTTGTTGGGATGGTTACCGATTCAAGAAGCTTTCTTTCTTTTCCAAGGCATGAATATTTTAGGCGTATCTTGTGCAATGTTCTGGGAGAAGAAATCCAGAAAGGTGAGTTGCCCAATGATATGAATCTCATTGGAAATATGGTGGAAGCCATTTGCTATAAAAATGCCAAGTCGTATTTTGAAATAAATATTTAATCCATTTTTTTAATAATAACCAACTAATAACAACCAAATCAATGAATAAAACATCAGAAAAAATGGGAAATTACAGATGGACCATTTGTGGTTTACTCTTTTTTGCCACGACAATCAATTACTTAGATAGACAAGTACTTTCGTTAACATGGAATGATTTTATTGCCCCAGAATTCCATTGGACAAACAACGATTATGGAAATATAACGGCTTTATTTTCTATATTTTACGCGGTATCTTTATTATTTGCAGGGAAGTTTGTAGATTTTATGGACACCAAAAAAGGATTTCTTTGGGCTATTGGAGTATGGTCTGTAGGAGCTTGTTTACACGCTTTTGCAGGGATTGCAACATCAGGATGGATAACAGGAAATTGGTTTGTTGGTTTTGAAGGAGCAAAAGAAGCTCTTAGTACCGTAAACGATACAGGATTAGTGATTAATGTGAGTGTTACTTTATTCATTTTTGCTCGTTTTGTTTTAGCAGTTGGTGAGGCTGGAAATTTCCCTGCCGCAATTAAAACAACTGCAGAATATTTCCCTAAAAAAGACAGGGCATTTTCTACAAGTATCTTCAATGCAGGTGCCACTGTTGGAGCACTGGCTGCCCCAATATCCATTCCGTTTATAGCTAAAGCTTTTGGTTGGGAAATGGCATTTATTATTATTGGAGCTTTAGGTTTTATCTGGATGGGTTTTTGGGTTTTTATGTATGACAAGCCAAAAAATCATAAAAAAGTTAATAGTGCAGAATTAGAATATATCCAACAGGATGATATTGCCGATAGTAAATTAGTTGGTTATGTGCCTGAGACTACTAACAAAGTAACTTTCAGCGAATGCTTTAGATACAAACAGACTTGGGCTTTTGCTTTTGGAAAGTTTATGACTGATGGTGTTTGGTGGTTTTTCTTATTTTGGACTCCTGCTTATTTAAGCTCAGTTTACGGAATGGATTCTACTGAAGCGGCTTTTCCTTTATTTGTACTTTACATGATTACCTTGCTTTCTATTATTGGAGGTTGGTTACCCACTTATTTTGTTGAAAAGAAAGGAATGAATCCTTACGAAGGAAGAATGAGATCGATGTTGATTTTTGCTTTTTTCCCATTGTTGGCCTTAGTGGCACAACCTTTAGGGTATATTAGCTATTGGTTACCTGTAATTATTATTGGTATTGCTGGAGCAGCTCACCAAGCTTGGTCAGCAAATATTTTCACGACCGTTGGTGATATGTTTCCTAAAAAAGCAATTGCTACAATCACTGGCATTGGAGGTTTAGCAGGAGGTTTAGGGTCTACTATGATCAACAAAGGTTCGGGATTGTTATTTGACTATACCAAAGAAACTAACATGGTTTTTATGGGCTTTGAAGGAATCGAAGCTGGATACTTTATTATTTTCTCCATTTGTTCCATTTGTTACTTAATGGGTTGGATTGTAATGAAATCATTAGTTCCTAAATACAGTCCTATTACAGATTTGTAATTTCATTTGTTTTTTATATTTTTATTAGTCATAACCCTGAAGTTCTGCTTTGGGGTTATTTTTTTGATAATAAATAGATTCTAACTTTAAATATTTAATCCAGTAAAACAAGATAGATTTTTTCTATTTTTAACCAAAATAAAAATTATGACTTTCCATATCAAATCCGTTTTTCTTTTTTGTGCGATTCTGAGTTTGTTTTCTTGTAAATCGCAAACTGTAACTACCGATGTTAAAAATGAGGAAACCGTAAATGACACCACATTTGTGAACTTGAAAGACTACAGCAAAGATTTTGTTTATGATATGAAATACGCCACTTCGGATAATTTTTTAAAGGCAAAAGTGTACGATTGCGCCGAATGTTTTTTGCGTTTAAAAACGGTTAAAGCAATGATTAAAGCCAACACCGAATTTATGAAAATGGGCTACAAAATCAAGATATTCGATTGCTATCGCCCTTTAGATATTCAAAAAAGAATGTGGAAAATCGTTCCAAATCCCGAGTATGTTGCTAATCCTAGCAAAGGTTCCATTCACAACAGAGGTGGAGCTGTCGATATAACTTTAGTCGATGCCAATGAAGTTGAACTCGATATGGGAGCCGCTTTCGACTTTTTTGGTATTGAAGCAGGGCATAATTATCAGAATCTTTCAAAGGAAATAAAATCCAACAGAGAATTATTGAAAAATACTATGATTCAAAATGGCTTTAACTCATTAGATTCGGAATGGTGGCATTATAATTTGAAATCGGCATTAAATGATAAAGTTTCTAATGCCAAATGGAAGTGTGATTAGTTATTCAACGCAGTGCAAAAAGTTGATAAAATAATTTTCAGGTTGGTAAACTTGGTTGTCCATTTCAGCGGTAAATTCTTTGCGGAAAACATAATCGTCTAAATCGGTCAAATATTTAATTCGCATTAAATTGACAGGAGAACTTTTCATATCCTCAAAAGTACCTTTAATAAACATAAAATTCCCAACAAGAATTCTGTTGTCGAATCCCTCGCTATCTCTTAACATTGTGCCACAATTTTCTTGGTCGATGTGGAGTAAGGTGATAATTTTTCCGTTATTCAATTGAAAAAATAATTTTGAATTTTTGTCAAAACAATTTGCTTTCATAAACTCCTTACTTTTTTGAATCATTTGCAGATTCAAAGTTGGCGTGCCATCGGTTAAAGCCAAAGAAAGAAAAATGTAATGTTTGTTGCCTGCAAAATTTTTCTCATAAATCATATATTCCTTGGTCAATTTGTAGGTTCCAATAGAATCTTTCACATTCACGCTGTAATCACAGGTTTTTTGGGCAAATATTTGGCTGCTTATCAAGAAGAAAAAGGCTAAAGCTACTTGTTTCATTTTTTAATTAATTTTTTTGCAAATTAAGACTATTTTATTGTCATTTTCATCAGTTGTAAAGAAACAATATTGTTTTCCACCTTCTTTTATTTTCCATTTTTTGCGGATGCTTTCCACCGTTTCCGGAAAATTTCGTGTGGTGATATTGAATTGTTTTCCTTCAAGAAAAATTTTCATCTCTTTTTTGTGATATGCGATGGTATTTTCAATTTCGAAAATTCTTCCCGGAAAGGCAATCACTTCCGAATTGGTATATAAATGCGAATGTTTATGCAGTTTTTTGAGTTTGTAAAATGTGCCAACTTCATCAAATCCGCCTGATTTCATTATCGCGCTGTTGGGTTCGTATAAATAATTCTCGGGCAAACCATAGTCAGGAATTTCGGGATTTTCATCCAAAACAAATTCGAAAGTATCCCTTTTTTCCTTGACAAAATTGATGGTTTTCAGGATTATTTTTCCCAAATAATCTTTGTGTATTTCCCATAATAATTCTTTTACTTCATTTTCGACCGCTACGATATGAATAGTTTTGACGTTTTTCAATTCAGATAATCCAGCTGTGATATCAAGAAGAGGCGCTGTTTTTATTAGAATTCTATCCGAATATTCGAAAAATAAATCAAGGTGTTCCGGTACATTAGGCAAACAATCTTTGAGCATAAAAACTTTCCCTTTGGCATCATTTCTTCTGGAAGGATCAATGTAAATCCAATCGTATTTGGCGTTTGATTGTGTCAAAATTTCTAAACTATCTCCAGAGAGACAACTTATATTTTTTACATTGAGTTGCTCGAAATTGTGTTTTACGATTTGAGAAAGTTCAGGGTTTATTTCGCAATGGGTTACCGTTTTTATCTTTTTAGTAAAATAAAAATCATCCACGCCAAAACCGCCTGTTAAATCAATGAGACTTTCACCAGAAACTAGTTCAGATTTATAGGAAGCAGTTTTTTCGGATGAGGTTTGTTCAACCGATATTTTGCTTGGATAAATGATATTTTTGGTAGCAAACCAATGAGGTAATTTTTCTTTCGATTTGGATTTGGCTTCAATTTGGTTTAAAATTGAAATCCACTCAATTTCTGGAAAAGGATTTTTTTGCAAAGCCAATTTTGCAATGTTTTTATCAAGATTATTATTGATAAATTGCTGAATTTCAGAATGTAATAGCTTCAAATCCAAAATCAAATGTTTTTTGTAAGTAGCTTAATTACGGTGTTTTCCGGAAAAAATTCTTTCCCAATTACTTTCAAAATAGTGTACAAAGGAACGGCAATAATCATTCCTAAAATACCAGATAGAAATCCTGCAATCAGGATAACAAGGAAGATTTCGAGAGGATGTGAACTCACACTTTTGGAAAAAATTAGCGGTTGCGACAAATTGTTGTCTATAACTTGAACTATCCAAAAACCTATTAAAACATAGATGGTTGTGGGTAATATAACCGTTTGAAAATCGGAGCCTAAGTTGCTCAACATTGTTAAAACAGCAGCCAAAATCGATGCGATTAGCGGTCCAATGTAAGGTACAATATTTAAAACAGCACATAAAAAAGCAATGATTATCAGGTTTGGAATACCAAAAATCAATAAAACAATAACATACAACACAAAAACGATAGATAATTGAAGTAACAAACCAATGAAATAGCGAGAAAGCAAATGATTTATTTTGTGCACCGAATTCAAAATTTGTTCTTCGTGGGTATCAGGAATCAGTTTTTTGGCTCCAACAATGAAAAGTAATCGGTCTTTGAGAAAGAAAAAAGTTATAAATAAAACGGAGGCTAATCCCATTCCAAAACTTCCAATTGTACCCAAAACGCTATTTAAAAAATTGGGAATAAAATTGAAATTTATTTTAGAAGTGACATTGGCTTCTTTAAGCATTTCTTCAGAATCGATGTTGTGACTTTCTAAATAAGCAATCACTTGGTCAGATAATTGAGTTATATTTTTCTCAATTTCAGCTGTTTTAAGTAACGATAAATTCTCTCCTTGCGAGGAAATCAAAGGAATGAACATCAGCACAAAGCCTGCGATAATAAGAATAAAAATGGAAAGTGTGGCAATTGTTGCCAAAGTGTGTCTGAATTTTAATCTTCTTTTGAAGAAATCAAGAATCGGATTTCCGATTAAAGTAAGAATCAAAGCTACTACAAGATAGATTAATACCGACTGAATTAGATAAATAAAATATAGGAATATTGAAGCTAAAACTAAAAAACTTATGGCTCTTAAAATACCGTTTGCAATAATTTTCGATGTGATCATTTTTGATATTTTTGAGGTTAAAGATAAAAAAAACTCGCTAACAAGTAGCGAGTTTCATATTTATAAGATTAAAAAAAATTAAATTCCAAAACCAGATCTAGCACCGCCAGAAACAAATATAGCAGACATTCTTGATTTTTGTCCGTTAGTAAACATATACATTCCTCTGTCGTCAGTGTAGTCCATATAGTTCATTGTCATTTCAACTGGAGTTCCTGTGCAAGTACTTAAATGTGGATAAACTGGTACACCATAATTTGCAGTATTGTGAGTTGGCGTGTCAGCAACTAAATCACTTCCGCAAGTGGCATCACCCCAAATATGACGTAAATTCATCCAGTGACCTACTTCGTGAGTAGCGGTTCTTCCTAAATTATATGGATAAGCTGCACCCGAATTTGATGTTACACCAACATATTTAGAATCGCAAACAACTCCATCCGTAGCTGATGTACCACCAGGAAATTGTGCATATCCTAAGATTCCTCCTCCAATGGTACAAACCCAAAGGTTTAAAGTTGTTGTAGGTGATGTTGGGTTTATGCCGCCTTGTTTAGTTTTTTTCATTGCATCTCTGGTTCCCCAAGATGTTTTGGTTGTAGCTTTTCTATTAATTGTAACTAATTCAAAAGTGATATCAAAATTTGCAGCTACTCCAGAAAATAAAGAAGGAATACTTCCAAAATCAGTGTTTGTTGCAGTAAAATCTTTGTTTAATACATCAATTTGTGATTGTATTTGAGCGTCAGAAATGTTTTCAGTAGCGGTTCTGTACAAAACATTTACAACAACTGGAATTACAATTTTGCCATTTACTAATTTGAAATTAGGATTCGAAACATTTTTTTGTGTAAAAGCTTCAATTTTATTCATTCTAATGGCTAAAGTAGGATCAGCTGCCAATTGTTCTTCAAGAACCTCTTGCGATGCACAATGACGGCGAGCGGTAGCATTTGTTGTTGAATCGGCTAAATCTGTTGAGTCGTTTTGACAAGAGAAAAGTGCCAAGATAACTGCTGCGGATAAAAGAATTTTTTTCATAGTAACAAGTGTTAAATATTTAATGGTTTATGTTAATTATCTACAATTGTATAACAAATTTATCAAAACAACAAATAATTTCACAAAAAACAAATTTATTTGTGTGTAGTCGCTATTTTTTTTAAAATTAATACAGATTATTTAAATTTTATTTCAATAAAATCAATTATTGAAAATGTAATTCAAAATGTTAGCTCCCATTTTCAAAGCTTTTTCGCGAACTTCTATGGGGTCATTATTAACCTCGGCATCTTCCCAGCCATCTCCTAAATCACATTCAAAGGTGTAAAGTAGCACCAATCTGTTTTCGATAAAAACGCCAAAAGCTTGTGGGCGTTTTCCATCGTGTTCGTGAATTTTAGGCAAACCATTGGCAAATAAATAAGGTTTTTGAAAAATAAGATGATTGGCAGGTATTTCGACTAAATCAGTATTGGGGAATATTTTCTTGATTTCTTTTCGGATGTATTCATTCATTCCGTAATTGTCATCGATGTGCAGAAAACCACCCGAAGTCAAATAATTCCTTAGATTACTGATATCAGCATCGCTGAAAACCACATTTCCATGACCAGTCATATGAACAAAAGGATAGGAAAACAAATCGGGACTGCTCGGTTCTACTGTTGCAGGTTTAGGTTTTATTTTGGTGTTGATATTGGCGTTGCAATATTTTATCAAGTTGGGTAGTGAAGTAGGATTGGCATACCAATCGCCGCCGCCGCTATATTTTACCAAGGCAATTTCTTGGGAAAATGAAGCAACAGATAATAATAGGAATAAGAAATATATTTTTTTCATATTTTTTTAAATAACTAAACCTCAAAGGTTTTTAAAACCTTTGAGGTTTGAAATTTACTACTCTTCATTAAAAAAAACAACACTATGACAAGCCACAATGGCAGCGGTCTCTGTTCTCAGTCTGGTATTTCCTAGTGAAACTGGGATGCAATTATTTTCGACTGCCAATGCTATTTCTTTTTCTGAGAAATCGCCTTCTGGACCAATCAGTATAGTGACATTTTCGTTGGGTTTCAAAACTGATTTTAGCGTTTTTTTATCGGTTTCCTCGCAATGTGCAATGAGTTGTAGCCCTTCTTTTTTACGCTTGATAAATTCTTTGAAAGTGATGGCTTCATTTAGTTTTGGTAGAAATAAAACATTCGATTGCTTCATTGCGGTCAATACAATTTTATCAAAACGTTCTTTGTTTACCACTTTTCGTTCCGAGCGATCACAAATAATTGGAGTGATTTCGTGAATACCAATTTCGGTGGCTTTTTCTAAAAACCATTCGTAGCGGTCATTCATTTTTGTCGGGGCAACAGCCAAATGCAATTGAAATTTTGAAGGCTCCGTTTTTTCGACAGAAAGGATTTTTACCGTGCATTTGTTGTCCGATGCCAAAGTGATTTCGGTTTTGAATAATAAGCCTAAACCATTGGTAGCGAATAAAATATCGGTATCTTTTTTGCGAAGTACTTTGATAATATGTTTGCTTTCTTCTTTGTCAAAAGAAAAGTTTTCGGTGGTTTCGTCAATCGTTGGATTATAAAATAATTGCATAGTTTAGAATTGAATTCGTGCTTTTGAAACCACAGACGAAGTTTCGAAATTTTGGGATAAAAACTTTTGATAACCTACAATTCCAATCATTGCAGCATTATCGGTAGTGTATTCAAATTTAGGAATATAGGTTTTCCAACCGTATTTATTTTCAGCTTCTTTCAAAGTATTTCGAATTCCAGAATTGGCCGAAACTCCTCCGCCAATCGCGATTTGTTTGATTCCAGTTTCTTTTACCGCTAATTTCAATTTGTCCATCAAAATTTCGATAATCGTATGCTGAATTGAAGCACAAATATCATTGAGGTTTTCGTCGACAAAATTCGGATTTTCGAGCTTTTTCTTTTGGATAAAATACAAAATAGCTGTTTTCAATCCCGAAAAACTGAAGTCTAATCCAGGAACTTTTGGTTTGGTAAAAGCAAAAGCTTTCGAATTTCCAAGATTTGCATATTTATCGACCAATGGACCACCAGGATAAGGAAGACCTAGTATTTTGGCACTTTTATCAAAAGCTTCTCCAACTGCATCATCAGTGGTTTCGCCAATAATTTCCATATCGAAAAAGTCGTTTACTTTCACGATTTGGGTATGTCCGCCAGAAATGGTCAAAGCCAAAAACGGAAATGTTGGTTTGTCAAATCCTTCCTCGTCGATAAAATGAGCTAAAATATGGGCTTGCATATGATTTACGGAAATCAACGGAATGTTTAAAGCCAAAGACAATGACTTTGCAAATGAACTTCCTACAAGCAATGAACCCATTAATCCTGGGCCTTGTGTAAATGCAATTGCAGATAATTGCTCTTTTGTAATATTGGCTTTGCGCAAAGCAGCATCAATGACAGGAACAATATTTTGCTGGTGTGCACGAGATGCCAATTCTGGAACAACACCTCCGTATTGATTGTGTATCAATTGGTTAGCTACTACATTCGACAATACTTTATCGTTATGTAAAACCGCTGCGGCAGTGTCATCGCAAGAACTTTCGATAGCAAGAATAAAAACCTCGGAATTTTGCATAAAAAGGCACAAATTTTGAATTATATTTGACAATCCGTAATATATAGTTTACGGAGGAGCCAAAATTAAAGAATTTTTATCAAAAATGCCTTTGTTTCGTTGTGCAAAATGAAAATTCAGAATAAATTAAAATCACAAATAGGTATCAAAAAAATCATTAAAATAGTATTGCGTACCATTCTTGCACTCATCCTGCTAGTATTGGTACTTGGTATTGCATTGACATTGCCATTTGTTCAAACTGCAATTGGGAATTATGTTACCAATACGCTCAACGAAAAATACAAAATAAGTATTAATGTTGAACAGGTTTCCGTGACTGTTTTTGGAGGAGTGAAACTTAAAAAAGTTTTGATTTTAGACCATCATAAAGACACTTTGATTTCGGCTAACCGTATAAAAACCAATATTTTAGACTGGAGTAAAATTGCAGATGGCGATTTAGTTTTTGGTGATATTGCATTGGATAGTTTGTATTTTAATATGAAAACTTACAAAAAGGAAAAACTATCGAATCTTGACAAATTTGTTGCTGCATTTGATTCGAATGCCCCACCGTCAAATAAAAAATTTTTATTAACGGCCACCAAAGTAAAAATCACCAATGGTAATTATAGTCTTATTGACGAGAATAGAGCCAATCCAAAAGATGTCGATTTCACAAAGATTAATTTAGCGGCTACTGCTTTGAAAATCTATGGGCCAGAAGTAACTACAACTATCAATTCCTTGTCATTTCAGGATCATCGAGGCATATTTATAGAAGATTTAAGTACCAAGTTCAGTTATACACAAAAACATATTAAACTAGAAAATCTTGATTTGCTTACCAAAGAATCAAAGCTAAAAGGATCGGTGGTGATGAATTATGATATTGAAGATTTCCTCCATTTTACAGATAAAGTCGAATTTGATATTAAACTGGAAAAAGCTTCTTTGGCTTCTAATGATATTCGAAGTTTTTATGATGAATTGGGTAAAAATCAGGTTTTTAAAATCAAAGGGAGAATCAAAGGTCCGTTGAATAATTTGGTGCTATCAAATTTAAGATTAATCGATTCTAAGAAATCTCAAATTATAGGTACAATCAACTTCAAAAATCTTTTTCCGAGCAAGGGAAAAGAATTTTATATGAATGGAAGATTTGCCAAACTTTCTACCAGTTATGATGATTTGGTTACTGTTTTGCCTAACGTTTTAGGGAAAACACTACCCGTTATTTTGAAAAAATTAGGCACAATTAATTTAGTGGGAAATGCTCAGGTCACTACCACTTCTCTGGATGCCAGTTTTGCAATGGCTACGCAGATAGGTAAAGTAAAATCGGATTTGATTATTGATAATATGAATTTATCAGACGAAGCAACTTATGCAGGAAATGTTGTCTTAGACAATTTTGATATTGGAGCATTTATTGATAGAAAAGACCTTGGAAAAGCAAGTTTGAATCTTGATATTGAGGGACAAGGGTTTTCTAAAGAATCTTTGAATACTAATGTAAATGGAAGTGTTGCTCAGATAAACTATAATAATTATACCTATAATAATGTAGATTTGAACGGTAGTTTTGTAAGAGGTCTTTATAAAGGTCAGGTTAAAGCAAATGACCCGAATTTGAAAATGAATTTTGACGGATTGGTAGATTTGAGTAAAAAGAATAGTCGATATGATTTTCAAATCAATGTTGAAAATGCTGATTTGAAAAAATTAAATTTCATGAAAGATAGTATTTCCAAATTTCAGGGAGATGTTATCGTGAATTTGTCAGGAAATACAATTGACAATCTTATTGGGGATGTTTTTATAAACAAAACGACCTATCAAAATGCAAAAGCAACTTATACTTTTGATGATTTTTATATCAATTCTAGTTTTGACCAAAATAGAGTGAGAACCATTACGGTAAATTCGCATGATATTATTGAAGGTGAAATAGTGGGTAAATTTCAATTCAATCAGTTGGAGAAATTAGTAATGAATTCGTTGGGAAGCCTTTATGCCAATTTTAAACCCGAAAAAGTTAAAAAAGGGCAGTTTCTGAAATTTAATTTTGCCATTTATAATAAAATAATCGAAATCTTTTATCCCGAAATTTCAATTGCGACAAATACTATTGTTAAGGGAAATATCAACTCCGATAATCAGGAGTTCAAGTTCA
>Ga0209717_1002527_pt1 | contig 17451 bp, 16 predicted proteins | sample AD_UKC048_MetaG_FD_184418 | JGI IMG/M metagenome (GOLD analysis project Ga0209717, IMG submission 184418) | Active sludge microbial communities of municipal wastewater-treating anaerobic digesters from USA - AD_UKC048_MetaG (SPAdes) (version 2) | ecosystem: Engineered > Bioreactor > Anaerobic >... | reverse complement strand
TCCAAAAAGGCGTGATACTGTGGCCCGGTAATGGCCAACAACTCAATCAGAACCACTGGACTAACCCGTTTGAAGGCCTGCACCCAGTCGGCGTTTAAGCGGTTCAAGTAGGCCACCAGGTCTTGGTGGGATTGGATGTTTTCGGCCTTTTCGCCAAAATACTGGTCCATTAACATGGACAAAGCGCGAATGTTGCCGTCCAGCAGATGTGCCGCAATGTCTTTGATGGTCCAGCGAGGGACAATGGTGCGTTTTTCCCAATCCTCGATGCTGAGGGTACGCAAAAGATCGATCAACAACTGATCCAGTTTAGGGAAGAGGGAAAGGGTGTGGATAAACAAATGATCTTTCATCGGTTGCTTTTATCTGATATAAGAACTCTACATAAAAACGCCATAAAAAATTCCCCAGGCCACCACCCGAAAGCGGTTTATTTTTTTGACTTCTTCCAATTTCCATCTGGTTCATTCAACAAATTATTCAGTTTAGCGTAAATTCGCTATTCATCTTTCAGAATTTAGCGTAAATTCGCAAATTATTTAGCCTCAACCTTAACCAGACCAAATAGAGGGTGTGCAGGTTGTGCACACCCTCTTTGTACTTTCAAACCAGATTGCGATGAATTTTCAGTTGTCGGAAGAACACTTGGCCGTGCAAGCCGCTGCACGTGAATTTGCCCAAAAAGAACTCAAGCCGGGCGTCATCGAACGCGATTCCAAAATGGAATACCCCTACGAGCAAATCAAACGGATGGGGGAACTGGGTTTTTTGGGCATGATGGTCTCCCCGGAATACGGTGGTGGAGGAATGGACTCCCTGTCTTACGTATTGGCCATGGAAGAAATTTCCAAAGTAGACAACTCTTGCTCGGTCATCATGTCGGTCAACAATTCCTTGATCTGCTGGGGCATTGAGACCTTCGGCAGCGCCGAGCAAAAAGCCAAATACCTACCCAAACTTGCTTCTGGCGAATGGATCGGCTCCTTCTGTCTTTCCGAACCCGAAGCGGGTAGCGATGCCACCAGCCAGCGCACCACGGCTGTAGACATGGGCGACCACTACCTGCTCAACGGCACCAAAAACTGGATCACCAACGGCGGCACCTCCAAACTCCACCTGGTGATGGCGCAAACCAACCCCGAACTCGGCTCACGCGGCATCAACTGCCTGATCGTAGAAACCAGTTCAGAAGGAGTAGCCATCGGGGCGAAAGAAGACAAACTCGGCATCCGTTCTTCTGATACCCACACCATTATGTATACGGATGTAAAGGTGCCCAAAGAAAACCGCATCGGCGAGGATGGTTTCGGCTTCAAGTTCGCCATGAAAACCCTTTCAGGCGGGCGCATCGGCATTGCCGCACAAGCCCTGGGCATTGCGGGTGGATCATATGAGCTGGCTCTCGCTTATTCCAAAGAGCGCACAACCTTTGGCAAACCCATCCACCAACACCAGGCCATCGCCTTCAAACTGGCCGACATGGCCATGGAAATTGAAGCGGCCAAACTGATGGTGTACCGCGCCGCCTGGCTCAAAGATCAACATATGGACTACGTTGCTGCCAGCGCCATGGCCAAATTGTACGCTTCGGAAGTGGCCATGCGCCACAGCGTAGAGGCCGTTCAAATCCACGGCGGCTATGGTTTTGTAAAAGAATACCACGTAGAGCGCCTCATGCGCGATGCCAAAATAACTCAGATTTACGAGGGCACCTCGGAGGTGCAGCGGATCGTGATATCTAGGGAGGTAACGACGGGAAAACCGTATATTCTGACTAGTTGAGAAGTTGAGGAGGTTGAGGCTACCGCAAATGGCATTCAAAAGCGACAAAAACTTCGCTTACGCTATTGCTAGAATTTACCAGTTTACTAAGCTTTTGTTAGCTTGTCGCTCGCGGTAGCCTCAACCTCCTCAACTTCTCAACTTCTCAACCCGCTTCAGCAGCGGATACGAAAACACCACCGCCATAATCACCGCCGCGCCCCAATAAAAATTAGCACTGAGTTCTTTATCTTCATTCAACAGCAACCAGGCCAACACGATGGCGTATACCGGCTCCAGGTTCATGCTGAGGTTGGAGACAAAAGCCGAAAGGTGTTTGAGCGCATTAAGCGCCAGGGCATAGCCAAAAGTAGTACACAGCAAAGCCAACAGGAGCAAATAGCCCCAATCGCTCCACTGAGGCGGCAACATCACCGGGAAACTCCCATTGTACCAGCTCGAACCCAAAATCACCAGGCCTAAAAACACGCAAGCGCTACTCAATTCGATGAATGTCATGCTCAGGGAATCGAGCTGTGCCACCTGTGCTTTGTTCAAAATGGAAAAAGTGGCAGCTAAAATGGCCGAAACCACGCCCACCAATAAACCGTCCATCATCGAAAAGTCGATACCATTCACCACCAGTGCCATCCCGGGGATGATCAGGAGGCCCAGGCCAATCTCGAGGAGATTGAATTTTTTCTTCAGGATAATTGGTTCCAGAATGGCGGAAAAAAGGGAGGTAGAACCCATCGCCAGCACCCCAATGGAAGAATTAGAGAGTTTGATGGCACCATAAAAAGTCAACCAATGCAAGCCAACAATGATACCGATGCCGATCAAACTCCACAATTGGCGACGGGGTAAGCTGCGAACCAACTTAAAGGCGTTGATCAACAACATCAAACTCAAGGCCGTGATCAATACCCGCCACCAGACCAATACCAGTGCACTCAATTGAATCAATTTTCCCAAAATGGCGGTGAAACCAAAGAGCAGAACCGCAAAATGGAGTTGGAGGTAGGCTTTTTGTGCAGCTGTCATTGAACTATTCCTTGTGTTTAGACATTAAGTTGGCAAGATAAAATCTTTTTAACCATTACCATTAATTCAGAAAATCATGCTACAAGTTGGAGATAAGGCCCCGGCCTTTACCTTGTTTTCCAGTGACAAAAAAGAAGTAAAGTTGGAAGACTTTCAGGGACAAAATGTCGTTTTGTTGTTTTTTCCGCTGGCATTTACCAGCGTTTGTACCACCGAATTGTGTACCATGCGTGACGACATCGCTTTTTATCAGGGACTAAACGCACAAATCCTGGGTATTTCCGTGGATTCCGTGTTTACTTTAGCCAAATTCAAAGACGAGCAGCACTTAAATTTCCCTTTATTGTCTGATTTTAATAAAGCGGTATCTACTGCCTACGAAGCCCTCTATCCGGTTTTTGGTTTTGGGATGCAAGGGGTTTCCAAACGCGCCGCTTTTGTAATTGATGGAGAAGGTGTAATCCGTTATGCCGAAGTGTTGGAAAATGCCGGAGAATTGCCGAATTTTGCGGATGTAAAAGCCGCACTTGCCGCTCCTAATTAATTGCTAGTTGCAATTGAGCAGTTTTGACCAGCACAATGCTGGTCAAAACGCTAAAGCTAAACTAGTTACATCTAAATAAACAATGATTACTGCTTACAATCCTGAGGTAGAAGAACTTGAAGAAGTATTGGTAGAGGATGATATTGATGAGCTTCTTGGCCACCATTCTCGCTTAATTGTGTACAACGACGATCACAATACCTTTGATTGGGTCATTCAGTGTTTCATTGAAGTTTTGGAATACCCTCATGACCAATCCGAACAACTGGCCTTGATTATCCACTTCAAAGGAAAAGCTACCGTAAAAACTGCACCCAAGAAAGAGCTCAAACCCAAAAAAGATGCACTTGTCGATCGAGGCTTATCTGCAGTGATCGAGGACTAATTTATTTCTTTTCCGCTCCTTAGCACCCGCCATCGTTTTGTCAAACAAATTTAAAAGCCTATTTTTGCGTTTAAGCGAAAAAAAGCTTGCCCTAAATCCCTCAAATTAATGTTCTGTAGAAATTTTATTTTGTCACCTAGCGCTAAAGTGTAAATGGAATACCCTACCATCAAGGACGGTAAATACACATATATTGAGACCAAAGGCGGAGAAGAAACCCTCATCCTGTTGCACGGTCTGTTTGGTGCTTTGAGTAACTTCGAAGGCATCATAGCAGCATTTGGCCAGTCTTACAATGTAGTGATTCCCATTTTGCCCATGTTTGAATTGCCTATCCGCGAAGTGTCGGTGATGGGTTTGGTAGACCATCTCTCAGATTTTATTCGAGATAAAGGGTACAGGAAAGTGCATTTGTTGGGCAATTCTCTGGGTGGGCACATTGCCTTGTTGTACACCTTAGCCAATCAAGATAAGATCGCATCATTGATTTTAACGGGTAGCTCCGGTTTGTTCGAAAGCGCAATGGGCAATAGTTTCCCCAAACGTGGTGATTTTGAATTCATTAAGAAAAAAACCCAGGATACGTTCTTCGACCCCAGCATTGCCAGCAACGAACTGATCAACGAAGTATACAGCATTGTCAACGACCGCAACCGCGCCATCAGGGTCATCGCTACTTCAAAATCAGCGGTTCGGCACAACTTGGGGGATAAATTGCACAACATCAAAGTACCTACTTTACTGATATGGGGGCGTCAAGACCAGGTTACCCCTGCATTTGTAGGCGAAAAATTCCACGAATTGATCCCTCATTCCCGCCTACACCTGATTGAGCAATGTGGACATGCCCCAATGATGGAGAAAAAAGACGACTTCAACCGGTACCTCAGCGCTTTTTTACAGGAAGTTTCCGGGCTGGTTTCGGTTGGTAAATAACATTGAAAGATGAGGAGTTGAGGAGTTGAGAAGTTGAGGCTACCGCAGCGACTTTTCAACTCCTCATCTTTTTATCCCCCGCATCGGGTGATTTTATTTAAATAAACCATACTTATTTTTCGCGGAAAAAATAAACAGCAACATGAAAAAAATCTTGTGGTTGTTGTGCATCACCTTGATCGTAGGTGCCTGCTCAACCCAAAAACCAGTGACCACTAAAACGGAACCCGCCCAGGAGCTGGTAGCTGAGGTGGATATGGATACCCTGGATGTAACGGCTCTCGAAGAAGAGGAGGAAGAAGAAGGGGAAGAAGTAGCGACTACCTTGTCACCCTATACCCCCAGCGCCCAGCGCATCAATGACCTGCTGCACACCAAAATCGATGTACGATTTGATTGGGCCAAAGAAGAAGTCATCGGCAAAGCTACCCTCAAGTTGAAACCATACTTTAATCCAACGTCGACATTGACCCTGGATGCCAAAGGAATGGAGTTTAAAAAAGTGCAATTTGCAGGCAAAGATCAGCAGCTGAAATACAATTATGACGGCCAGCAAATTGTCATCCAATTGGGCCGCTCTTTCAATCGAAATGAAGAGTATACTATTGATTTTGAATACATCGCCCGCCCAAAAGGTGATGGAGGCAGTGATGCAATCACCTCCAATCAGGGTTTGTTTTTCATCAACCCTCGGGGAGAAGAAATGGACAAACCACAACAGATTTGGACCCAGGGCGAAACCGAATGGAACTCCCGTTGGTTTCCCACCATCGATAAACCCAACGAACGTTGTACCCAGGAGTTGTACGTCACCGTTGATCAAAAATTCAAAACCCTTTCCAACGGCTTGTTGACTTCTTCAACGAACAATGCCGATGGTACCCGTACCGATTATTGGAAAATGGACATGCCCCATGCGCCCTACTTGTTTATGTTGGCCGTGGGTGATTTTGCCATCGTGAAAGACAAATGGCGCAACATCGAAGTGTCTTATTATGTAGAGCCAGAATATGAGGCCGATGCCCGCGATATTTTTGCCCATACCCCCGAGATGCTTGAATTTTTCTCCAACAAACTGGGTGTAAACTACCCTTGGCCAAAATTCTCCCAAATCGTCGTGCGCGATTATGTGTCGGGCGCTATGGAGAATACCACCGCAGTTATTTTTGGCGATTTTGTCCAAAAACACAAATGGGAACTCATCGACGATTCCAATGACAAAATTGTAGCCCACGAGCTATTTCACCATTGGTTTGGCGATTACGTCACCAGCGAAAGTTGGCCCAACCTGACCATGAATGAAGGCTTTGCCAATTATTCGGAATACCTCTGGTTTGAACACAAGTATGGCTCTGATTATGCCGATCACCACCTGTACACCGAGCAAGGTGGATACATTGGTTCGGCATCAGGTGGAATTCACCCGCTGATACACTTTGGTGTAGCAGACAAAGACGATATGTTTGATGCCCACAGCTACAACAAGGGGGGCGCCACCCTGCACATGTTGCGCCGTCATGTTGGTGATGAGGCATTTTTCACGGCACTGAAAAACTACCTGACCCAAAATGCGTTCAAACCGGTCGAAGCCCACAACCTGCGCCTGGCCATGGAAGAAGTCAGTGGCGAAGACCTCAACTGGTTTTTCAACCAGTGGTATTTTGCCGCCGGACATCCCCAACTGAACATTGAATACAGCTACGATGCTACCGCTAAAGAAGCGGTAATGCAGGTAACCCAAAACCAGAGTGAAAAAGGAGTTCCCGGCGTATTTGTACTACCTGTAGCAGTGGATGTCTATGCCGAAGGCCGCAGCACCCGCCACAACATCCGGGTAGACCAGCGCGAGCAAACCTTCCGTTTTCCTGCAGCTGTGCAACCAGACTTGATCAATTTTGATGCAGAACGCTTTTTGCTGGCTGAAATTGAGGACAATAAATCTGAAGAGGATCTGGTCTTTCAATTCAAAAATGCCCGTAAGTTCATGGACCGCAATGAAGCCATTGAGCGCTTGATTGGCCTGGAAAGCGACCAGGTGCCTAGCATCCTGAGTGCAGCGCTGAATGATCCATTTTTCTCCATTCGTTCCATTGCACTCGATAATTTACCTCAGGAACTTCCGGCTGATGTGTTGAAAAAACTGCGCGACCTGGCCCAAAATGACCCGCACTCCGAAGTGCGTGCCAAGTCGCTGGCGGCCCTGGCCGAAAATGGAGACCCGCAAACTTTGACGGTTGCCAAAGCCGCTATTGAAAAGGAGCAAGCCTTGAGTGTGCGCGCCAGTGCCTTGGGAATCATCTTTGAAAAAGACGAAGCAGAAGGATTGGCGCTTGCTGAAAAATTGGGCGAAAACGCCAAAGGCCCACTTTTGGAAGCCATTGCGGGCATTTTTACGGAAAATGGTGACGCTAAATATTTGCCATTTTTTGAAAAACGTTTGAAAGATGTGGATGGCTTTACCGCCATTTCTTTCTTTGAAGGCTACCAAATTCTGGCTTCACGTGGAGATCAAGCTACCCTTGATAAAACCATCGAAACCCTGACGTCTTTTGGTACTAGTACCAACCCATCGTTGTGGCGTCGATTTGGTGCAGTAAAAGCGCTAAACGATTTGCGGAATGATTTTCGGGTAAAAGCACGTGGGGCCAGTGGGGCAGAAAAAACCCAGTTCAGCGCCTCAGCTGACCGCATCGCCAAAATCATCGATGAACTGAAAAGTAAAGAAACCAATGCCGAACTGAAGGCAGTTTATGACCAATTGCCCGTGATCAAGTAAATCTTGAACCAGCTTTTGGATTTTTTTGTTGTCTATTTAACTTGGGTGAATTTGTACTTTAATCTGGCCATTTGCAGACCGAAGTGTGAATTTAACCAAGTTCCGAACAATGGAACGTGTGGAAACTTGCTTTTCACACGTTCCTTTCATTATATTGTAGCTTGAATTACTTAAGTGAGGGATTTTATGGCAATGCAAGACAACTACCGACTGTTGATTGAAAAGCTGGACGCTTTCATTCGCAAATATTACGTCAATAAGCTGATCCGTGGCGCTTTATACAGCGTTGGATTGATTCTCGGCTTATTCCTGATTGCGGCAGTGCTCGAATACTTTTACTATTTCGACACTACGGGACGCAAAATCTTGTTTTTTTCCTTCCTGGGGGTCAGCACGCTGGCCCTGGGGTATTGGGTGATCGACCCGATGCTGCGCTATTTTCACCTGGGCCGGGTCATCAGCCATGAAAAAGCAGCACTGATCATTGGCGACCATTTCACCAATGTAAAGGACAAATTGCTCAACGTACTCCAACTCAAACAACAGGCCAACGGGATAGACCATCAAGACCTGATTCTGGCGAGTATCAACCAGAAATCGGAGGAAATCAAACCCGTACCCTTTAAAGCCGCCATCAACCTGGCGCAAAACCGCAAGTACCTGCGTTATGCATTGCCCCCTTTGTTGGTACTCCTGGTTTTGCTTTTTGCCGCACCTTCGGTCATTCGCGACAGCACCCAGCGTTTGTTGCAAAACGGCAAAGAATTTTTACGCCCTGCCCCCTTTGCTTTTGAATTGAATGAAGAAAAACTCACGGTCATCCAATACGAAGATTACGATCTGGAGATCAAAGTAGATGGCAGTCAATTGCCCAACGATGTTTTTATTGTGGTAGACGACTACGAATACCGCATGACCAAAAAGAACCCTACGGAATTCAGCTACCGCTTCAATAAAGTAGAAAAAGATGTGCGCTTTAGCCTCAGAGGTGGGGGCGTAGATTCGCGCAACTACCTCCTCGCGGTGCTCAAAAAGCCAAACATTCGGGATTTTCAGGTAAAACTCAATTATCCCGATTACATCGGCCGCACCGATGAAGTATTGCAAAGTCTGGGTGATCTGGTGCTTCCCGTCGGAACCCAGGTGCAGTGGATTTTCAACACGGAATCTACCGATGCCATCAAAATGCTTTTTTCGCGCAGCAACAAAACTCAGTTGGCCACTCGCCAGGGGGATGACCTCTTTTTGTTTGGAAAACGGGCCATGCTGGACGAAACTTACAAACTCATCGTTTCCAACGAAGCCCTACCTAAAGGCGACTCGGTGACGTATTCCCTGACGATTATTCCCGACCAATACCCGGAAATTCGGGCACAGACTTTTGAAGACAGCACGGATGCCAATGTCAAATACTTTGCCGGTGAAGCCAGCGACGATTATGGCCTGCGGGTGCTCACCTTCAACTACCGCCTCCGCAAAGCCAAAAGTGATCCCGGCCAACTCCAATCCATCACCGTACAACGCCCCGAAGGCAAGAGTACTTCTTTTGAATATTCCTTCGATGCACTGGAACTGGGCTTAAAGCCTGGTGATGAACTGAGCTACTACTTCGAGGTCAAAGACAACGACGCCGTCAATGGCAGCAAAGCAGCGCGCACCGGGGTGATGATCTTCTCCATGCCCAGCATCGAAGAGATGGAAAAACGCGCCGAGCAAAACGACGACAAGATTAAAGATAACCTAAAGGACGCTTTGGCCGAAGCCAAAAAATTGCAAGAGGAAATCCGCCGCTTGCAAGAGAAGTTGTTGCAGGAAAAAGACATCAACTGGCAAACCCGCAAGCAACTGGAAAAACTGCTGGAGCGCCAAAAAGAACTGGAAAAACAAATCAAGGAAGCCCAAAAAGCTTTTGAAGAAAACAAAAAGAACCAGGAACAGCTCGGCGAAACCCCCGAAGAACTGCAAGAGAAGCAGGAAATGCTGGAGGAACTCATGGAATCCCTCGAAGACCCGGAGATGAAAGAACTCATGGAGAAAATCGAGAAACTCATGCAGGAAATGGAAAAAGACCAAGCCCTGGAGATGATGGAGCAAATGAAAGACCAGAACGAAAAGCGGGAGAACGAGCTGGAACGCATGGAGGAACTCTTCAAACAATTGGAACTCGAACAGGAGATCAACAAAGCTGCCGATAAGCTGGACGAGATGGCCAAAAAGCAGGAGGAACTCAGCGAAAAAACCGAAGACAAAAAAGAAGCCGCCGAGCAACTGGAAAAACAGCAGGAAGAGCTCAATAAAGAATTTGAGGAGCTGGAGAAAAAGATGGAGGACATCGAGAAGAAGAACGAAGAACTCGAGAATCCCCAGAAAATGGATGACCCCAAAGAGGACATGGAGGACATCAAGCAGGACATGAAGGACAGCGAAAAACAGCTGGAGCAAAAGCAGAACAGCAAATCCGCCAAGTCACAAAAAAGTGCTGCGCAAAAAATGAAAAACCAGGCCAACAAAATGCGCTCCCAGCAGCAAGCCAATCAAATGGAAGCGATGCAGGAAGACATGAAGATGTTGCGCCAATTACTGGAGAACCTCGTCGGCCTTTCCTTTGATCAGGAAGACCTCATCAAGGGCTTGAACAAAACCGAAATCAATACGCCCCGCTACGTGCAACAGGTACAACAGCAATTCAAAATCAAGGACGATTTCCGCGTTGCCGAAGATACCCTCAATGCCCTCAGCAAGCGGGTTCTCCAAATTGAGTCTTTTGTGACGGAAAAAGTATCCGAGATCAAAACCAACATGCGCGAAAGCCTTGAATTGCTGGAAGAACGGGAAAAAGGCATGGCCTCCGACCGTCAGCAACGCACCATGAAAGGCCTCAACGACTTGGCACTGATGCTGAGTGAAGTACTCAACAACATGCAACAACAAATGTCGGGCATGATGTCGGGTAGCCAGATGTGCCAAAAACCGGGTCAACAAAAACCAGGCCAGGGCCAGGGCAATACGCCCCAGGACAAGATGTCGCCAGGGCAGCAGCAACTCAACAAAGAGATGCAGAATGCCCGCGAAAAAATGAACCAAAAAGACGGCCAGGGTGGCCCCAATGCCAAAGAGTTTGCCCAAATGGCCGCCAAACAGGCCGCCATCCGCAAAGCGCTGGAAAAGCAATTGCGCAAACAGCAGCAGCAAGGCAAAGGCAGCAAGGAAACGCAAGACATCATTGACCAAATGGATCGCACGGAAACCGAATTGGTCAACAAGAAGTTGAGCAACGAAACCCTCAAGCGCCAACAAGACATCATGACGCGTTTGCTGGAACACGAAAAAGCCGAACGCGAACGCGAACTGGACGAAAAACGCAAGTCGGATTCGGCCCAAAATTTTGAACGCACAACGCCTCCGGCTTTGCAGGAATACCTGAAAAAACGCCGCTCCGAAGTGGAAACGTACAAGACCGTGTCACCCGCGCTGAAGCCTTATTATAAGTCTTTGGTAGAGGAGTATTTTAAGACGCTGAAGGAGTAATAAATAGCTTTTCATTCAGAGAAGCGCGTATAGCTGGGTAAGTTGGCTGTACGCGCTTTTTCATTTTTTAAGCCTCAGAAGCTTTTTTATTTCCTCAATTCCTATTTTCAATTCTTGCAATTCCTCTTTAATCTCTTCCAACTGAGTCAAAATTTTATCCCCTCGTTCTGTTTCACCATAAATATGTTGCGGATCTATTTGATGTTCCTGAACCAGCAAGTCAATAATCCGTCTAAAAGTCTTTTCATTGCCACCATTCAATGCCAAGCTCACAACACCTTGTGCCAAACCAAGTTGCTTAGCCAAATCTTTCTGACTGATCGCCAAGGTTTTTAGGATACCTTTCACACGCTGGAAAACCAATTGGTCATTGTTGAGGTTTGAAGGCATTTTAAATTTATTATCCAAAATATTAGAATAAAAATCAAAATCTTTATCTTTGCCCTAAGCATAGGAACCGATAGACAAAATAAACACTTTATTAACTGATTCCCTAACTCCTTGTAGTAATCGGTCAAATTTTGCGTATGAATACTGTATCCAAAAACTACCGCACTGGAGCCAATCCCATTGCGCCCTACCCTGGTCCAATGCGCGGTATCTTGCTTTTTATTTTATGCTGTTGTATCTTGGGGCTAGTTGCATTATGGGAAGAAAATGATTTTCTAATCCAGGATGAGAACGGAGTGGTGAAATTATCGCCCGCTCGTGAAGAAAAACTCGATAAGCGCCTACATCGGCTAGAAAATGCGGAACAATACGTTCTGACTGCTCGGATTGATGGCTATTATCCTTGCTACAATTGTGGGAAAGATACTTTAATCTATTTAAGAGCAGGCGAAGTTTGGAAGTACGGAGTAAGCATTCAGGGTGAGAAAGGCCGATACCGGAATCAACTTGATGGAAAAGAGCTTTTGTATCGTGTGCAATACAAGGGTTCGATCCAAGAGTGTTTGCAACAAGAAGCCATCAAGATATACCAATATGCTTTATTACCGGAGAATCTAAAACGTAACCCTAGACTAATTCGACCTCCAGGAAATAAAGTTGATCTATAACTGAGAATACTATGCGAAATCAATTCGTCATTTCAGGAATATTGGAAGATGATCAAGTTGGAGACAAACTCGCCTTCAATAATGTCGTCATTTTAGAAAAGGTATTAAGTGAATATCTAAAGCTTAGCAACTATGGAGATGTGGTTGGTATCGCCTTTATCTTCATGGTTACTACTCCCGGTGATTCCATCCACGAGGAAGAATTCACCTATCGCCCCAAGAAAAAAGAAATCTACATCCAAATGCGCTTGCCTTACCAGGAAGTAGAGAATGCCAGCGAAACCGAAGTGCTGCACCTGATGGCTGCAAAATACCTGCAAACATTAGAAGAGCATTTGCCCAAGAAAAAAATCGCCCATTTTGACTCCGCCAGATTTACCCAGGATGTTCAGCACTTGTTTGAGCAGCAAGGATGGTTGGCATCGGTAGAAGCCGCATGAGATCATCAAGTAAAATTTCATTTTGGCAATCCCCCCATTTTTCCCTATACTTATAGCCAAAATGAAAAACAGCCTACCATGCGAACCAAAATGTTTTGCTCGTTTTTGAGCCTCCTCATCGTTTTGACCCTATCCGCCCAAAGCACCCAAAAGCCCGTCCTCCACGGTCGCCACTGGATGGCGATAACGGGTAAACCACTCGCTGCTACGGCGGGCTCGATGACCTTCCAAAAAGGCGGCAACGCCATTGATGCCGCTTGTGCCATGCTGGCCGCAACCAGCACCATGTGGGACGTGCTCAGTTGGGGCGGCGAAACCCAGGCTTTGATTTACAACCCCAAAACCAAAAAAGTCATCGCCATCAACGCCTTGGGCGTAGCACCCACGGGCGCAACGGCTGATTTTTTCAAAAACAAAGGCCTGAAATATCCTCCCGGTGATGGCCCACTCGCGGCGGTCACCCCCGGAACGCCCGGCGGACTCATGACCATGCTGGCCGAATACGGCAAACTCAGCCTCAAAGAAGTACTCGCCCCCGCGATGCAACTCGCCGAAGGATACCCCATCGAAAAACAAACCGCCGACATGATCGAGCGGAACAAAGCCAAACTCAAAGCCTGGCCTTATTCCAAACAAGTGTTTTTGACCCACCAGGGACAAGAGCGGGAAGCCCCCAACCCGGGCGAAATTTTTAAACAAAGCGACCTTTTGGCCACCCTCCAAAAACTGGTCGACACCGAACAAGCCGCGCTCAAGGCCGGGAAATCACGTAAAGAAGCCATCTACGCCGCCAACGAACGTTTTTACAAAGGGGACATTGCCCAGGAGTTTGTGCGCGGTTGTCAGGAACAGGGTGGACTCATCACTACCCAGGATTTGGCCAAATGGAAAGTGCTCATCGAAGAGCCTACCGTGACCGATTACAAAGGCATCCAGGTGTACAAACTCAAAGAGTGGACCCAGGGCCCGGCCATGTTGCAGGCCCTCAATATTCTGGAAAATTTCGACCTCAAAAGTATGGGCTACAACACCGCCAAGTACATCCACACGGTGTACCAGTCGATGAACATGGCCTTTGCCGATCGGGATTTTTATTACGGTGACCCCTACGTTGGCCCCGAAGAACCGATCAAAGGATTGTTGTCCAAAGAATACGCCAAACAACGCGCCAAGTTGATGAATTTGGAAAAAAACGACCCCAAAGTCAAACCCGGCGACCCTTATCCTTTTGAGGGCAAAACCAATCCATTTTTGCCCGTATTGGAAAAATGGAACCCTGGTCCGGCAACTTCAGCATTGGATCCCAACCGTGGCAATATGCTCAGCCCAGATTATCTCGCTGGTTTCTATGCGGGTACTACCTCTATCCAGGCTGCGGATGAAGAGGGTTGGGTCGTTTCGGTAACGCCGAGCGGCGGCTGGTTACCCGCAGTGATTGCGGGCAAAACTGGTGTAGGCATGAGCCAAAGGATGCAGGCTTTTGTACTAGATGCGGCGGAAAACCCCTTCAATGTGGTAGAACCCGGCAAGCGCCCCCGGGTGACCCTGACGCCAAGTTTGGCCCTGAAGGAAGGAAAACCATTTCTGTCCTTTGCCGTGCAGGGTGGTGATTCCCAAGATCAAAACCTCTTGCAATTTTTCCTCAACGTGGTAGAATTTGGCATGAACGTACAAGAAGCCTGTGAAGCGCCCAACATCAACAGCTTCCAAATGCGCAGTTCTTTTGACAACCACGATACCAAACCCGGAGACATTTTACTGCACGAAAATACCCCACCCTGGACCCGCAAGGGTTTGCAGGAGATGGGCTACAAACTCAGCTACGAAGCCCGTACTTCCGGCCCCATCAATGCCATCTACTTCGACTGGAAACACGGCAGTTTCTGGGGTGGATCGAGCAATCATGGGGAAGACTACGGGATTGGTTGGTAAAAAACAGGGGTTTAGGGTTCGAGAGTTCGGGGGTTCGAGGGTTGGCACACAGTTCTGCTTTACCCCGAACCCCCGAACCATCGAACTCCCAAACCCTCAAACCCTGCGATAAATGTCCAAACACATCCTCTCCGCCCTCCCCGAGCTCATCGAAGCTGGCCTCATCAGTCCCGCGACCGCTGATGAGATTGTGGCGTATTACGAAAAGAAGCGGGACCATTCGCCCAACAAAATATTGCTGGCCTTTGCCATTTTTGGGGCTTTGCTGACTGGCTTGGGCATCATCCTGATCATTGCCCACAATTGGGATAATTTCAGCCAGATGACCAAAACCATTTTTGCTTTTTTGCCACTGGTGATCGGGCAAGTCGTTGCGGGCTTTACCATTTTGAGAAAGTCTGGTAACATGGTGTGGCAAGAAGCCAGCGCCATTTTTCTTACGCTCTCGATTGGTGCGAGCATTTCGCTGGTCAGTCAGATTTACAACTTGTTGGGCGACCTGAGTTCGTTTTTATTCTGGTGGACACTGCTGAGCTTGCCCTTGATGTACCTGCTGCGTTCTTCGATGGCCTCGCTCTTGTTTTGGTGTGGGGCGGCCTATTACGCAGCCCAGGCGGGGTATTTTGAGCGTGGGCATTCCGCCAGCCCCTGGTATTGGTTGTTTGTGCTGGCGGCCTTGCCGTATTATTACCAGTTGAGCAAACGGGCGGGGGCGAGCAATTTTGCCAATTTTCACCACTTGGTAGTGCCTATCTCGCTGGTCATCGTTTTTGGCACTGAATCCCACCACCATTCTTCTATTATGTTTTTGGCTTACATGAGCCTCTTTGGTTTGTTGCACTTGTTGGGGATGTGGATCAAAAGTTGGAGCCCGGAGAGCAACATTTCGGGGTACCAAATGGCAGGAAAATTGGGCCCTCTGGGGCTATTGATGTGGTTCAGTTTTTACAGTTCCTGGGGCGAGCTCCATTTTCGGAACAATCCTGAACCTTTCTGGATGGGCGTAGAATTCTTTTGGTTCCTTGGATTGTCAATCCTGTTTATTGCCCTTCAGCTTTGGTTGCAGCGTCAAAAAGCTGAGGTATCCAGCCATTTCCATTTGCTACCGTTTGCCTTTGCGCTGTTTTTTTTCATTTCCATGGTCCATCCCTTCGTCAGCACCGTACTGGTGAATTTGCTGCTGCTGGGTATTGGCATCGCAACGGTGGTAGAAGGCAGCCAAAAAAACTCCATCGCTACCCTCAATATCGGCATGTTGACCCTTACTGGCCTCTTGATTTGCCGTTTTTTTGACCTTAAAATCGACTTCGTCGTGCGGGGCATCCTGTTCATCATTGTAGGGGTAGGTTTCTTTCTGGGCAATTATTGGATGATCAAAAAGAAAAAGTCATGAACCAACAATATCGATTTGGATTGTTTGTGCTGCTCGCTCTGGTGCAGTTGTATTTTCCGGGAAAAATGGTGTACGACAGCAACAAGGTGTTGTGGCTGGGGCAGGCTTTTAAGTTTGAAACCCGCCCGGTTGATCCCGCCGATCCGTTCCGCGGGCGCTACGTGGCACTCAATTTTGCAGCTACGCAGTTTGAAGCCCCAGCTGAAAGTGCCTGGCAACGCAATGAAACGGTATTTGTCCTGCTTGAAACCGATGCTGCAGGCTACGCCAAAATCAAAGGCCTGAGCCGCAGCAAACCAGCGCAGCAGGAAGCATACGTATCGGCCAAAGTGAGCTACGTTTGGAAAAACCAGGTCACGCTATTTTACCCTTTTAGCCGTTTTTACATGGAAGAGGGAAAGGCTCAAAAAGCCGAAATAATCTACCGCAGGGTCAATGCTGGCTATGCGCTGGTAAAAGTGTATAAAGGTGAAGCGGTGCTGGAGGACGTGCTGGTGAAGGGAAAATCATTGCGTGAGTTGGCACGGTAACATAATCCCTATACCCCAATGGGTTTTGACATGATCCTTTTCCGATGCTGCGTACCCCACTTGTGCAAGGCCCCAATTACCTCATCCAGAGAGTGACCATAGTCGGTCAGGGAATATTCGATCACAACGGGGATGTTGTCATGAACGGTACGTTTGACCAGTTCATTCATTTCGAGTTCTCGCAATTCTTTTGACAGCATTCGCGCGGTAATTTTTGGAATTTCACGTTCCATTTCGTTAAACCGTTTGTTGCCCATCGACAATGAAATGATGATGGGGAGTTTCCATTTGCCATTCAACACATCCAGTGCATCGTTCACTGGGCGGATACGCCCCATACATTCCTTGTGGTCCGTAGCTTCTAATTTCTTCATTGTGAATTTTTTATGCTTTAACTATACCAGAGTATACTACTATACTTCAGTATACTACTTACAATTGTATAGCAAATGTACCTAATTTTGATCCAGATTTCAAATAACCATTAAAACAAACAACATGAAAAATCTGGTCTTATTGGGGCGCATCTGTTTTGCCCTGCTTTTTATCCTGTCGGCTTCTGGGCATTTTAGTGCTGAAACCATCAATGCAGTTGCCTCCACAGTGCCATTTGCATCCGTATTGGTGCCGATTTCGGGTATTGTGGAGCTAGTAGGAGCGCTGAGCATTTTGCTGGGATACAAAGCCAAATGGGGTGCCTGGCTCATCGTTTTGTTTTTGATCCCTGTGACCTTCACTTTACACCAGTTTTGGGCCATTGAAGACCCCATGGCTCAGCGAATGGACATGGTCAATTTTATGAAAAACATCGCTTTGTTGGGTAGCGCGCTCTTGATTGGATACTTTGGTTCGGGGCCAATGAGTCTTGATGCGATGGTTCAGAAAAAACCGGTATTAGCGCACTAAATCAAAGGTAGAAAGGGCTGCACAAGCAGATCCCTTTCTACCGATGGGTATAAGTTGTGTTTTCAGTGGGAGTTGGAAGGGTTGTGATTGACGATAAGAGGGGGTAAAGCCATTTTTTCCGGGAATGTTCAATGAAGTGTGTCAAGAATTAAAAAAATATTGACGATATCAGAGTTTTGTTCCCCGCGTAGCGACCAGCCATCAATTTGCCGGAGCGA
>Ga0209717_1002525_pt1 | contig 17459 bp, 10 predicted proteins | sample AD_UKC048_MetaG_FD_184418 | JGI IMG/M metagenome (GOLD analysis project Ga0209717, IMG submission 184418) | Active sludge microbial communities of municipal wastewater-treating anaerobic digesters from USA - AD_UKC048_MetaG (SPAdes) (version 2) | ecosystem: Engineered > Bioreactor > Anaerobic >... | reverse complement strand
CACAACTCAACCCCAACCCTTTTGTCTCGGCCAGATTTTCGCAACTGTACTTTTGAACGAGATCAATTCAAATGCGTGGTTTGTGGAAACCCGGCCCTTGACGCCCACCACATCATTGAAAGAAGATTGTTCAAAGCCAGTCCTGAAAAGGGAGGGTATTTTCTGGACAATGGCGCTTCCCTTTGTGAAATACACCACATCGAGGCAGAACAGACGGTCCTTTCCTGTCACAGCATTCGAGAGCTTTGTGGTATCAAAACCATCGTTCTCCCCGAACATTTTTACGTGGATTTGGACTACGACAAGTGGGGAAACATCATCACACCTCAAGGTCGACTCAAAGGTGAATTGTACTACGAAATGTCGGTACAGGATATTTTGAAAAATTGTACTTTTCTCCACTATAAGGTTCATCCCAGAACTTATCATTTGCCCTGGAGTAAAGTGGAACCCGGAGACCTTGTGCTGGAGGATGATGCTTGTTTTGAAGGCGAAGAAGTGGTGGTGATGCAGAAAACGGGAGGATTTCCGTTTACTGCTTATCCCGATTACGGTCATGGCAATCGCATTGATGATCCATTGCCCATTGGCATGAGAGAAGCTTTGTTGCAAAAAACGGTAGTGCTGGATGACGACATGCGCATCTACGGAAACCACCAGGGCACTGGGATGACCCTATCGGAAGTATGGGTGAAAAATGATTGTTTAGATTGGCAGGAAACGCAAGCCTTGGCGGATTTATTGGAGCTTTCCACGCCCAGCGTCTTCTTTGAAGGACTTTATGAAGAGTTTAAGCTGATGGACTTTAAAAATAGCACCACGATGGGCTACGTTTTGCGCTTGAAGAAGGGGTTTCGGGCTTTTGATGTCTGGAAGAGTAGGGGGAATTATAGGTGACTTTTACATCATCGTCAAAGAAGCATCAATAACACTGCAAAAAATACAACGCTTCCTCCTAAGTTTGAATTAAATTGAATAAATTTGGATAAGACAAATATGAATACACCAAACCCTCGTCATCATGCCAAACCCTGCTTGTTTTTTAGTTCTAGCTTTTGTTGGTGTTGCCAGTTTCAGTTTGTGTGCGCAAAGCGCCACACCAGATCAAATTCCTCAGCTGAAGGAACAACTCAACAATGCCAAGCCTTCCGATAAAGCTGCACTCAGCAATGAACTGAGCTTTGCCTGGGGCAGAAAGAACACCGATACTTCCCTGTATTACGCCAGCCTCGCCCTGGAATTGGCCAATCAGACTTCACAAACGAAAGAAGCCTTGCGCGCAATGAACTTGCGGGGGGATGCCGTGATGAAAAAATCGTATTGCGACGAAGCGCTCAACATCTATCAAGATGCCTTGAAAGCAGCCAAGGTCGCTGAGGATTTGGAAATGCAAGCCCGAGCTTTGCACAACCTGGGCAAACAAGCTCAAACCTGCCCCAACAATGGCAGTCCACTACCTTTTTACGAAGAAGCCTATCAAATCAGAGAAAAAATTGGAGACCAGGCCGGATTGGCTTCTACTTGCTTAAACCTGGGCGTTTGGTATGGGGGCACTGACGTTGACAAGTCGATGTTTTACAATGAAAAAGCCATGCTGCTCAAAGAAGCTCTGGGCGATCGCATTGGTCAGGCGACCATTCTTGCCAATCTGGCCGGACAAAAGTTGGGCAAAGAACAATGGGAAGAGGCTCGGGTATTGTTGGAAAAAGCCGTAGTGATCAACCAAGAAGTGGGCAATGAAAAAGGCTTGGCCATTGCTTATGGCAAATTGGCAAATTGTTACGTGCAGCAGAACAATTTACCAACTGCCGTGATTTACCATAAAAAAGGAATTGAATTGTTAGAGAAATTCAATAGCCCCGGAGAACTCGCCCCTGCACTGAAGAACTTAAGTGTAGCATATGGTGTAATGGGAAGGATTGATCTGGCTCAGGACGTTTTGTTGCGTGCCGAATCCTTGGAAAGAGACCTGAATCGCCCCGACCTTTTAGCCACCACCTGGTGTACCATGGGTGGCCATAAGGCCGGAATGAATGAACACCAGGAAGCAATTACCTGGTACCAAAAAGCATTGGCCAGTCCACACCTGGAAAACATGCTTAGAGCAGTATCTCTTTGTGGAATATCCATTAGTTTAGACCACCTCAAAAAGTACCCTGAAGGCCTGAAATATGCCAACAGTGCTTACGATTGGGCAAAAAAGCATGGTTTTAAAACAGAGATGGCTTATGCTTTAATGAGCGAAGCTACCCTATTGCGCCACCTCAACCGTTTGCCTGAAGCGCTGGCCACCATTCGCCAGGCCATCGAAATAGGAGAACAAAACCGCCTCCTGCAACACCTGCCGGAGTCCTACAACATACGCAGTAAAATTTATTTAGCCATGGGTGGCGAGAAAGAAGTACTGGCCTTGGAAGATGCTCAAAAGTCCTTGCTTTTAGCCGAAAAAAAGGCAGACCTGAGTTTAGTAGTGCTCTCTTGGGACCAACTTTCCCGTGCATACCAGGCTTTGGGCAAAACCGATGAAGCCGTTTTCTATTTGCGCAAAGCCGAAGCACTCAAGGACAGCCTTTACAGCTTACCCAAGGTAAAAGCGATGACCAAAAAAGAATTGACCCACGAGTTTGATAAAGAAAGAGCAATTCAGAAAGCAGAACAAGAAAAGAAGGCTGCGCTGGCTGCCCTGCAATTGCAAGGTCAGCGCAATATGAAGTGGGCTTTAGCGGCAGGGCTATTTTTTTTGCTTGGACTTGGAGCATTTGTTTTTACTCGACTAAAAGAACAGCAACGGCGGCGCAGCGAAGCCCTGCGCCAAAAAATAGCCAGCGATCTGCACGACGAAGTGGGCTCCACCCTCAGCAGCATTAGCATCTTGAGTGAATCCTTTTCACGTAATGAAGAGACCTCCCTCGACAAAAACCGCTTCGGTAACATCGGAGACAAAGCGCGAACGGCGCTAGACAGCATTTCTGACATCGTTTGGTCGGTCAATCCCGAGAATGATTCGATGGAAAAATTATTGACACGCATGAGCAGTTATGCCGCCGAAATGCTGGAAAATGCCGGCGCTGAATTGCTTTTTCAAGTTGGCGAAAACATCGAATCCATGGCTTTGCCGATGGAGAAACGTAAAGATTTTTACCTCATTTTTAAAGAAGCTATCCACAATTGCGCCAAATACGCCCAAGCCAAACACATTGACATACGCTTGGAAGTAAAAAACAATACCCTGCACCTGAGCATCAAAGACGATGGGATTGGTTTCGATCCAAGTAAAGTTGAAAACCTTGGAATGGGTGGGAACGGCTTGAAAAACATGCAGCGTCGGACCGCAGTAATTGGGGGCGTTTTTTCGATCCAATCCAACCCAGGATATGGGGTTACCCTGAGCGTTGCGGTACCGCTTGTCCCCTGATTGCGGTATTGCACATCCTTCAACGGAGTGCGACATTTGTTTTTTTCATAAAGTCTAGAAATACCGCGCGATGAAAGTAGTCATATACGAAGACAACAATGACCTCAGAGGCGCCCTGGCTGCCCTGATCGGCGGCACAGATGGGTATGAACTCACGGGTGCCTTTGACAATTGTGTAAATGTGGTGAGCCAGGTGGCGGTGTTAAAACCCGATGTAGTGGTCATGGACATTGACATGCCCGGAATGTCCGGTATCGAAGGGGTGGTTCATTTAAAAAAGGCACACCCACAAGTGGAGGCCCTGATGTTGACCGTTTTTGACGACGATGAACGGGTCTTTCAGGCGATATGTGCCGGGGCCAGCGGTTATTTGCTCAAAAAAACGCCCCCCGCCCGCATCCTTGAAGCCCTACGTGAAGTGACCGAGGGCGGTGCACCCATGTCACCCGTCATTGCCCGCAAGGTATTGCAACTCTATCCAGGCAAACCCACCGAAAAAGATGCCGACTTGGACAAACTCACCCTCCGGGAAATGGAAGTTTTAAAAACGCTGGCGCGGGGATTCAGCCATAAAATGGTGGCTACTGAGCTGAAAATCAGTACAGAAACGGTACGTACTTATGTGAAAAGAATTTATGAAAAATTACACGTGCATTCGGTTACGGAGGCCATTGCGAAGGCGTTTTTGAAGTAACATCATCATTAACTGAATATTTTGATGGTAAAGATTGAACATCCCGATGAAGTCGAGGGTGTATTAATCGGTATTTCTCCCGCAGCTCCCTCTTGTTCTCGCAAATTTTCCTAAAAATAGCACCGTGCCTAGGTCAGTTCAAGATTAGGCTTGCATTTTTTATATACCATTCAATCCTATTTGTCCCCAATTCTGGGGGTTGTGCCCTCCCTTTTCGCAACGCATCTTTGTATTGTGCTTTTAAGGAAAGCATTAAACATCTTAAATCTTCTAATCATGAAAATGCAAAAATTTTTTTTAACACTAGCCCTATTTTTATCAATCATTTTTTCTGCTAATGCTCAAGCAGTAAGCCCGGGTACCTATACCATCACCAATAAAAACAGCAGCTTATGCCTGGCCATCAGAGGGGCGACTCAACGCCATGGCGAAGAGTGCACCCAGTGGACCTGTGATGGCAATGCAGATAAAAACTGGAAACTCATCGACGCCGGAAATGGCTATTTTAAAATTCAAAATCAGAACAGTAATCATTTTCTTGCCGTTGGGGGGTCAAGTCGGGACCGTGGAGGTAGATGTCTTCAATCTATAGACACCGGCCAGCCGGATATTATTTGGCGTTTTATCGACGCTGGCGCTGGATGGTATAAGATTCAAAACAGAAACAGCGGCCTATTTTTAGCGATAGGCGGAGGCGCTCGAACTGGCGGTGCTGATTTGATTCAATGGGGCGATGAAGGACAAGAGGACGTGAAGTGGAAGTTGACACTTATTGCAACCATCACCCTTCCACCCGGGGCGCTCATAACACGGCTAAACACCCAACTCACAGGCTATGTAGACATGCATACTCATCCCATGAGCCACCTGGGTTTTGGAGGCAAACTGATCCATGGAGCACCCGATGTAGATATTTTAGTTCCGGCCATCCCAAGTGGAAATGGTTGTCGACATTACACCAGAGCGGCCAACATCAATGAAGCCTTGTGCTCTTGTAAAGCTACACACGGCGGGTATGGGCTATTTGACAATACTTGTGGCGATGATTTGCGTAAAGCCATATTGAGAAGTACGGAGGGCAATCTCCATGCCCGCAGCGGACACCACGAAGAAGGGGCACAGGGTTTTCCAGCCTTTTCAGGTTGGCCCGCATATAATGACATTACGCACCAACAAATGTGGATCGATTGGATCAAAAGAACCTATCAGCATGGCCTGAGGGTGATGGTCGCTTTAACCGTAAACAATGCCACCTTGGCGGCAGCGGTTTCGGGTACTGGCGACAGAAATGCCGATGATGTTTCCTCTTCCAATATTCAGATTGATGAAATGAAACGTATGGTGGCCCGACACAACGGGAGCGCAGGTTCGGTAGACGACTGGATGGAAATTGCGTATACCGCCAGCGACATTCGACGCATTGTTAGAGCCAATAAACTGGCCATTATTTTGGGCATGGAAGTAGACAACATTGGCAATTTCAACAAGAACACTACCATCAATCCCAATAGCCTCACTCCTGCTACCACTCAAGTGGTTAGAAGTGAGATTCAACGCATTTACAACCAGGGTGTACGCTACATCTTCCCCATTCACCTGGTGGATAATAAATTTGGCGGAACAGCGGTGTACGAAGACATGTTCAATCTGTCTTTAGTGATCCAATCAGGTCGTCATTGGGATATCGTTTGTGCTAACCCTGCTGATGGGATCACTAAAAAATTTGTGGTAGCTGGATTTGATGCTCCGCTCGCAGCAGCTAAGGCAAAAATAGGGGTTGATGCATTTAGAAACCCACCAACTCCACCCAATTGTAGTGGCCATGTAAACAACTTGGGGCTGACTCCATTGGGAGAATACGCCATCAAAGAAATGATGAAATTGGGAATGATGATCGATGTTGACCATATGTCGAAAAAGTCGATGGATAAAACCCTGGAAATTGCAAACAGCGTAACCGCAGGAGGTTATCCGCTCAATGCAGGCCACAATGGCATCAGGACAGGAGGAGGCTCCGAGCGCTCGCTCAGTTTAGCGCAGGCCCAAACCATTATGCGTTTGGGTGGAGTAATAGGTGTTGGTTGTTCAAAAACGAAGGCGTATGACTTTGTCGGCAACTTCCTTCGCATTTCGGGTCTGTTGGGTGGGGATAATGCACGGTTGGCTATTGGTACAGATATCAACGGATTTGAGCAAGGCCCGCCCCCAACTCCAGGCTCGAACCTCGTTGTTTACGATGCTTCATTTCCAATGTGTACTACTGGAAGCAAATCATGGAACTACAACACAGTTGGGGTTGCCCACTATGGTTTATTGCCAGATTTCTTTAAGGACGTTCAAACAACATCTTATGGGATTTCCGTATATGAAAAGTTGATGAAATCCGCCGAATACTTCGCCCAAATGTGGGAAAAATGTGAACGCCAAAAAACAAACGTCCGCTAAAAAGTTACCTACTGAGAGGCAATACGCCTATCAGTAGGTAACCCTAACAGTTTCTTTTCTAAATTTTTGTAATGCATCTCTTGTGCAATAGCCACCCTATTGAATCGATAAACCTATACAATCATGAAAAAAAGTGTAAGTTTTTTATTGAGTTTTTTTCTCTTGTGCAGTGTTGCGATTACACCAGCCACTGCACAAGAAAGAAAGCCAAGGAGTGAAGCGAGTACACTAGCACAACCTCACCAAAAACAATTTACGCCAACCGGAACAGTACCCAATAGCGATGTGTATTACCAAGCCAATTTTTCAAAAATAAAGGGTTTGGAGACACAAATGGCAGCGCAGAACTTGGGCGGATTCGAAGATTCACCCCTGCACATTAAACCTGGAGCCGTGTTGTTCTATAAAACTGACGCGGGGAACTATGGCAAAATGCAAGTATTGTCTTTTGGACGTAAAGACGATAACCCCGCAGAATTTTACATCCGCTATACTACGTACAACCCCGCTGGTGCTGCCTTAAATGCCAGCGAGTTTGCAGATTTGTCTGGAAGCAGAAGCCAAAAAGGTGGACGAACCAATGAGGGTTATTTTTATTTTGACGATCAACGTGCAACAACTAAAAATTTGGGTAAAAAGGTTTTTGAAGTCTGGAAAAAAGATACCAATGAATACAGACAGAACAATGGGTTTGTATGGATGGTAGAAAATGACCTTTTGTTCATGAATCCACGCTTTATCAGATTTTACCTGATTCCAAACGAAACCTCGAATAATCATTTCGCTGAAACGAAAACAGGGTCAAGCTCAAAAATCGTCTGGCATCACAACACACCCAACAACAGCATCACGAACACCCTAACCCTCGCATTAAAAGCTTGCGTCGAAACCACTGAATCCGTCAAAGAATACATTCTGGTACAAAACGGCCAGCGCTCTTTCACTGCACGCGGCTTAATCGTGCAACAAGGCAACGATTGTTTTAACGCCTTTAACAAAACAGTGACCTTAAAAACCGGAGAAAACCAATTCCAGCTTATTGCCCAAAGCAATGCTGGCGAACTCAAGTCTGAGGTTTTCACCATCACCTACAACCCCAACGCCACAACCTCGAATGCCCTAAGTAATGCTAAACCCCAGCGCCGTTTGGCCCTCATTATTGGCAATGCCGCCTATCCCACTGCTGGCCTAAAAAACCCGGTCAACGATGCCACCGACATTGCAACAGCCCTGCGGGCAATGGGCTTTGAAGTCATTAGTGCTACGAATACCAATCGGCTTAAAATGAATACAGCGATCGATGACTTCGGCACTCGCCTGAAAAACTACGATCTGGGGTTTTTCTATTACGCGGGGCATGGCTTGCAAGTAAAAGGCGAAAACTACCTGGTGCCCATCGACGCGGTACCCAAATCACAAGGCGAGGTCGAGTACGAATGTTATCCCGTCGGCAAAATCCTGGCCAAAATGGAAGAAGCCGCTAATCAGGCCAACATTATTGTGCTGGACGCTTGCCGCGACAATCCCTTACAGCGCAGTTGGAGCCGTTCTACGGGTTCGAATGGTTTGGCCAACATCAATGCGCCGCAAGGTACCTTCATCGGTTTTGCCACTTCGCCAGGCTCTACCGCTGCCGATGGGACAGGCCGCAACGGAGTATACACGGGGGCTTTGTTGGAGCACATCCGCAAACCGAATCTGACAGTCGATCAACTTTTTAATGCTGTGAATGGAACGGTGAAGAAGTTGACGAACAACCTGCAAATTCCCTGGAAGGCGAGCTCAATGTCGGAGGATTTGTATTTGACGAAGTGAGGGCATTAAAATGGGGCTCGCCAGGTTTCATTATCAACCATTTAATCAACAAAATCAAACGAACAATCATGAAAAAAATACGCTTCGTATCCCTTTTTATATTCGGGGCTATTACTTGCTTTGCCCAATCCACCACCACGCCTAAACTCGACGCCACCCAAGTCATCGAACAACTCCTCAACACCAAAGTGTTCATCGACTACGGCAATTCCAAAAAGGCCATTGAAAACCAATTGCTGGCTTTGAATAATCTGCCGAGCATCAGTGCCGAAGACTACGCCGCCTTGCAAAACGCTTACGGCCAAACCAAAGCCAGTTTTGACCAGTTTTTGAATCTGGTGCGGCAAGACATGATCGATTATCAACTGTTTGAACGAGCCGCCAATGGGGATCAGAGCACCATTAACAGATACTTAAGTGCCTACAATACCGGAGTAGCAGCGTACACCCAGCAATTTCAACCGGTATACGATCGAGTGGTCAAGACCCGGGGTCTGAAAGACTGGCTGGAGCCTCTGGCACTGCAGGCATTCAACTTCTTAGGGCCTCTCTTTAAAGGCAAAAATGCCCGCCAGAACCTGTTGCTCAATGAGCTATTGCTGGCTTCTAAAAAGCATTTTTTGAACAGAATGGAAATGAAAGCCTGGGAAAGCCTGGTGCGCATACAGCTTGGTGCAGGAGGAACGGCTGGGAATGTGGCCACCAATGTTCCCGTCAACACTCCGCCACCTGCGACTACAATGCCTCCGCCAATGTTGGCTACTTCCGACACGTTGCTGGAGGATCCAGTCATGAAAACCCTGACTGGGAGCCTGGAATTTCTCATCGCGGGTAATCCTGTCCGACCCATGAATTTTGCAGCGCCCTCTCGTTCGCTTTCTCGCAATTTGATCATCGGTGAAGTGAGTCCGAATGCCAGTCCCAGCGCGGCCTCCAGTATTCCAGTTTTGCGGACTATGGAAGCCTTTGGAGAAGGCACCGCTTTCCAGATTCAAGTGCAAAACACCGCTTTGTTGTATGTTTTTGCGCTGAACTCCGACGGCAGCATTGCACCCATTTATCCTTTTGGTGAAGCCTGGGTGCGGGGCTTCCAAATGAGCAATAGCCGCAACTTATCGGTAGGTCCACTGATGTTGCAAGACGCCACTGGGCATACGACCATCCCGGCCAAAAATGCCAACACTGGAGCGGAAAATTACATCAAAATCAGTGGCGCAGCAGCCAAAGAGCAACTTTGTGTAGTGGTCTCCAAATCAGAAATAGACTTACCGGATGTGTTGGATCGCCTCCAGCAATTGCCTGGGACCTTGGCCGAACGGGTCGCAGCGCTATGGCAAACCGAAGCGCATTGTGCGAATGTTGGCGAAGCGGGATTGATGGTCAATGGAGGCAGTATTCAGTTCAATGTACAAAATGGAGCAAAATGGTTGTTGCCGCTAGTCTTTGAGATTCAGCGTTGAGGATTAGGGCGGCCCCAGCCCCCAAGGCCGATCAGTTCTGTTTTTTAAACCCACGTGATGAATTTCGGCTACGCCAAAATGTTTTTTCACCACGACGGACGACGACACGACGTTTTGCTCCGCACCACACGACGCAAGCGTCGTGTTTTTTGAAGCGCGAAGCGCGAAAAACGTCGTGTCGTCGTGTCGTCGTGGTGAAAAAATCAAGCAGCGCAGCTGCGCAAAAGCGTTAAGCTTAGAACCAATCGACCCAGCCGTAGTCCCCCCTTTTCGCCTATTTGCCGTCTTCCCGTCTTGCAATTCCCCGCACATCCACCTATCTTGCTGGTCTGAAACAATAGATTAGCATGAAACCTTACAAAACCACCCACTGGCTGGCAATGCTCATCCTGTGCCTTGTAGCCAGTACTTCCTTTTCCCAGGTTGTCTGGACGGAGCCCTTTTTCCCACGGCCCGACCAACCCATTACCGTATATTTTGATGCTGCGCTCGGCACTGGCGGACTCAAAGATTGCAATTGCACGGTATACGTCCACACCGGAGTCATCACCAATGCCAGTACCTCAACCAGTGATTGGAAAAATGTAGTCACGACCTGGGGGCAAGCCAATGCCAACTGGGCGATGAGCCCTGTGGCCGGTCGCCCCAACGTGTACAAGTACGACGTGAAACCGAGCATCAAGGGTTTTTACGGCGTTACAGGCAGCACCGTGGTACAAAAAATGGCCTTTGTATTCCGCAATGCAGCGGGCAATAAAGAAGGCAAAGACACCGGTAGCAAAGACTTCTTTCTCGATGTGTACAACCAAAGTGGATTGCTGACCGCCTTGATCACCCCCAGCAATCGCAATCAGGTGGTCGCAGAGGGTGCCGCCATCCCGGTGCGAGCGGTGGTGTCGGAAAGTGCCGAACTTTCCCTGGTCGACAATGGACAGGTGCTGAGCCAAAGCACGGGGCTGGAACTGAATTTCAACCTCTTGGCGGGTACTCCGGGCAACCACAAAGTACAGTTCATTGCGGCTACGGCTACGGCGCGGGACACCGAGACTTTCAACTATCTGGTGCCCATCGTCAAACCCGCTCAGGATCCTCCGGCGGGAACCCAAGCGGGTATCAACTACCTGGCCCCGGATAAAGTGCGCTTGTCCTTGTATGCGCCCAATAAAGTGGGCATTTACGTAATTGGCGACTTCAATGACTGGACCATTTCCACCGAATATTTGCTCACCCGCAGCATCAACGGCACTACGCACTGGATTGATTTACCGACCCTGAAAGCGGGGGGAACCTATCGCTTCCAGTACGTCGTGGATGGCACCCGCCGGATCGGCGATCCTTACAGCACCCTGGTGCTCGATCCCGATAACGATCGGTTCATTTCCGGGACAACTTTCCCCAATATGCCTGCTTATCCCAATGGCAAAACTACCGGGATTGTCTCCGTGATGCAACCTGGCAAAGCGGCATATCCCTGGAAAGTGGATAACTTCCAACGGCCAGCCAAAGAAAAACTGGTGGCTTATGAGCTGTTATTGCGCGACTTCACTGCCCGGCACGATTACCAAAGTTTGATCGATACCCTCAATTATTTCCAACGCCTGGGCGTAAATGCCATTCAATTGATGCCCATTAACGAGTTTGAAGGCAATGTTTCCTGGGGCTACAACCCCTCTTACCATATGGCTTTGGACAAATATTACGGCACGCCCGAAAAATTCAAGGAGTTTGTTGATGCCTGCCACGCCAGGGGGATTGCAGTGATTTTGGACGTGGTGTTCAATCACGCTTTTAGCCAAAGCCCCCTTGCACAAATGTATTGGGACGACGCCAATTTCCGCCCCAGTGTGGACAATCCCTGGTTGAATGTAACCCCTAAACACGAATACAATGTAGGTTACGATTTTAACCACGAGAGTACAGCAACCAGGGATTTCGTAAAACAGGTATTGAAATTCTGGTTAGAAGAATACCAGATTGATGGATTTCGCTTTGATTTGTCCAAAGGATTTACCCAAAAACTAACCCTGGGCAATGAAGCTTTGTTTGCGGTATACGATGCCAGTCGTGTGGCCATTTGGAAGGATTACGCCAACACCGTCCGCTCCGTATCCCCTGATGCCTACATCATCCTCGAACATTTTGCCGACAATGCGGAGGAAACCGAACTGACCAACAACGGTATGCTGGTGTGGGGCAATCATAATTTCAATGCCAACGAGGCGACCATGGGCTATTCCAACAACCTGAGTGGCCTGGACTACCGCACACGTGGCTGGACGAATCCCGGCGCCATCAACTACATGGAGAGCCACGATGAGGAGCGTTTGATGTACAAAAATCTCCAGTTCGGCAATATGGCGGGGGGGTATTCGGTGAAAAATTTGAGCACTGCGCTCAAGCGACAAGAGTTGGCCGCGGTGTTGTTTTACAGTATTCCCGGACCCAAAATGCTCTGGCAATTTGGGGAATTGGGCTACGACTATTCGATCAATCATTGCACCAATGGCACGGTGAATAACGCTTGCCGCCTTGATCCCAAACCCATTCGTTGGGATTACCTCAATCAACCCGAGCGCAAACAATTGTTCGAGGTGACGCGCAGCCTTTTGTTTCTTCGTAAAAACTACGAAGTTTTTCATACCAAAGATTTTACGGCGCAGCTAAGTTCCAGTAGCGAAAAACAAACCATTTTGCGCAGTGCCGACTTGAACGTAGTCGTGGCAGGTAATTTTGGCGTAAGCAGCAGTTCATTTACGGTGAATTTCCCGGCAGCGGGCAAGTGGTACAATTACTTCACCCGTGACAGCATTACGGTGAATGGAACCAGTCAAACGATCAACTTCCAAGCCGGACAGTACAATTTATGGACGTCCCGAAAATTACCCAATGCACCGGCTTTAATTCTGACCAGCACACGGGAGGAATTAAAGGCCCGGCACCAATTGGAAGTTTTCCCAAACCCCACCCAAGGTGCAATACAAGTACGTTTTACCTTGCCGGAAGCGGAATGGGTGAAGGTACAGTTGTTCAACAACCTGGGGCAGGTGGTGGCTACGTTGGCTCAAGGCCAAATGGGCGCTGGACCACAACAGGTTCAATGGAAGGAAAAATTGAGCACTGGTTTGTATTACTTGCGGATGCAGGTGGGGCGTGGGGTATTGAGCCAAGCGGTGGTGGTGCAGTGACGGTTATTTTTCACCACCTTAGACACCTAAGCTCACCTCAGATAAAACTAAGGTGAGCTTAGGTGTCTAAGGTCTGTCGATTACCCACAATTATTAAATCCGGGCATTAATTGGATTTGGCGAAGCCAAATCTTTTTAACACGACGACACGACGCAACGACGACACGACGATTAGCTACCGCTACCACCCAACGCCAAGCGTTGGGGACACTCAGTGCGCAGCACTGAGGACGTCGTGTCGTCGTTGCGTCGTGTCGTCGTGTTAAAACCAAGCAGCGTAGCTGCGCTAAAACGCCAGACTTAGAAGCCAATAGCCCTGTTTTTTCGAAATCAAGGGTGCTAAGACTATAATAAAACGCGCCATACCAACCACATATTTAATCTGTGGTTTTGTGGGTAATTGACAGGTCTCAGGTGGTGAAAAATAACATTATTCCAATTTATTCCCCGTCAGCATCGCCACCAACTCGTCCGTTTGATTCAATTCATCCACAATGGCGTAACGTTTTACCCCACAGATGGCCATCTCGTCCAGCAGATCCACCATATTGCGGAACTTGGATTTGGGGAAAAGTTTGATGGACACAAACAATTCATCGGGGCTTCCCCATTTGTTACCTACTTCTTGTTGTCGTTGCACAATATGACGCCGCAAATCCTGTCGGGAAAAAGTGAGGGTGTCAATTTTTGTATCGAGCGCGTCATCTGCACCAGTATAGCAGTATATTTTGTCATTTTTCCCCGCCAATAAAGTAAAGGTTTTACTCATGGGAATATCCGTTTCTGTAATGGGATCCTCTTCGCGCGGCACAGGTTTATTCACTTCCATGGCCTTAGGCTTTTGAAAAACCGAGGCCAACATAAAAAAGGTGATCAGCAAAAATCCCAAATCGACCATTGCGGTCAGGTCCACGTGGGTGGTTCGTTTCTGGGCACGCCGCTTCCCTTGGGAGGCGCGCTCCGGTGCATTCATTTCTGCCATGTTGTGTGCTTTTATGGGTGCAAAAGATCGGTAAGGTTTCAAATCCCTTGAGCCGATAGTTGATTTGTGTCTTTAACCCTATAGATTCGTTTAACCTGATTTTTGGTGTGCAACAAAAAAAACTAATCTTGTTTGTAGCATGTTGTAGATTTGCATTTTCAAATCAGTCGAAAAAATGAGTGCAAAAGCAAAAGGGACGGGGACGAACTTGATTGCCGGTAATGAACAACCCTTTCAATTCAAACAGTTCAGTATTCAGCAGGACAAGTGTTCGATGAAGGTGGGCACCGATGGAATTCTTCTGGGAGCCTGGGCCGATATCAGCCAGGCCAAGCGTATACTGGATATTGGGGCTGGAACAGGGATCATCGCCATCATGTTGGGGCAGCGCAATGAAGAAGCCATCATTCATGCCGTTGAAGTAGACGACCTCGCTTTTGAGCAAGCTCAGGAAAACATGCGCAACGCACCCTGGGCCAATCGTTTGGAGGTAATTCACCATTCCATCCAAGACTTTGCCGAAACCCAGCCGGAGCAGTACGACCTCATCGTGAGCAATCCGCCATTTTTTAGTGGGGGAACATTTTCCTTTAATCAAGACCGCAACAGTGTGCGGCATACCATCAAATTGCCTCACGGAGACATGCTGCGTGCAGTGCAAAAATTATTGACCAAATCAGGGAAGTTTTGTGTGATTTTACCTTTTGTGGAAGGTCTGCGCTTTCAGGAGTTGGCAACGAGTTACCATTTTTATTGTACCAGGGTTACCGAGGTATTGCCCAAAGAGCACAAACCGGTAGAACGCCTGTTGATGCAATTTGAATTGGAGAGCAAGACACCAATCCGTGATCAGCTCATTATCCAGCACGAAGGCCATAATGAGTGGACAGCACAATACCAGCTATTGACGCAGGAATTTTACCTTAAGTTTTAAATGGATTTTTCAGTAAAAAAAAAGGTTTTGGAAGACATTTCCAAAACCTTTTTTTTTTACTGCTGCTCAGCGAGAATTTCCCTGGCGGCCTTTAAAATACGCTCATCGTCTAAATGAACAACTCCTCCTCCCGGACCTGGTTCGATGTGTACGCCAATCGTTTCTCCATCATCTAATTTCGTCGCTCCAAAGTAGTTTCGAACGGTTTGTTCGGAAATGTTCAGTTTTTTGGCAATTCTGGAAACACTGCCAGTAGGAAGCTTGTGCTTAATGTCTCTAAGATCATTGAATGTGATGTTCATAGACAATTCATTTAGTGAAGAAAGGAGAAAAACTTGTTCCTGTGAAATGTAGAAAAAATTCCCAAATCTTCCAAAAAAACCTTTCTTTTATTTTGCAAAAAAAGATTCTTTTAGAAGAAACAATAACATTTTATCCAAAATGTAAAATCATATGGTGATAAATGTCAAGGTTTGTGGATGATTAAAATCGTTGGAGCAGAGGCGATCAATTCGTAGCGCTGGAGTTTGATGCACTCCCAAAAATTTCTGCTTAGGATCAAAATGTCAAATTTGCGAAAAGAGGCCATATCCAAATTTACCTGCACCTGGACGCTTGCACGGGAAGCCAGGGATTGAGGAACTGAGGAAAGGAGATTAGTACTCGTGATGTGCAATTGATTGTGTCCAATTTCAGCAAAATTTTTCAGCAAGTCAAATAAAAAAGCGTCGGAATCATCCTGAACGATGAGTAACGCCTTTTTGATCTGGGTAAAACCTTTGTCAATCAAGACGCCGATGGTACAGTCGATGGAGTCAAAGAAAGTTTGCACCATCCCTCCAGTGTCATCACGCGAAAATAACGGACGGGAACTTCCGATCAACATCAAATCAAAATCGCCCCGATTGGTGTATTGAATGATTTCTTGGGGCACATTGTTGCTGGCTTTGTAATGGGTATGGAGAGGAATATGGTATTTATCGGCCAGACTTCGAATGGGTTCAAATCCTTCTTTTTCATAAATCTCCGTTTCGGCAATGGGAAGGTCGGCATTGGGCGTCAAGTGCAAGGCATGGGTTTCTGCATGGAAATGCAATTGCTGAGCCAATTGCAACAATCGACTTCCTGCCCGGGGTTGCCCAAAAGAGATCAGGAGTTTAAAAGCCTTTTGGACGGCCTGGTTTGCTGCGTCGCCCACCGAAACATTGAGTCGTTTTAGCTCGAACCAATTCAACATATTGAGCACTGGCCCGGTCATAAAGGTTGTAGCCAGGGCCATCAAAACCATCATGGCAAAAACCTGAGGGGAAAGCACACCAAGGTCAAAGCCGATGTTGAGTACAATGAGTTCCATGAGCCCACGGGTGTTCATCAACGCGCCGATAGCCAGTGCATTGTGCCAGGATTGGCCACTCAATCGAGCCGGAAGGGTGCTGCCAATGAATTTACCAAGCACGGCAAACAGCACGATCAAGCCACAAGTTTGCCAAAGTTCTGGCGTGTTGAGTAGTCCAATTTGCGTACGCAATCCTGTAAAAACAAAAAAGAGCGGCAATAAGAGGATTACGGTCAGGTCTTCAATTTTATTCGTGATGACGTGCCTAAATTCTTCGTTCGGTGGGATGATGACGCCAGCTAAAAAAGCGCCAAATAAAGCGTGAATACCAATCACTTCCGAGATATAAGCCGAAAACAGCAGGACTAGAAAAATGACCGCAATTACGCTGCGATTCATTGTTTCAAAACTAAAAAAACGATTGGCTACTTGAGTCAACAACGGTTTTATGCAATAGAACATAAACAGCACAAAGAGAATAGACAATCCGATGGTCATCAAAGCACTGTGTACGGGACCCGATTTAACTACAGCAATGATTACAGCCAGGATGCACCAGGCCATAACATCGTTGACCGCAGCTGCGGCAAGGGTCAAACTTCCTAGTGCAGTTTTGGATAAACCACGTTCCTGAATGATTCGTGCCAACACTGGAAAGGCGGTAATGCTCATGGCAATACCAATGAACAAAGAGAAAGCCAAAAAACTCACCCCCTCAGGAGCATAGTCTAAGTAAAGATACCAAGCCAACAAAATGCCCAGAAAATAGGGAACAATGATGCTGGATTGGCTGATGACCAGGACATTTAGAGCGGAAGTACGCAAAATGCGCAGGTCCAATTCCATGCCTACCGTAAACATGAACAAGATTAAGCCCAACTGACTGATCAAGTGGAGGTTGCCAAGTGAAGCGGGCGCAAATAGAAAACCAAAAAAATCAGGAGCGATCCACCCCAAGAGCGAGGGGCCCAAGAGAATACCCGCTATAATTTCTCCTACCACGGTCGGTTGCCCCATTTTCCCGACCACCCAACCCAGCAAACGTGCCAGGGCAATGATGATCAAAATTTGCAATAAAAATATACTCAAAGGATGGGAAAATCCTTCGATGATGGGTTGCCAAATGGATTGTGCTGAATTCGACAAACCGTTCAGCAGATCAGCACCTGTTTCGAGTAGTCTACCTTGTTGCA
>Ga0209717_1002523_pt1 | contig 17466 bp, 18 predicted proteins | sample AD_UKC048_MetaG_FD_184418 | JGI IMG/M metagenome (GOLD analysis project Ga0209717, IMG submission 184418) | Active sludge microbial communities of municipal wastewater-treating anaerobic digesters from USA - AD_UKC048_MetaG (SPAdes) (version 2) | ecosystem: Engineered > Bioreactor > Anaerobic >... | reverse complement strand
GGACGATCCGCCCCTTGTCGGCAGGGAGCGGCGCGAAGCGCTCGCCAAGCGGCTAGCCGAGGCCGGTTGCATCGGGGCCGACGACCTGTGCGACCTGGGGCGGGTCGACGTAACTGAAGACGACGTGGCGCTCCTGTCCGGGCCCCGCGGCCCCGAGGCTGTCAACGTCGCCTGGGTGCTCGGATCGATGTTCGGCTCATCGTCGCTCGTCGCGAGGGCGGCGAGGCGTTCAGCCGGAGTCGTACGATCGCTGAACGCCTATCTGGAGCTGTCCCCGCCGGACGAGTCGGCCCTCGTCGATTTCGATATAGCGGAGAAGCTTCTCGGCCGCTACTGCGAGGCCGGGTCCACGGGCCGAACCGTTCGCTTCGAGCTCGAGGATGGCGTGAGCGCCTACGGCGACCCCGATAGGCTCGACCTGGTTTGGGAGAATCTCATATCGAACGCGCTGTTCGCGGCCGGGATAGACGGGAATGTCACGGTCAGGGCGCGTTTCGACGGAGCGGCGACCGTCGTGGAGGTGGAGGACGACGGCCCGGGCGTCGATCCGGCCATCCGCGATCGGCTGTTCGAGCCATACGTATCGGCCAAGGCGCTCGAGGAGGGCAAGGGCTTGGGCTTGGACATATGCAAGCGAATAGTGGATACTCATAGGGGTACGATCACATTCGAGAGCCGTCCTGGACGTACCGTCTTCACGGTGCGCCTGCCAGGCGAACCCGACGGAGCGGACAGTCTATGAAGAGCGAAGCGATCCTGTGCGTCGACGACGAGGCCATCATCCTGATGGCCATGAAGCGCGAGCTCAAGACGCATTTTAGGGATCGGTTCCGGTTCGAGACCGCTTTGGACGCGGCCGAAGGGCTCAGGATCATCGATGCCCTGTCCGAGGACGGGGTCTCGGTCATACTCGTCATTTCCGATTGGCTCATGCCCGGCATGAAGGGCGACGAATTCCTCCTGAGGATACGATCCCTCCATCCCGATATACGGACCATCATGGTCACTGGCCACGCCGATCCCGCCTCCATCGAGCGGACGATCAAGGAGGCCGGGGCCTTTACGGTGCTCCAGAAGCCCTGGAACAGGGGCGAGCTCATAGCGGCGATCTCCGCCTGCGTCGGGCCGGAGCGAAGCTTGGCCTAGCCCCGGCTCGACTCGTTGAAACGAGCCGCCCTATTCGTTACACTGGCGTCCATACCATGGCGGCCCGGCCTCGAGTCGGGTATCGCCCAGCAGGAGCCAGCCGTGAGATCCGTACGAGAAGCGTGGAAAGCCGCGGTGGCGGCGACCGTAGCCGATATGCTCGCAGAGAAAGGCGCCGACCCGGCCCTCTCCGAGGCCGTCGCGGCCGAGGCGCCGCCCGACGCCGCCATGGGCGACGTCGGCTTTCCGATGTTCCCGTTCGCCAAGGTCCTCCGCATGGGGCCTCCCCAGATCGCCGCGGCGCTGGCCGAGCGCCTGTCGGCCAAGGCCGGCCAGGCGCCTGCCGGCACCGTCAAGGCCGTCGGGCCGTACTTGAACGTGTTCCTGGACCGGGCCTCCGTCGCTGAACAGGCGCTCTCCTCGCGGTCGCTCGGCGCGTCGTACGGCCGCTCGTCGTCTCTGGCCGGCTCCAAGGTAATGATAGAGTTCTCCAGCCCGAACACTAACAAGCCCCTGCACCTCGGCCACCTGCGGAACGACGTGCTTGGCGAGAGCTCGGCGCGCATCCTCAGGGCCAACGGCGCCGAGGTGATGAAGATCAATCTGGTCAACGACCGCGGCGTGCATATCTGCAAGTCGATGCTGTCGTACATGGCCTACGGCGGCGGCCGGACCCCCGAGGACGAGGGCAAGAAGACCGACCACTTCGTCGGTGACTACTACGTCAAGTTCAACGAGCTGAAGAAGGAAGACCCCAGGGCCGAGGAGAAGGCCCAGGAACTGCTCGTCAAGTGGGAAGCCGGCGACCCCGAGACGATCGCGCTCTGGAAGAAGATGAACGAGTGGGCCGTCGGCGGCATCAGGCGGACCTACGAGCGGACCGGCGTATCCTTCGACAAGTACTACTACGAGAGCCAAATCTACCTGACCGGTAAGGACGAGGTTCAGAAGGGGCTGGCCTCCGGCGTCTTCTTCAAAGCCGAGGACGGTTCGGTCCGCGTCGACCTGACGCCGATCGGGCTCGAGGAGAAAGTGCTGCTACGCAAGGACGGTACCTCCATCTACATGACCCAGGACCTGGGCTTGGCCATCCACCGGCATGCGGACTGGCCCTTCGACCGACTGGTCTACGTCGTCGCCAACGAGCAGCAGTACCATTTCAAGGTGCTGTTCTACATACTGAAGCGCCTCGGCTACGAGTGGGCGGATAGCCTGTTCCACCTGTCGTATGGCCTCGTCAACCTGCCCGAGGGCCGGATGAAGACCCGCGAGGGCACCGTCGTCGATGCCGACTCGCTGCTCGACTCGCTCAGGGAGCTGGCCCTCGAGGAGATCCAGGCCAAGGGCCGCGAGGACGCCGTCGGCGACCCCCAGGATACGGCCGAGAAGATAGCGCTCGGCGCCGTGCACTACTACCTGGCCCAGGCCACGCCTTCCAAGGACATGATCTTCAACCCCAAGGAGTCGCTGTCGTTCAACGGCGACACGGGCCCCTATATCCAGTACATGGGCGCCAGGATCTCGAGCCTCCTGCGTAAGCGCGACCGGGGCGAGGGCGGCGCCGCGAAGGGAGAGGTACGTCCGGAGCTACTGTCGTCGCCGACCGAGTGGGAGCTCGTCAGGCTCGTCTCCTCCTATCCGGAGGCCGTCGAGCAGGCCGGCGCCGAGTACAACCCGGCTATCGTCGCCGCCCATATGTACGCGGTCGCGAGCGCCTTCTCCAAATTCTACCACGACGAGCCTATCCTGAACTGCGACGAGCCGGACCGGGCCGCGACGCGTCTGGCCCTGTCGGAGGCGGTGCTCGTCGTGCTCAAGAACGGGCTCGAGCTCCTGTGCATACCGTTCCTGGAGGCGATGTAGCGAGCCGTCGCCGCTTCGGTTGACATTGGCGGGAGTTGCGTAGTATAAAATCGAGCCGGTACGCCGTTCCGAGGCGCCGGTTCTTGGTCGGGCTCGGCCATGATCATTGTACGCGTCGGCCGATACCGGATGGCAACGTCCCTCGGCCTCGGCATACGAAACATAAGAGGTTGACAGGATGTACGCAATCGTAGAAGTGCAAGGCAAGCAGTACCGCGCCGAGAAGGGCGCCGTTCTCCGCGTGGACCGCATGGACGGCGAGGCCGGAACCCCGGTCGCCATCGATTCTGTTCTGCTCGTGTCCGGTGATACGATCAAGATCGGCGCTCCCTACGTTCAGGGCGCCCAGGTGAAGGCGACGATCAAGGCCCAGGAGAAGGGCGACAAGGTCATCGTGTTCAAGTACAAGCCCAAGAAGGACTACCGCCGGACCCAGGGCCATAGGCAGCGCTACACGCTCCTTACGGTCGAGGATATCGTTGGGGCCTGATAGGCTTATCGTTAGGCTATCGTTCTGGCCGGACGGGGCGCTCAAGGGCGCCCGCGCCGACGGACACGCCGGCGACCGCCGGGCGGGCGCCAACCTGGCTTGCGCCGCAGTCACCGTCCTCCTGAGGACGGCGTACGAGACGGCCGCCGGCTACGAAGGCGTTACGGTCAGGGGCATAGCCCCGGCGCCGGGTAGCCTGAGCTTCGAGATTGGGCGGTACCCGCCCGCGATGGCCGAGAGGCTGCGCGGCGTCGGTGACTTCCTGACCGTGGGATTGTCCAGCGTGGATCGCGAGTATCCGGGCTTGATAGATTTTCTATTAGAGAGATGACGGAGGTTCTATATGCCACATAAGGGTAACGGCCGCGATTCGAATCCGCAGCATCTGGGCGTCAAGGCGTACGGCAACGAGCTCGTGCGCGCAGGCTCGATCATCGTGCGCCAGCGCGGCTCCAAGATCCATCCCGGCGAGAACGTCGGCAAGGGCAAGGACGACACGCTGTTCGCCAAGGCCGACGGCCGGGTTGTATTCTGCGAGCACCGCGGCCGCAAGTACGCCGGCATCGAGCCGATAGAGTCCTAAAGGCCTCGCCGCGGCGACGCGGCCAGCATCGAGCGCGACTTTCGGATAGTCGCGCCTCACGCCGTCGCGTCCGGCCATCGGCCGAGCGGCGGCTTTTCTATCTCCGGAAGGGACGGGTAGCGCGATGGTACATTTCGCCGACGAGACGAGGATCACCGTATCTTCCGGCAACGGGGGCAACGGTTGCGTGGCGTTCAGGCGCGAGGCCCACGTGCCGCTCGGAGGCCCGGCTGGTGGCGACGGTGGCCGCGGCGGCGATGTCGTCTTCGAGGTGCGACGCAACCTGAGGACGCTCGTGCATATCCGCTATGCCAAGCATTACCGTGCCCAGGCGGGTCAGGACGGCATGGGTCGGAATCGCCATGGCAAGGACGGAGAGGACGTCGTCATACCGGTACCCCCGGGCACGGTCATCAAGGACTCCGGGACCGGCGAAACCCTCATGGACTTCGGCACTTCCGGCGAGGGACGGTGGGTCTTCCTGCGCGGCGGCAATGGCGGCTGGGGCAACGTGCACTTCAAGTCGAGCGTCAACCAGGCGCCGCGCACGGCCCTGCCGGGCAAGCCGGGCGAGAGCGTCGAGCTACGCGTCGAGCTACAGCTGATGGCCGACATTGGCTTCGTCGGCTTCCCGAACGCGGGGAAGTCGAGCCTGCTCGACCGCTGTACGAACGCGCGGCCGAAGATAGCGCCGTACCCCTTCACGACCAAGATACCGAACCTCGGCGTGCTGACCGTGGCCGAGCGCGACATCATTCTGGCCGATATACCCGGCATCATCGAGGGCGCCCACGAGGGGGCCGGCCTGGGCATACGCTTCCTTAAGCATATCTCGCGCACCGCGGCGCTGGCTTTCCTCGTCGACCTTTCGGACGACGGCTTCCTGGGTGCCTTCGAGGTGCTGCTCGCCGAGCTCGGGGGCTTCTCCGCCGAGCTGCTAGCGAAGCCGCGCATCGTTATAGGCACCAAGCTCGACCTGCCGGAGACGGCCGGCCGCCTCGACGAGCTCCGCGCGGCCTTGCCGGACGAGCGCGTCGTCGGGCTCTCCGTCTTCTCGGGCGAGGGGCTCGGCGCCATCTCGCAGGCGTTCCTGTCGTTCGTACTGGAGGCCGAGCGAGCCCAGGCGTCCGGGGGCCTGGCCGGCGCCGAACCATGAAGCTCCTGATCCTCGGCGGCACCTTCAACCCCATCCATGTCGGTCACCTGATGCTGGCCGAGGAGGCCGCGCTGGAATTTGGCTACGACCGGGTGGCGCTCGTGCCCTCGAGCATACCGCCGCATAAGAGGCCGGAGGGCGATCCCGGACCCGCGGCGCGGCTCGAGATGACCCGGGCGGCCGTCGACGGATACGGCGCGTTCATCGTGGAGGACTGCGAGATCGAGCGCGGCGGCACGTCGTATACGGTCGATACGCTCGAGCGTATCGTCGCGGCGTACCCATTGGAGGGACGCCCGGGCTTGCTGATCGGCGACGACCTGGCGTCCGGGTTCGAGTCGTGGCGGGACCCCGACGGCGTTTGCCGCCTGGCTGACCTGATCGTGGCCAGGCGCCTCGGCGGGCTGGACGCCCTGGAACGCCCCCATAGGCGAGCCTCCAATATGCTACTCCCAATCTCGTCGACGGATATTCGCTCCAGGATACGTTCTGGACGGCCCTGGACCTGGCTGGTACCTGAGCCGACCGTACGGTATATTCTGCTGAACGGCTTATACGGTAGCGCGTAGCGGTCCCGGCCGTCGCGAGCTGAAAGAGTAAGGTAGCATGGGTCGATCACGGATAGACATAAGCATCGCGTTCCTCGCGGGTATTCTCCTCATCGCGGTGGCGGGCGTCCTGATCATGGTGTCGGCGCTACGCGTCGACCCGGTCGAGGAGGCGGTGGCCGAGGAGCGGATCATCAACGTCGCCCTCATCGTCGAACGGTCCGGTAAACCCGCGTCGACCCAGCTGCTGATGTACTACCCCGGCAACGCGAGGGCGGCCATGCTCGACATACCGTCGGAGACCGGCCTGATCATCTCGTCGCTCAACCGCGTCGACAGCATAGACGCGCTGTACGAGCCCGACGATCCGCGGCCCTTCCTCGACGAGGTGCAGCGCCTGACCGGCGCGACGATAGACTGGTACCTGATACTCGACGAAGGGTCGCTGTCGTCGCTCGTCGATCTGCTCGACGGCATCTCGGTGTTCCTGCCCGAGCGGATATCCGACATGGTCAACGAGGTGCCGGTATCGCTGCCGTCTGGCTTCGTCGTGCTGGATGGACGCAAGACTCTCGTCTACGCCTCGTATACCCAGGCGGACGCGATGGACTCGGAGCTGGTCGCCAAACGCCAGTCACTCAGCCAGGCCGCACTCAGGCGGCTAGGCGAGCGGTCCGACTACGCGATGCGCGACGACGTGTTTCCGGTCATGAGGTCGCTGTTTAGGACAAATCTGAAGCCTGAGTCGCTCAGGCGCCTGTTCGAGGAATTCGTCCGACTCGAAGCCGACAGGATAGTGCTGCAACGCCTGACCGGCGCCAATCGCTATGTCGAGGGCAAGTTGCTCCTGTTCCCGTACTGGGACGGCGAGCTCGTCAAGGACATAGTCAAGCAGTCGCTCAACGCACTGCTCAACGCGGACGCTACCGCCATTGCCGACAAGGTCTTTACGCTCGAGATCCTGAACGGCACCGCGACGAGAGGACTCGCCCAGAAGACTGCCGACATATTCGAGAGCTTCGGCTACGAGGTCGTGTCCGTCGGGAACGCCGAGTCGAGCGACGTAGCGAAGACCAGCGTGATCGACCGCTACGGAGACCTCGTCTCGGCCACGAGCGTGGCCAACGTGATCCGCTGCAAGATCGTCGAGGCGGAGGCGATTCCGAGCGCCAGTCCAGCCGACTTCGTCATAATACTCGGAAAGGATTTCAATGGGAGGAACTGTGGCGACTGAGGTACGAGAGGCGGCCTTCGGCTGCGCGGCCATGCTAGCCGAGCATAACGGGGGCGATACGGTCGTCCTGGACCTGAGCAAGCTGTCGACCTGGACTGATTTCTTCGTGGTAACGAGCGCGACCAGTTCGACGCACCTGAGGGGCCTCGCGCGCCGCGTCGAGGAGTACCTCGGGCCGCTCGGCTTCTCGCCGCTCAGGCGGCCTGGCCTGGCCGATGACGAGCAGTGGTGCCTGCTCGATTTCGGGGACTTCGTGGTGCATATCATGACCGCCGAGGCCAGAGGCTTCTACGAGCTCGAGAAACTGTGGTTCGGAGCCGAGATCACGGCCCTCAGCGCCCCGACGGCTCCCGCGTCCACGGCTCCCGCGTCCGCGGCTCCCGCCCGCTCGGAATAAAAAAAAGGCCGCGCCTCCGGTCCGGGGGCGCGGCCTTTCGTCGTCTTGCCGAGGCTATTCGTCGAAATCGTTATAGTCGATATCGTCCTCGTAGTCGAAATCCCCTGATTCTCCGTCTTCTTCGTCGAAGTCGTCGTCGAAGTCGTCATCCTCGTCGTCGTCGAAGTCGTCATCCTCGTCGTCGTCGAAGCTCTCTTCTTCTTCGGAAAAGTCGTCGAAGTCGTCCTCGTCTTCGAAGTCGTCCTCGTACTCATCTTCGTAGTCGTCGAAGCGGACGAAAGGAGCCTCGGGAACCTGGGCGTACTCGCCGACGCCCATGAGCGCTAGCTCCAACGCGTTTCCCGGCATCGCCGTATCCCGTATAGGATCCATTTCAATCCTCCCCATAAAGTATCGTCGTATGAGCCCTCTTGTGGCTTCCCCGCTCCCGCACGGCCTTAAACCGGACTAGTGGGTACGGAGAAATCTAAAAGAGACCAGAGCGGTCTGTCAACTATAATCGCGATGGAAACATGCGTTTTATTCTGCGCTTGGCGTAGGCGGCCGTCGATCGCTATAGTATGCCCATGACCAAGCCAAAGATAGTGATGGCGCCCGCTAAGATCAACCTCCATCTTGCTGTCGGATCGTCCAGGAACGATGGTTTCCATACAATCGCTAGCATCTTCCAGGCCATCTCCCTCTGTGACCGGGTGAGCCTCGCGGCCATCGACGGGGACGAGACGACCCTCGCCTGCGAGTGCGACTGCCCGGTAGAGAAGAATACGGCCTGGCGCGCCGCGATGGCCTTCCGCCGGGCGGCGGCGGTACGGGTCGTTATCCCGGCCCTGTCCATTGTCGTAGAGAAGGGTATTCCGGCCGGGGCGGGACTCGGCGGCGGCTCGAGCGACGCCGCGGCGACGTTGATCGGGCTCTACCGGATGTTTCCCGGCGCCGTGGACCGGCTCGAGTTGCTTCGTATCGCCGAGGGTATCGGCTCCGATGTGCCCTTTTTCATGGAAAGCGCCTGCGCCGCGGTATCGGGCCGGGGCGAGAGGCTGACGCCGATTAAGCCGAGGCTCGATTACGCCCTGGTGATCGTCGACCCAGGGTTCCCGATCTCGACGAAAGACGCGTACGATCGCCTCGACCAGGCCAGGGCGGCGGGCCGCGTACCGCCGGCCACCGGCGATGCGGCCATGGACAGGGAACTCGAGGCCATGGTCGACTCGTACGAGCGCGTCCAGCTTGCCGCTTGGCCGTTCCGGAACGATTTCTTCGAGGCGCTCGTACCCGACTATCCTGCCCTCGAGGCCTGCAAGGCCGAACTCTTGGCCAGCGGAGCCGTATTCGCCTCGATGAGCGGCTCCGGTAGTGTCGTCTTCGGCATCTACGCCTCTTCAGACCATGCCGAACATGTTCGCGCATCCTTTTCGAAACGCTATCGCGCGTACACGGCCTTTCCGCTTGCGCGGCTTCATCAGTCGATATAGAATTACTGCGAAGTAGCGCAAACGGTAAGGAGAGAGCGCCGCATGGACATCACCGATATCCGCATCCGTAGGGTCTCCGGCGAAGGAAAGCTCAGGGCGTACGTTACGGTTACCTTCGATAACTGCTTTGTTATCCATAATGTCAAGCTCATAGACGGCCGTGCGGGTATCTTCATGGCAATGCCGAGCCGTAAGACCAAGAACGGCGATTATAAGGACGTCGCGCATCCCATCTGCCCGAGCTTCAGGAGCATGATGGAGGAGAAGATCCTGGCCCTCTACACGGCCGGCGCCGGCGTCGAAGACGACGGGCAGGACTAGCGACCGTCGGAGCCGCGATACCCCCGTGACACGATAACGCCTTTTAGGGTATAACTACTGGCCGTACGTCCCTTGCGCGGCGGCGTACCACTGGGACGTCGACAAGAGGTAAGTCAGCGGGCTTTGGTTCCGCCATTCGCAGGTTCGAATCCTGCCGTCCCAACGCGACACATTACGATCAGTACGAGGAGAGACATCCATGACCCAGCATGTCATTAACGCCGGAGCCCGCGAGGTCGGCACCAAGGGCGCCCTGAACGAGCTTCGAAGAAACGGCGGCATCCCCGCGATCATCTATAACCGCCATGGCAAGACCACGGCCCTTTCGCTCGACGCGAAGGAGTTCCAGAAATCGCTGGAAGGCGTATCGGAGAGCACGATCGTCAAGCTGAACGTCGGTTCCGAGTCGTTCGATTGCCTCGTCAAGGATCGCCAGATCGATTGGCTCCACGGCAAGATCCTGCACGTCGATTTCTTCGAGGTCGAGAAGGGCGTCGCTATGCGCGCCAAGGTGCCCGTGCACCTTATCGGAATCCCTGTCGGCGTCCGCAACGGCGGTATCCTCGAGAATCCGGTCCACGAGATCGAGGTCGAGTGCATGCCCAAGGATATGCCCGAGAAGTTCGAGCTCGATATCTCCGGCCTCGAGGCTAACCACTCGATCCACGTACGTGATGTCGCCCACGCCGACGCCGTCAAGCTGCTGAGCGCCGCCGACCAGGTCGTGGTGCTCGTCAAGTTCGCCAAGGCCGAGGCTGAGCCGGAGGCCGCCGCCGCTCCGGCCGCCGCCGCTGCCGCTCCGGCCGCCGCTGCCGCTGCTCCCGCGACTCCCGCCGCGAAGTAATAGAACCAGAACACGCTTTACGGGGCCGTCGATTTCGGCGGCCCTTATCATTGTACGGCTATTGCGACTCGTGGAGGCAGTGCGTCATGAACCGTGTCGGACGGCCTGGAACGCGCGCGTCGGCTATTCCGGCCGCCGTGCGGACCTTCCTGGCCCGCGAGCCGAAGCGCCTAGGAGCCGTTCTCGTGGCGCTATCCGGCGGGCCCGACTCCGTAGCCTTGCTCCATGCGACGGCGATCGAGGCTAAGGCCGCAGCTGTCTCCGTCACAGCTTGCTGGGTAGACCACGCGATCCGCCCCGAGGCCGAGCTCGCCGCGGAGCGTGAATTCGTCGTAGGGCTGTGCGAACGCCTCGGCGTTCCGCTGATCGTCGAGGCGCTGAGGCGGGGCGCCGTCGAAGCGGCCGCCAAGGCGGAGGGCGGGATAGAGGCGGCCGCGAGGAGGTTCAGGTACGACGCCCTCGAGCGCGCCAGGATCGCTTCGTCGAGCGACCTCGTCCTGACCGGCCATAACGCCGACGATCGCGTCGAGACGCTCCTGATGCGCTTCTGCTCCGGCTCAGGCGTCGCAGGCCTGCGCGGTATCCCCGCCGTTGCCGGGATGATCGGCCGCCCCCTCCTCGGCCTGGCCAAGGCCGACATCCTTGCGTACCTCGACGCCGAGGGACTGGATTACCGCGTCGACTCGACCAACGACTCCGATGCATACCTGCGCAACCGGGTCAGGCATAGGCTCGTGCCCGCTGCGATGGACGTCTTCCCGTCGCTGCGCGCGTCGTTGGCTACGGTCGCCGAGAAGGCCAGCCTCGATGAGGAAGCCCTCTCGGCTCTGGCCGACGCTTTGTTCGGGTTAGGAGACGATGGCGCCCGCGCCGATTGGCTCGAAGCGGGTCGCTACGACGCCGCGCCGGAGGCCGTCAGGATACGAGCGCTCTACTCGCTGGCCATGCCGCTGTTCGAGGGCGCAGGAGCGACGAGACTGCCGTGGCGGCTCGTCCGGGCGGCCGCGTCGTCCGCTAGGCGCGAAGGGGTGCTGGCTTCCGGGGCCGGCGTCCTGTTCTCGCGGAACGGCGGCAGGATCGAGGCCCGACAGGCCCTCGGCCCGCACCTGTCGCGCCTGTCCGCCCCGGCCGGTGCCGACAGGGCCGACTCCGGCTTCAGCCTCATCGCCAAAGGTCCCGGATCGTATCGAATAGGCAAAGGCGGCGGCTGTACGATATACTCGTGCGGGCAAGCGCCTGGATTGCGCGCGGACGCCTTCTCGTGGCCGCTGTGCGTCCGCTCCAGGCGGCCCGGCGATCGTCTAGCCACGCGGGGCGGCGCCAAGAGGGTCGACGCCATCCTATCCGAGCTCGGCTTGAGCGGGGCTTCGCGCGAGGCTACGCCCGTCGTGGAGGACGCCTTGGGCCTGGTCGCCGTCCTCGCCTCGAGTGTTGGCCTGTGCGACGTCTATAGGCGGAATGATGCCCTGGTCGGTGAACCGGTCGGCGGCTACCTGGTAGTGGAGTTGAAAGGAGTCATGTACATCGATGCAGTTCGACGATAAGAATACGCCGAGGACGCCGAGGACGCCGAATAAGCCGGATGCGAGGCCGCCTCGCAATGCTCGCGTCTCCCTTATACTATTCATTGCCTTGCTCGCGGCCTCGGTCGGTCTGTTCATGTTCGACGGCGCCAAGACGTCGCCGAGCATCCCGTACTCGACGTTCCTCACCCATCTCGGGGAGGGCAACGTCGATTCTGTCCGCATCGTCGATCAGCGCCTCATAGAAGGCACGCTACGCGGCAAGGACGGCTCGTCCCAGGAATTCTCGAGCGTCATCCCCTACGTCGACGCTAGCCTCCTCGAACAGCTCAAGGCGCGCGGGGTCAGAGTCGAGGGCTCGTCTGCCAGGATGGGGCCGCTCAGCGTCCTCGCGGAGCTATTCCCGTGGTTCTTCGGCTTCTTCCTGATCTGGATGGTGTTCAGACAGTCCCAGGGCAACAACAAGGCCTTCAGCTTCGGGAAGAGTCGGGCCAAGCGTTACCAGGAGAGCGACCGTAAGATCACCTTCGCCGACGTGGCGGGCCAGAAAGAGGCCAAGTACGAGCTCCTCGAGGTGGTCGACTATCTCAAGAACCCGCAGAAATTCGTGAAGATGGGTGCGCGCATACCTAAGGGTGTGTTGCTCGTCGGCATGCCCGGAACCGGTAAAACCCTCCTGGCCAAGGCCGTGGCCGGCGAGGCCGACGTGCCGTTCTTCCATATGTCCGGATCGGACTTCGTCGAGATGTTCGTCGGCGTCGGCGCCAGCCGCGTACGCGACCTCTTCGACCAGGGCCGCAAGAGCGCGCCGTGCATCCTCTTCATAGACGAGCTCGACGCCGTCGGCCGCACGCGAGGCGCCGGCTACGGCGGCGGGCACGACGAGCGCGAGCAGACGCTCAACCAGATGCTCGTCGAGATGGACGGCTTCGACACGAAGGACGGCGTCATCATCCTCGCGGCGACGAACCGCCCGGACGTCCTCGACCCGGCCCTGCTCAGGCCCGGCCGCTTCGACCGCCAGGTCGTCGTCGCCATGCCTGACATCCAGGAGCGCGAGGATATCCTCAAGATACACATGGCCAAGGTGCCGATGGCCGAGGGCGTCGACGCCCAGCGGCTTTCACGCGCCACCCCGGGCATGAGCGGCGCCGACCTGGCCAATATGGTTAACGAGGCGACGCTATTCGCCGTCAGGCGGGGTCGGAACGTCGTCGAGATGCAGGACTTCGAGGAAGCCCGCGACAAGATCATGATGGGCATAGCCCGCACCTCGATGGTCATCTCCGAGGAGGAGAAGAAAGCGACGGCCTACCATGAGGCCGGCCACGCGCTGCTCCACTATTACCTGCCGAACGCCGATCCGCTCCATAAGGTGACCATCGTCCCACGGGGGCGCGCCCTCGGCGTGGCCTTCTCGCTACCGGCCCAGGACGCTTACTCGCGCGCTCGCGGCTGGATCAGGGATAGGATTGTCATCTCGTACGGCGGCTACGCGGCCGAAACTATAGTGTACGGCGAGACGACGACCGGCACGGCCCAGGACCTGAAGCAGGCGACCGACCTGGCCAGGAAGATGGCCTGCGAATGGGGCATGTCCGAGGAGCTCGGAGCCGTCGCGTACGGGCAGGAGGACGAACCGATCTTCATAGGCAAGGAGATAGCCCAGCATAAGGACTATTCGGAGGATACGGCGATGCGCATCGACCGCGCGGTGTTCAATATCCTCGAGGAAGCCAAGAAGAAGGCGTTCGACATCCTGACCGAGCACCGTGACCAGCTGCTCAGCCTGGCCGAGGAGCTGATCCGCAAGGAGACCCTGCTCGATGACGACATCAAGGCCATGTTCGGTTTCAAGTCCCCGGAGGCCAACGAGGCCTAGGCCGGGACGCGGCGGGGCAGCCATCTCGCTAGCCCTCGCCGCGTCGCTATTGCTCATCTCGACGCTGCCCGCGGCGGCTGACTCGACCGCCAGGGACGCCGCCATCTGCGCCTCGCTGACCCAGGGCGCCGTCGCGGCCCTGGCGCTCGGGCATACCGACCAGGCCCTGGCCCTGCTGGACGAGGCCCTGAGCTACCGGCCGACCGACCCGGACGCCTGTTACCTGTCGGCCCTCGCTCGACTGTCGCGAGGTGACGGAGTCGGTCCGGCGGCCGGGTTGCTCGAGGTCGCGCTATCCGTCGGCGGCTTCAGGCTGTACGACGAGGGCGGCGCGAGGCTGCTGTACGCGGGGATACTCGAGCGAACCGGACGGCCGGCCGAGGCGCTACGCTTCCTGTCGGGACTGCCCCCGAGCGCCGAGTCGCTGTTCATTGGAGCCAAGGCGGCCCTGGCCATGGGCGACGAGGCCGAGGCCCGCGCGGCCGTGCTATCGTCGTTACGAAGGTATCCCTTCGACCCGCGCCCCCTTCTCGCCTGGCTACGATACGATGAACGGCCGTCCCTGAAAGCCGAGGACGCCGCCGTGGTCGCCTCAGGCTTCGCGGCCCTCGACCGGCTGAAGTCGGTCGACCCGTCAGTCCTCGCCGCGCTGGCGCCGTACGCGTCATCCGCGGACCGGGCCAGGCTGATGCTCCGGGAGTACCGCGCCGCCGGGGGCCGTGATGCCGACTCTACGGCGCTCGCCCTGCGCTACGGGCTGATAGACGAGCGGCGGGCTATATCCGAGCTCCTGTCCGGCGACTATCGCCCGACGGTATCGGCGCTCGAGTCCGTCTATTCCCTGCTGGCCAGCGACGAGTCCCGATCCGCGTTCGGTCGCGAGTTCGCCGGGTATACGGGAGCCGTGTACCGCGACGACGACCGCGATGGCTATCCTGAATCGGTCACCGAGTACCGTGACGGCCTACCTTCGTCGTGGTCCCTCGACGCCGACCAGGATGGCGAGCCTGAATTTGCCGCGTCTTTCGACTCCGGCGCTCCAGCCAGGCTGTCGGCGCGATCGGGCTCGACGACCGTCGTCGTCGCGTATGCGCCGTGGCCCTATGCTGAGAACGTATCGTACGCGGACACCTCTGGTTCGAGGATGTATTCCTTCGGCCCCTCATCGATGCCGCTCCCGCTGCTGTCGCTGAGCCGCATCGCCGGGCTCGCGGGGGCGCCGTACGCCGTATCGCGGAGCGGCTACGGGCTACCGACCGAGGCCGCCGCCAAACGGGCCGCGTACGCTATGATCGAATCCGGACCTCGCGGCGCTTCTACCACGGTGGAACTGAGCGACGGCCAGGCCTCGCGCTCGTGGTGGGTGGACGAGTGGCGCCGCGTCGGCAGGACCGTCTATCGGAACGGCGTGCCTGACGATGAGCGTATGGACGTCGACGCCGACGGGCGTTTCGAGTCGCGCCGGGTCTGGGCCCGCGGCCCTGACGGCGTGCCGGCGCCGGCCTACGCCGAGGCCGACCTGGACGGCGACGGGCTCTACGAGTATCGTGAGACGCTGTCCGGCCCGTCCGTACAGTCTTGGGACTACGATGGCGACGGCGCCATCGACCTGAGCCTGGAACGCCTGCCGGGCGGCCGTAGCCTGTATCGCGTATTCGCGCGCGACGGCGGCTTGACCGAGGCGATGCTCGAGGGAGGGCGGCTGTCGAGCGTGGTCGAGCGCGGGGCGCCGGTACCACTCGTCGACGACTCCGGCGGGCTGGTGCGCTGGATAGGCGCGAAGCCCTTCGATTTTGGCGGCCGGGTCCCGCCAACCGGGCGCGGTTCGCGAGATGGCGTCATGTACGCCGTGCACGATATCGGGGGCCGGTTGTACGCCCAGGTCGTACGGGAATAGGCGGAGCACGCGGGGGTCCCGGCGATTCCTGCTTGCGGACCCTGCGCGTAGCCAATACACTGATATCGACGAACGCCCACGGTACGCGTATGGAGGATGCCGTTGCCCATGCTCGCTGAGAGTCAAACCGCCGTCGGTATCTCCGACAGGCAGTTCAAGCGCTTGTCGGCCTTCATAGAGAAGGAACTCGGCATCAAGATGCCCGACACCAAGCGGGTAATGCTCGAGAGCCGCCTTCAGAAGCGGCTGCGCGCGTTGCGGATCGATACCTACGACGAGTACATCGACCGCGTCTTCTCCGGGGACGACGCCGAGCTGATCCACATGATAGACGTCGTCACCACCAATAAGACCGATTTCTTCAGGGAGCCGGACCATTTCGAGATCCTGACTAAGCGGCTCCTACCCAAGGCGCTCGAGCGCGACGGCGAACGCGGCACGATGTCGTTCTGGTCAGCGGGCTGCGCCACCGGCGAAGAGCCCTATACCCTCGCCATGGTCCTCGAGGAGTTCGCCGTAGCCCATAGGGGCTTCGACTACCGCATCATCGCCTCGGACATTTCGACGAGCGCCCTCGACGCGGCGATACACGCCGTCTACGACGCCAATAGGGTAATCCCTGTGCCGCCGTCGTACAAGAAGAAATACCTGCTCAGGAGCCGCGATCCCGCGAAGAACGAGGTGCGCATCAAGCGAGAGCTACGCGACAAGGTCGGCTTCCTGCGCATCAACTTCATGGACGACAGTTTCCCGTTCGACGGGCAGTTCGACGTGATATTCTGTAGGAACGTGATCATCTACTTCGACAGAGCGACGCAGGAGCGCATACTCGGGCGCATGTGCCGGTACCTGCGGACCGGCGGCAACCTCATCCTCGGACACTCCGAGACGCTGACGAGCATGGACCTCCCGCTGCGCGGGCTTGCGCCCACCGTCTACGAGCGCTTATAGTTGACCCGAGGGGAGCCAGATGGAACGCATCAAGGTCATGGTCGTAGACGACTCCGCCGTAGTCAGGCAGACGCTCAAGGAACTCCTGGATTCTGACCCGGGCATAGAGGTCCTGGCCGTAGCCTCCGATCCCATCTTCGCGCTCAAGAAGCTTGAAACCGAGCGCCCCGACGTCATTGTATCCGACGTCGAGATGCCGAGGATGGACGGCCTTTCGTTCCTGCGGAAGATTATGGAGACCAGCCAAATACCGGTGGTCATCTGCTCGAGCAAGACCGAGGCCGGTTCGGATAACGCCATCAAGGCGATGGAATACGGCGCTGTTGAAATCATCCAGAAGCCGAAGCTCGGCACGAAGCAGTTCCTGGAGGAATCGAAGGTCGAGATCTGCGACGTCGTCAAGGCCGCCTATGCGGCGCGGCATCGTAGACGCGCGCCAGCCGCTCCTATACGCGACGTGGCTCCGAAACTCACCGCCGACGTAATGCTGCCTGCCCCCGGCTCGGGGCATATCATCGAGACGACCGAGAAGGTCGTGGTGGTAGGCGCGTCTACCGGGGGTACCGAGGCGCTTCGGGAATTCCTCGAGGTGCTACCGGAGGACACGCCGGGCATCGTCATCGTCCAGCACATGCCGGAGCACTTCACCGCGGCTTTCGCGCGGCGCCTGGACGGGCTCTGCCGCGTGAGCGTCAAGGAAGCCGCCGATAACGACACGGTCATTCGCGGAAGGGTGTTGATCGCTCCCGGAAACCAGCATACACTACTCAAGCGATCCGGCGCCCGCTACTATGTCGAGGTCAAGGAAGGCCCGCTGGTATGCAGGCACAGGCCGAGCGTCGACGTGCTGTTCAGGTCGGCGGCCAGGTACGCCGGCAATAACGCCGTCGGCGTGATCATGACCGGCATGGGGGACGACGGCTCGCGAGGCATGAAGGAAATGCACGACGCGAAGGCCTGGACTATAGCCCAGGACGAGCAGTCATGCGTGGTCTTCGGCATGCCGAACGAGGCGATCAAGCTCGGGGGGGTGGATGTGGTGTTGCCCCTCGGCAAGATAGCGTCCGAGGTCTTGAGGGCGGCCAAGTAACGCGTTCGCTTTGAACGGCGCTAGCAATACATAAGGGTCCGGCGTCGAGCCGCGCGGCCCGAGGAGAGA
>Ga0209717_1002522_pt1 | contig 17480 bp, 17 predicted proteins | sample AD_UKC048_MetaG_FD_184418 | JGI IMG/M metagenome (GOLD analysis project Ga0209717, IMG submission 184418) | Active sludge microbial communities of municipal wastewater-treating anaerobic digesters from USA - AD_UKC048_MetaG (SPAdes) (version 2) | ecosystem: Engineered > Bioreactor > Anaerobic >... | reverse complement strand
CGAAGAACAACGTATTTATTACATATTCTTATTCGGCACCGATTGCCACAAAACTTTGCCTGTTTTATCCATTAATTTATTGCGATAGGTATCGGTTTTGGGGTCGTAAAGCGCAACAACTACTCGACCGTTTTCAAAAGAAGCTGTTCCTACTGCTAAATAAGGTGCGAACGCAATGACTTGTTTTCCTTTTTTATCGAGAAATCCAGTAGAAGTGAGACAAAGTCCTTCGGAAAAAGCGAAAAAATCTTTATTATAATTATAGTTGTGTTCTGCTAAATTTTGCATTGGAATAACGAGATTGAAATTTTTATCTAAAAATCCAAATTTAGATGTATCGTCACTTGTTTCGACTTCTAAAATTTTGAAAACTGCAGCCAAACCGTCTTTGAAATTTCGTACCTCATCAAATTGCTTTCGAGTGGCTTGATAGCCCGTTTTATCTATGAAAGTCATTCCAAAAACACCGCTATTTTTACTATCGCCAGGAACGGTAACCACCGCAAAACCGTCGGCAAAACTTTCGGCAAAATGATAAGTACAGTCAATGGTAAGTTTGCCCGTTTTGTCAATATATCCAAAGTTTCCTTCTTTGTTTTTCACTACCGCCAAATCCTCGGAAAAAGGTTCTATCCAAGACCATTGTTGCTCAATAACCATTTGCCCAGTTTTATCAACAAAACCCCATAAACCGGTATTGCCTTCATAATCATCGACAAATTCTGTATTGTTGTTTTTGATGGCCAAGCCGTCATTAAAATCATACAATCGCCCTACAGAAAACGGAATAACCAACTTTCCTGTTCGGTCAATTGCTCCAAACTGATAGCCTTCTTTTTCTACAATTGCCAATCCGTCGCTGTAGTCATAAATAGTCCAATTGCAAAACGGAACAATTATTTTTCCCGCTTTGTCGATTACGGCAAATTGGTCTTTACCTACTTCAAGTCGGTTTTCGATAATTGCCAAACCTTCAAAAAAATCGTGAGCATAAGCTGGGTTTTCAAATTGTGGTGCAATGACCCATTCGCCTGTTGTTTTACTCAAATACCCCATTTTATTGGTTTTAATATCGAGTGCACAAATTAAATCTTCGGTCGATTTTCTGTAATCATTTTTACTGTCGGCACCATTGATGTCATAAATTTTTATGTCTTTGAATGATTTTATGACTTTTCCAGCTGGCGACAACAAAACGTGTTCTTCTCCATCGGGATGGTTTGCATTTTTGTTTTCTGCCAATATATTTTGACCGATGCAAACACTTTGAAATGTTGTAACAAGCAGTAGAATTAAGATCTTTTTCATTGTTATTGATTTTTAGTAACAAACAATTTTCCGTCTTCGTTGTACTGTTTTCCATCTCCAACTTGTTCATCATTTATGTATTCGTACTCGGATTTTAATTTGCCGTTTTTGTGATATATTTTCTCGGTTCCGTTGAGTAAATCTTCTGCATAAGTCGCTTCTGATTTGAGTTTTCCGTTCTCATAATATCGCACAAATTCCCCATTTAGTTTATCGTTTTTCCAAACCGATTCGCTTTCAATTTTCCCGTCTTTGAAATACTTTTTCATACTACCACATATTTTACCGTCAACAAAAGGGGTTTCGCTTTTGAGAATGCCACTTTCATAATATTCTTTTTTAATTTCGGTTTGCGCATTGGCGATACAACCAAAAAGTAGAATTATAATTGGTAAAAGATACTTATTCATTATATTATGATTTAGAATTTCCATTTTCGTCGTACTGTTTACCATCGTCAACTTGCTCGTCGTTGCTGCATTTTACTTCCCATTTCAACTGGCCGTTTTCGTAATATTCTTTGAGGAAACCATTTTTTTTGTTGTTGAGATAATCCACAGTAAAATTGAGTTTTCCACTTTCGAAATAACCTCGCAAAAAACCTTCGATTGCATTATTTTGATAAGGAATTACTTTGTACAATTTGCCACTTTCGTAATATTCTTTGGCATCGCCATTTTTGTTATTGTTGGTGTGTGGAATCTCTAATTTCAACTTTCCGTTGGGGTGATATTCTTTGACCGTGCCTTCAATCAAATCATTTTTGAATGGGATTTCGACTTTTTTACCGTTCTCAAAATTTCTTGTTTCAAGTCCGTTTTTTTTATTATTGGTAAAATTGACTTGGTATTTTATGGTTCCATTTTCATGAAATTCTGTCAAAATTCCGTTAGTTTCATTGTCTTTAAAAGGTTCTTCGAGCAGTAATTTACCCGATTCATAAAAGGTTTTTACCAAACCGTTTATTTGATTGTCTTTGTATGGTGTTTCCTTTTTAATTTTCCCACTTTCATAATACTCAATGGTTTTTCCGTTTCGAGAATCGAAAATATAGGTTTCTTCCAGTTGCAGTTTTCCGCTTTCGAAATAGACTTTTGAAACTCCGTTGATAAAAATCCCTGTAAACGGAATTTCGGTTTTCAGGTTGCCGTTTTCGTGATATTCTTTGGCAATTGTTTTGGTGTTGGCAATTGGTGCTGGAATTTCACTTTTCAGATTCCCATTGGAATAATAGGTTTTCACGACATCGTTTTGTGCATTCACCGAAAGGCAAAAGAGAAACAAGGCTAGAATTATAAAATATTTCCCCATCATTTTATGTGTTTATTTATTGTTTTGAAACTGTTTTAAAATCGATTATTTCATTTCCGGATTTGGTAATTGTTGTCGTTTTAACCGTTGTTTCATTAGATGATGAAGAACTTGGAGTTATACTCACATTTTCCATTTTTTTCATTAATTCACGTCCATAAGCTGCTTCGTTTTCTCTGTCTATTCTTTTTCTTTCGGCTTCGCTATTAGCCATACTTGTATTGAAAAAATAATCCATAAAATGAGAATATTCGCCGTTTAACTCTCTATATACTACACCTGAAAACTCATCCATATTATTAAAATTTCTGGTATTAACTCCGTTTTTCCATTCGCCAAAAGATACTTTTCCAGGTGTAACAACTGGAACTTGTTTTAAGGAATACAAACCACCATAGGGATCACGACCATCTTTATCATCATATTTGTATGTAGTAACGTCGGGTGCAACAACATAACCTAATCCTTCGTAGGTTCCGTTTTTGCACATTCCAAAATATTTGGTACCATCGCTATATCTTATTACACCATACCCATTTTGACAGTCCCCGGAAATACATTTTGGTTGGGCGGCTAGGAGTTTTGCATCATTTTTTTTGGCACTGTATTTATTTTCTTTCAGTTCATCATATTGAGTCCTAGATATTTCAACATTATTGTTGTCAAAACATTTTGTGTTTTTTTGACCGATGTAGAGATATTTTGCCGTCATATAATAACCATTAGGAAGTGTTTCTATTCCATTTCCCTCTAAATCTTCATGGCTATTCCAATTGCCTGTAAGTGTTATACCATCAGGATTCGTTTCTGTTCCTTCACCTTCTCTATGTCCTTTTTTCCATTGCCCTTTGTAGGTTGTTCCGTCTTTTTTAATTTCGGTACCTTCTCCATCTTTGAATCCATTTTTAAATTGTCCTTTGTAAGTAGTTCCATTATATATTTCAGTTCCCTCTCCATCTTTGCTGCGATTTTTAAATTGTCCAGTATAGCTATTTCCTATATCGTAATTCTTGGTACCAAAGCCGTTATTACAATCGCCTGAAATGCAGGTGTATGTTTTGAATTCTTGTGCAAAAGCAAGACTACTTAATCGAAGTGCTAGTATTAAAATTAAGTTTTTCATAATTATTTGTTTATGATTATTGTTCCATTGTAGTGAATGACTTTGATTCGTTTTGTCAACTCTAACTTTTAATTAATAATTTTTCAGTATTAAAGTGCTGAAAAATTGCTGAAAAATTATTCATAGTAAAACAAATTAGATTTGAATCCAATATTATCAGAATTCATTTTGGCAGTAATACCATAAATTCGTTCGCCGACTTGACAAAAAACAGGCGCTTCTGGTGTATCTAATAATGTTGGACTTATGTCGGTAATTTTAAAGGTACCTAAATCCATTTTAAACAATTTTGAAACACTTACAAAAATTACATCGTTGTGTATTGGACGATAAAAAATTGTACTATAATTGTTGGAATAAGTTGTTGGGAATTCGGCAAAAGTCCAGGCTTTTGTCAAAGCAATTTGTTTTGTAGTCCTGTCATATTCATACATTCGCAAGGGTTCTGGTAATAAAACCCCTTTAAGTAAAAAATATACTTTGTTGGTTTTTTTGTTTAAAAAACCATTAATTTGAGAATCGCCAAAATTATATCCAATATTTGCCAAACTCCAAGCAAATAATTTGGGTGGCGCTTGATCTAAATGAAAATATCCTGTATTGTAGGGATCCCCCACTTTAGAAGCATTGACATCACTTATTTCGGCAACACTCAAGTGCATATCATAATTGCCTGTTCCATATACCAATGAACCATAATAAATTTTGAAATTGTTGGGCGATTGTTTCGAAAAATCTTCGTCCCAAACATAACCACCATTATTGAAGCCCATAGTAATCCCACTATAAGCCTCATCTTTGAAATTTGTTCTCTTCCCTGTTGGCAAATCCAGGATGGTCATTTTCCATTCGTAAGGATTATAATTCACCGATTTTTTTAGGGTATTATTCATACTGTAAGTGTAAATAACAGACGATGGATACACATTGCTATCCATTCCTAAAGTATATAACTGAACTCCGTTTTTGAAGGCACGGAATCCTCCGTTCAAATTATCAAATAAATATTCGGCGGTATCATCAGGAAAATAACTAAAAAAGCCTCCTTGCCATCCTAGTGCGCCAGAGTTCTTAGGTTCGTAATGCGAAGTTTTACTTTTTAGTACCTTCATATGAAATGGAAAGTAGGTGGTGTATCCACTGTTATTGCGACTTCCTCTAAACGATTCATAAAAACCATTATTCATATACTGCAATTCTTGGGGTTGCATCCCCCAGGAATTAATGCCCATTGTTTCTGTTTTTTGTTCGATGTGCCAATTGGTGTTTTCAGTAACTAAGGCTTTTGTCACCACTGTGGTAGGAAATTGTTCTACCGGAATTTCAATGTTTTTTACAAATGTACCGGCTGTAATGTGTTTGACATCGGCACAATTGGTGAGGTTTACCACATTAAAAGAAAAAGTTCCTGCAATTTTGGTATCGGTTAGTTCTGTAACTGTCAGCGTTCCAAAGGGTACATAGCTAGGGCATAACGAACTGTTTACCGAATTATACATCATTGAAACATCGGGCGATTTATAGGTTGCAAAACCAGAGTAGGAATTGGTTGTTGCCAAGCTATAAGTTCCTGTTGCGGTGAGGTCGTAAACTTGAAAAGCAAATTTTTGTCCTTTACTGTCACTCGCCATAATGTGCAAAACAGTATTGTCGTAACTAATACTATAATCCGACACTTTTAAGGCTGTTCCCTCGATAGTTGCGGTAATTAATCCCGCAACAGGAATAGGCGTTTCGTCTTCATTTGGTGGAGAACAAGACACCATAATTGTTGCGAAAATTGCCATTAACAGTAGATTCTTCATTTTTTTATTTTTATTTATTTGAAAATTTTTCAATCAATCGTTTTATCATTCTTATAATCCAAAACCCCAACATTGCGGTCAAAATCCACGAAATAATTGGGCTGTCTTGAAATTGCTTTTTCACCACATAAACCGCCATATCAAAGTAGGAATCAGATTTTGGGCGCAGATAATTTTTGACAACTTGAATTTCTGGTTTGGGTGTTTTTTTTACACTAAAACTATCTAAAGTATCTACCAAAATCCCTTTGACGGTATTAGAATCAGCTTTGATATTTATTTTTGATTCTTTTGAAACCGAATCCTTTTTTACTTGTTTTTGAGCATAATTGGCACTCAAAACAAACAAGAAAACAAGCATTATTATTTTTTTCATAATTGAGGAAATTGAAAGTTGTTATTTGAAATAATACATTTTTTCGTACTCAAAACCGTCCAACCGAAGCAGTTTCCTGAAATCGGAGCGACTGGGTTTTAATACTACATAAGTTGTATCGTTATTTTCAAGATTGGCATCAAAAGGAATTTTCAATAGCTTTTTAATTATTGCAAAATCACTTCGAGTGCCCAATTGCACGTATTTGTTGCTAGAAAAATCAAATTTGATGATGTTTACCTGATACTTCCCTTCTATTTCTGTATTCAAAATCAAACTCGATTTATAAATTTTGGCAGTTTCGTTTTTGGCAAATGAAAATAGTGTATCCAGTCGTTCAGTTTCCCATTGAATGCTATCGTTTTTAACCACCGTTTTGTAGGCCTTTTGGGTTGCTTTGTCGTAAACACTATTGTTTTTGAATTCCAATTCGGGTAAGGAATCCAATTGATTTTTGGTCGCATTGAAACTAGTAATTTCAATATTTATAATATACTTGGACTCCACTTTCAATAAATGTGAATAATCCCGCCCAAAAGTACCCGTGAATTTTTTAGGAAAATTAGTTACGCTTTCAATATCTGCTGGTTGAGGTTCGTCGAAATAAATATAACCGTCCGTCAGTTGGTCGTTTTTGCACGAAAACAGCATCGTTATTAAACCTAAAATTAGAATTTTGTTTCTCATCTTTTTATAAATTTGAAGTATCATACCCATACATTTCTAAATTATAATTGACCCAATACAAGGCCAGAAACCCTAGAGCTAATCCAAGAAGTAACGCGAAATAAAAAATCTTCTTCTCTTTGGAAGATAAATCCTGAATCGAAAATTTTCCGCCATTGGTAAATACCAAAAGATAGATTCCCACAACAAATAAGGCTGGCCCAATCAAAATTCCTTTGAAAGAATAATCGATAGTGTTTCCTAATTTTATTTCTTCGACTGGCGAATAAATAAAATAATAACTGCAAAACAAACCAACCAATAGTAGAAAGATACCACCTAATGATTTTTTTACAATTGATATAATATGATTTGAATTTTCCATAAATTTGATTTAAAATTGTTTTATTAAAGTAAAGCGAATTCAAGAATTCAAACTATACGCTATTTTTCGTGTTTTTTAATATTTCTTCTATCGAAAGATGTTGCCATATAAAGGGCTATTTCTTTGGCACGGTTTTCAACTGGTTTTTCAGAATACCAAAAATTTACCGTAAAAATTGTGGAATCGCCAACTTGTTTTCGTTCTATTTTCAACGACCTTCCTTTGTGATAATCAGTATAATAGGGCATAAAAATCACAGAATCGTTTTGTTGCAAATTGCCACCTGTCATTTCTGACTTTCGCAATTCGAGAAATTGTGAGGCTCGTTTCCAAACTATTTCGGCACTATCATTTTGAACCGAAAACGGATTTTTTTGTGAGTTGTATTTTTTTATTAGTTCAGGATCTACTTTAAGTGGATAAAAACACGATCTTAATAAAACTGGATATATAGGTGCAAAAACTATTAAAAGTAAAATAAAAGCGATGTGTTTTAGTTTTATTTTCATTTTGTTTGGATTTATTTAAATTATCGTTTTATTCATTTTTCTTGATGAATTTTACAAGTTTAAACGCCTTTCCTTTCCATTGATAGCAGTAAATACCGTGCTGATTATTATTTTCGGATTCGAAACCACTGCCTGCATAACCGTAAATGATGAGCAAATTGCTGTTTTTCTTGTATTCCATCATTTCGTGATTCCCCAATTCGATTCCACCTGCAGAAACACCTTGCAGTTCTACTGGAAAAAATACGTTTCCAGTTTGAGCGTCAATTAAGGCTCCTTGCCTGCAACCCGTTCCGCAACCCCAATACGTTAAAATGTATTTCCCAGCAAAATTGACCTCCGAATTTGCCAAAGCATTTCTAAGATTGGTTCTATACATTTTAGCTTCCGGATGACTTGCGAGGTTTACTTTCTTAGCTGTTTTCTTTTCTACTTTGGCTGGAAATTGGCTGTAATTGGGCAACTTTTGTGCCATACAAATGGCGCTAAAAGCAATACATAAAAGGACTATTAATCGTGCTTTATTTGACATTTTGATGGGTTATTTGAATTTTAAACGTAAACGGATTGTACTTAAAAGTTCCTTCAATACTGGCACAACAGCTAGGATCTTCGAGTTTCCAAAGTTGATAGGTTCCAGAAATAGCTGTATTAAAATCCGTTACCGAAAAAATGGCTCGTTCCACATCAGTATTGGTTTGAGTGTAAAACTCGTTTTCTATTTTTAGGGCTATTTTTTCACGAAGATTATCATTAGACAAAAAATCCTTTCCGTTAGAATAAATCAATTTCAAAAAATCGGAACCTTCATTCATTCCTGCCGCACAACTGCAACAATCACCAGCTGGAAAATAAAGCAGAACATCATTGATTTTGTCATTATTGGCATCAAAAGATTTCGACTGAATTGAATCCGTTGGAAGTCCGTAAAAGCGTTCCGGATTTTGTGTTGACCATTTATCAACATTTTCCTGGCAAGGATTTCCTACTTCGCCATTTAGAACTAATTGTTTCTTCCAAAGTTGGGTTTCGTTTTTTAGTTGTTGGTCTGGATTGGACTTATTTTCTTTTTGTTGGCAAGAAAACAGGAAAACAAAAGCAACTAAAGCGATACTATTTTTGACCATTATGGATTAAATTTAAATGTTATTTTTTACCCCAACTTTTACCAAAAACAGTAATACGGAGGTAGGTGTTATCTGCTCCTGTTTCTATTTCGAGAATATAATTTCCGTCTAAATCTTTTAGTTCCGTAACGCCTACTTTTTGTCTGTTGGTGTAATCTCTACCTTTGTATTTCCCACTTTGAACCATTGCATTTACGACGTCTAAAACTCCAGGTAATATTTCGCTTGCTTTTAGTAGTTCATTCGTATTTGCATAATCATATTTTGCAGAGAAATAGCTGGTATTGTCGTTTGAATTCAAACATATTGCTTCAAGAGGCGAACCTAAGGTTGGCTTACAACTATAATACATTATTTTTCCTGTGGCATCCTTTTCAACCATTTCACCTTGAATATTCTTGAAATCGGTTCTTGATTCGACAAGTAGGATTTTAAAATTATCTAAAAGCTGATCGGTTGTTTGTGCATCTACCGACAAACAAATAGTTAGAAATAGTAAGGTAAGGAAAGTGATTTTTTTCATCTCAAAGATTTTAGAAGTTATAGTTCAAAGGAATGGTATTTGTAAACAAAAAAAAATACGACAATTGTCGTATTTTTTTTTGTTTAGTCTTACTAAAAACCTAGTTTACAATCAGTTTTTTGGAGGTTTTACTTCCTTCTTTTTCAATTTCCAAAAGATAGATTCCCTTGTTTAGAAATTGACTTGTAGTCGCAGTTTTTAAATCGAAATCTTTTATTTTTTGACCTAGAAGATTATAAACTGTAGTTTTCGCACCCATTAAATTTTCATCTATTTCAATATTAAAATTTCCATTTGAAGGATTTGGATAGATTTTAAATTCTCCAACCAAAGAATCCTTCATCCCTAATCCCGTACATTGAAAAATTAGAGTTGGTGTTTGTTTTATTAAAGCATCTCCAGTACCCAAAGTTCCATCTGAATTTGCCCCAAAACCAAAAGTATTTCCGTTGCTGTCTTGAACAAACGAAAAATGACCTCCAGCACTTGTTTTAGTAATATTTGAAACACTAGTCAACTGAAATGGTGCCAAACGATTCATTGTAGTATTATCTCCTAAACGATAATCTCCATTGGGTCCTCCCCAAACCCACAAAGTTCCATTGGTTTTAATAGCAAGATTATGTTCATAAACATCTATTTTTTGCCAATCCGTATCAGTTCCTATTTGAGTGGGTACATTTTTTTTTACGGTAGTATTGTCTCCCAATTGCCCGTAATCATTGTTACCCCAAGCCCAAAGTGTACCATCATTTTTTATGGCCACCGAATGAGTGAATCCCGCTTCAACTTGGCGCCAATCACTACTCGTCCCTATTTGGGTGGGAATATTTTTCAAATTTACAGTACCTAAACCCAAATAGCCATCAGAACCAACTCCCCAGACCCAAATAGTATTATCTGAGCGTTTTGCCAAAGTATGACCGTTTCCAACCGATACAGAAGCCCAATTGTTTGCTGTTCCAATTCGAACAGGAGCATATCTATTGGTAAATGTTCCATCACCAACTTGTCCGCCTAAATTGCCACCCCAAGCCCATAAAGAGCCATCCGTTTTAATAGCGGCTGTATTGTTGCTATTGGACGAAACAAATTGCCAATTGGTGTCTGTCCCAATTTGAACTGGAGTATTTCTATCCGTATTTGTTCCGTCTCCTAATTTTCCATAGGTATTTTGCCCCCAAGCCCACAGTGTGCCATTGCTTTTAATGGCAAAAACCGTGTACCAACCCGCCGTTACAAAAACCCAATCACTTGCTGTCCCCACTTGTGTAGGGGTTCTTGCATCATCCGTTACCGCTCCAATTCCCAATTGTCCATATCGATAATCTCCCCAAGTCCATAACGTTCCATCACTTTTGATTGCGGCAGTAATTAGATCTCCAGCCGATATGGTTTTCCAACATTGGGCATTGGTTACCGTGATCACAAATAAAATCAATAATAAAGTAAATATTCTTTTCATAATAATAGTTTTAAAAATTATAATTCAAAAATAGGAAGTGGGTAAAAACAAAAAAATACGATGTTTTTCGTATTTTTTTGTTTTTATACGTTTAAAAATTTTTATTTACTTTTAAAGGTGTAAAATTGTATTACTATTTTCGACCTTGAAAATTCCAAAAAAAGTATTTGGGCACATTTTATTTTTTTACAAACCCTTTTCCGTCACATTTAGAGCACCCCATTACAGTATATTGTCCTGTTCCGCCGCAATGACTGCATTTGGCCGGACCGCCAGTGTTTCCAGTATATTTGTCATAAGTAACCATATCTTTTCTGTAGCCAGCCCCGTGACACATTGGGCATTGTATTTTTATGACTCCTAAACCATTGCATTGTCCGCACTGGTATTCGTTTTGGTTTTTATTATTAGTAGCTTCTTGAGCAGCTCTTGCCTGTTCTTTTTGCTGCTGATATACTGCTAAATTTTTTAGGGAAACAGGATGTTCAAAACTAAAATCTGGAAAATCAGAACGATTTACAAAATAAACACGTTGACAATCTTCTTCACCATTTTTTCTTACGAAACAACAATGTGATGAATACCCATCTTTCCAATCTGTAGCACTGACTTTACAGCCTTCATAACCCCAATGATTGTTATCGGTAATATAGACTGTTCCTGTTCCTTCAATTTGCCCATACGAGTTAAATTCACCTTCATAATATCGGCTATACATTCGTTGTTCAGAACGTGGAAAAGTTTGTTTACCAATATACTTGCCCTTACTAAAACCTTTGACTTCTATTAATTTTTCATCAACTGTAAGATTTCCATTTTGAGGCAATCCATTTTGATATTCACCAACAAAAGCTAGTTTCTTATCAATATAAGCTTTTGAGCATTTGCCGTGAAATTTATAGTTTTTTATTGGACCAATAATGGTGTATTTATTTCTATTTACATCTTCATCATTCGCTACAAAATCGCCAATTGGCATTCCGTTTTCAAAATTTCCTTTCATTTCAAAACCAAAACCTGTCTCAAGATTTTTAGCTACAAAAACTGTAGATTCCCCGTTTTGACAATCGCCTTTAACACAAAAAGTATATGGGGCTAGATAGGTTATAGGTTGTACTAATTTTTCTAAATAAAATTTACCCCATTTTGTAGTATTTGATTGGTCTTTGTAAGGAACATAACCTGTTATCCCATCTAAATTGAAAATGGCAAAAAAAGCACCTTTCTCGTTTTGAATTTCCCATTTTAGTATGGGTCTGTTTTTTGACAATTCTCCTTTATAAAAAAAACCTTCTTTGGTGTAAAATTCTGTATAACCATCAAAACTATTATCTGGATTTAGATAAGACTCTATTTTGGTTCCATCAGGCGTTTTATAAGTAACTTTTGATTTATAACTTTCAATATCTAATTCTATTCCGTTTTTGAATGAATAATATAGATTTCTTGATTTTCCAGTAAAATTACAGCAACCATTTCGATCACCCGACTGTATTTCGAGACTATCCCCATTAGCATAAACATATTTACCTTGAATAGGATTTCCTTCATAAAAATGTCCTTCATAACTATCGCCGTTAGAGAAATTCATCTTGCCGTAATTGATGGAAACCGTATTTTCATGTCCTCCATAATTACTACTAACCCTTCCTTTGAAAATACTTTTATCTTTAAAATTTAAAACAAAAGTATCTGTGTATGGATCTCCTTTTATTTTGCTTTTTTTTATGTATAACTCTTTTTCGGGAACGAATTGAATTTTGGGAATTTCAATTGGGAGTTTCATTTGAAATAACTCTGGAAAAAGTTCTTTAGTATCTACAGTAGTAGCTGTATTTTGTGCGAAACTTATAAAACCTATAATTGTAATGACAAGGGTATATATTTTTTTCATTGTTTGGAAAATTTAAAAAAAATTAATTTGAGATAAAAACAACATCCGATACAATTTTTGATAATGGTGTTGATGGAATAGTTTTAACTATTGAAATCAAAACACCATTGGATGTTGATTCTAATGCCGAAATTCTGTCATCGGTTACTGTTAAATTTGATTTTTCAATCGCAAAGGTTGAACCTGATAATTTATACAGATTTTTATCTTTTCCAGAAATAAGATAAATATTGTTTCCAGAAAAAACAATGTCTTTAAAAACTCTTGTAGAATCTCCAGGAAGTAAAGTAATAGTAGAGGGTAATGTAATTCCTGTTTTTACAACTTCTATTGTAGTTCCATTGAATTTGTAAATATCTAAAATATCAGAATTATATCGTCTTACAACCATATAGGGATTGTTCAAATTATTTGGATTTTTACAAAGCGTAATAGTATTTACAGAACTCCAACCTAATCCAATACTACCAATACCGTCTAAACTTGTTACATTACTAAAAGTGCTTCCATTGTAACTAATAATATTGATTTTTCCGTTAGAAAGATTGGAAGTGTAGCTCAACCAAGCCCAATATACTTTATCAGTATTACCAACTTTAGAAGCATCATTTGTCATGGGAATATTGGTATTACTACCCGCAACATAATCCATTGGAGTAACTACATCACCAATCCAAGAAAAATTAGTAGGGTTATATCGATACAACATTGGCTTACCATAATTGGAATTGTACCCAACACTCAACATAAAATTGGCGTGGCTTATAGTATGCATATATCCTTGATTGGAACTTGCCGAAATGGCTCCTGAAAAGAAATTTGGGCTATGTACATATATTCGAGTGCCTGCAAACCCATACGATCCGTGAGCTCCGCTTGTAGAATTATAGGAAATCAAACGCGTGTAATTGGTGTCAATTTCAAAATCATCGTTGGCGGAAGAATTTTGAAATCCTACTCTATTAGTACTTGATGCACTATTAAAATCGCCTTGACAATTTAAAACGGCACCATAAGACAAAAGAGAAATTGATGGAACTGTATATTTGGCAAAAGTTGAAAAAACACCATTATCATCAATAATTTTATAAATTTCGGCTGTGTGATAATTGTTATTATTGTTATCACCTTCGGTTGGTGGAAATTGATACAATCTGAACTTAAAAGTTCCACCATTGGAAGCATAAAAACTTTTAGCAGGATTGATTTCTTGAGCAATCGTTCCGGTATTATTTGAACCGCCATCATCTGATGAATTCTCACTGGAACAACCTGAAAGGGTTACTAAAAATCCCAGTAGCATAAAGATAAATATTCTATTCATAATATTAGTTATAAAAATTATGAGTCAAAAATAGCAAGTGAGCAAAAATAAAAAATACGAAAAACTTCGTATTTTTCAAGTTTCAAAACTCAATTTTTCATGACCACATTTTTTGGAATCTTAACTCTATTAATGGATGATTTCCCTTCAATTAACCTTATAAAATAGAGCATTTCGGTGGTCTCGTCATAAAATGGAGAGCCTTCGAAACCATCGCTGTTGACCTTGCTTCCTAGATTGATGGGTTCCGACCATTTTTTCCAAGTATCGTCCAATCGGTACGAAACATAAAGATCATAATTGCCGTAACTGCTGAAACCAATGCTGCTAAAAAGCAAGGTTTTTGTGTCTGACAATAGCTGAGGCATTCCTTCATCGGCGGCGGAATTGATGACTTTGCCCATATTTTGCAACAATCCATAGGTTCCGTCTTCTTTTCTGTTGGCAAAATACAAATCGGTTCCTCCTTGAGTGAAGTCGGTTTCGATTCCCATAATCAAAATTTTACCGTCATTGGACATCGTGAGGTCGGCGTTTTTTTCATAATTATTATAAGCGGCAATTTTCAATGGTTGTAGCGTTTGGTAGCTTCCGTTTTTGTTTTCGAGGAATTCAAATCCGGTTTCGGTCGTGTTCTTATAATATGCGACGCCACCTTTCAGAATGAAACTATCGCTGTAATATTCCAAATAATTATAATTGTCATTCAAACTCAAACTGGGCTCTGCTACGGCTGGTTTTGCCCATTTACCGTCGGCTTGTTTCCTGCTTGAAAAAACCACGTCTTTATTATCAGCATAAGCCGAATAGAAAATTTTTTGTCCGTCTTGTGAAACAATCACATTCGAAACTTCACTATTTTCAAACTCCAACGACTCTGGTTTTGGTAGATTTTCGAAATCAGGGGTGGAATTGATTTTTATTTCAATGGGCACTTCCGAATCTGAAATCCCAATGGCATCTATTTGTTTTTGCCCTGGAATAAGCGCAAAACTGAACTCCACTTTTACCGCAACCACATTGGCAACGGCATTTTCCAAAATGGCATACTCAATTCCGGGATTGAAAACATTGGGCACTTCCTGTACCTTTCTTCGTTTTCGACCAAAATAATAAGCGTGATCCGCGGATGCCGTTGATTTGAAAGTGGGTGTTTTCCAATCTCTTTTTCGTGTCCAAACGGTTTCATAATTTCCCGAACCATTGTCCACCGAAATTTTGGTCACACAACCAGAATTCAGGTTTTCGCAAACTGCCACTTGCTTTACGGTTTGTGGTTTTTCGAAACCCACCTCGATTATTTCGCTCCCATCAAGGGCTCTTTTTGGCATCCAAGCATTGGCCGAAGCACCGCCTTGCGGAAAAGCATCTGGTTTGCCCAAAATTCTTTTGATGCCGTTTTGTTTTCCTCCTAAATCGGTCGAGTATTTAATCAATTTACTCGCCCATTGAATTTGTTGGGCTTTTGCAGAAAAAAGAGCAAAGAATAGAGAAAATAGAATATAGAATATAGATTTTTTCATATTGAATATATTTAGAAAAAGGCTATGAAATTCGATCCATAACCCTTTTCATCACAACTAAAAACGCTTAATTGTTTACCTTAATTTTTTCTACTTTTCTGCCTTTGAAAGCAAAAATGTATTCTCCATCAGAAGTAATATCGATTCCATCACCATAAGTTGGGCTTCCTCCTTTACCTTTAGATTGTACAGACCCTTTGGTTTCTCCATTGGTCATATCAATTCCATAAATGATGTTTTTACTATTTCTTTGATCTCTCAAGAAATAATTGTCGCCAATGTGATAAAAATAATCTACCCCTTTTATTTTGTCCGTGGCATAAGCACGAGAACCATCTTTCTTGTTATAGGCTCCAAGACCTTTTTCGGACAGCACGACTACTTTATCGCCAAAATCGATTACATCTGTAGCTTTTCCAACTCCTGCATCATCGTGTTTTACATCGAATATTTGCTTACCCGAAGCAATTTCGTAGCAATAAAACTGGTCACCATCTCCTGCAAAAACAGTTTTGTCTTCATAAAGAATTAAATCCGTGATGCGTTTGTCGAATTTATCGGAACGCCAAGCCAATTTACCATTAGCGTCGTCCAAACAGACTAATCCATTTTTTTGAGCTTTGTAATCCCAATAAATATAGGGAACTTGTTGTTTATAGGTACCACCCATACCATCAGATCTAGTTTCCAACCGATATTCCTGAACTTGCACTTTTCCACCTATTTGTATCAAAACTTTATTACCAGTCTTGTAAATATTTGGAACACAAAAAGAACCTGTTACTTTCTCTGTTGCCCATAGTAATTTACCCGAAGCCAAATCGTGTTTTTCGACATATTTTGTTCTGTCTCTAGTTCCTAACATCACAATATAAACGGCATCTTCAGTAAATAAAGGATCGGCAATGGTTCTGTAATATTTTTTGCTTTTTGTATTTGAGAACATTCCTCCGCCTCCGCCATCCATATCATTTTCATAAATAGCTTCCCAAAGTTTTTGTCCAGTATTGTAATCATATACCGTAAGTCCGTTGAGATACAAGAAAACTTTATTGTCTTTGATCCACATATCCAAAATGGCTCTTCGGGTTACCAACTCTTTTTCAACAGTTCCCACAAAGGTCGCATCCCACAAAATTTCACCATTTGAAGCATTGATTCTAACCAATTGGTTTTTGAATCCTGCAAACAAAGCACCTAAAGCCGTAGGTTTGAAATTGGCCAAAATGATTTCGTTTTTATCTTTGTTATAAATGTATTTTCCAACTCCTCCTTTGAATCTGTTGGTTTCCCATATTTTTTCACCAGTATTGGCTTTTACCAAAATAATTGACCCTTTTTGTGAAATCAAGAAAGCATCCAATTCCGAGATGTATTTTACGGTTTCGAGTTCGCCTTGATCAGCACCATCTTCACTTTTTGTTCCTTTGGGAATCAGATTTTGATAGGCTTCAGAATTCCATAATTCTTTTCCGGTTTGAATATCAAGACAAGCCACTCTATCGGTACCTAATTTACGTTCATCGAAAAGAAAGAGGTAACCTCCTTTATCTGCACGCCATTGAGTGTATTGATACTCTGATTTATTGGTGCCGTTGGTGGTTATTTTTTTATAATCTCCATTCCAAATTGGTTTCCCTGATGCGTCTAATACTGAAGCCGAATTATCATCGGTGCCAATAACAATTTCTCCATCGTATCCACAAACCGCCAATCTTGTGGCCTTGTTTTCGAATTCAGATTCCCAAACAGTAGCAAAACTTCCTGATTTTTTGCTTCCGCCTGAACCTCCAATTTTTGCTTTGGCTTTATCTAAAATTTTTCCAAATTGTGCCGATGATGGCATTGTTGTCATTACAAAAATGACCAACATAAATAATGATAGTTTTTTCATTTTTTTGCGTTTTTAGTTAGTAAAAATTAAAATGTTATAGTGTAGCGAATTTTATAGCGCTGTTGTTTTTGGAGTTTGAAATAAAATTTGTGGTCTAAAATATATTCCGAAAGGAAATTGGTAAAATTTGGATTATTAATATCGCTATCTACTTTGAAAAAAGTGGATACTTTACCGCTTTGTACTACTCCTACATCAGTAACAATAGTCCCTTTGACATCCTTAAACTTTTTGTCTTTTTGCTTCA
>Ga0209717_1002512_pt1 | contig 17513 bp, 19 predicted proteins | sample AD_UKC048_MetaG_FD_184418 | JGI IMG/M metagenome (GOLD analysis project Ga0209717, IMG submission 184418) | Active sludge microbial communities of municipal wastewater-treating anaerobic digesters from USA - AD_UKC048_MetaG (SPAdes) (version 2) | ecosystem: Engineered > Bioreactor > Anaerobic >... | reverse complement strand
AATCCCGAGCAATTGGCAGCGAAAATCAACCGGGATTTTAGTTCAGACGATGCCAAAGCGCGCGCCATTTTCACCTGGATTGCCACCAATACTACCTATGATCTGCGCGCTGCGAAGGCCGGTTCGGGGACTATTGCCTATTCCTTTACCGACGAAGCAGACCGTTTGAGAAAAGAGCAGCAGTTTCGGGAAAAATACGCACAAAAAACCTTACGTTCGGGCAAAGGCATTTGCCAGGATTATTCGGCATTGTTTCATACACTCTGTGATTTGACCGGCCTGCAATGCATTGACATTGTTGGGACTTCTAAATCACATCCCGCCCACATCGGCAAATTGCCCAAACAAAACGACCATGAATGGAACGCGGTTAAGATCGAGGGTCGTTGGAAACTCATCGACGTGACTTGGGCTTCGGGCAGCGTGAGTACCCAAACCGGCAAATTTGTTCACGAATTCAACGATGCTTATTATGGCACGGCGCCCGAAGTGTTTTTTCTCAACCATTTTCCTGACGACGAACGTTTTTTGATGATTGATAAAAACGATTCTGATTTCGCCGAACTGCCACTGTATTACGGACCTTACATCAAATCGGATTATGAGATTGCCATGCCTGAAAAAGGAGTGCTGTCGGCCAAATCAGGTGTCATTGCATTTAAGATTATCGACTTTCCCGAGCACAGCAAAATCGCATACGTTTTCACGAGCGAAGGCAAGGTTTACGACGCACCGCTGCGCAAAAACGGCAAGCTGTCTGAATTTGAAGTGACCCTGAACAGTCGTTCGCGCGGGTTTCTTACCATTTACGTTGACCGATCGGCAATCGCTACCTACAAGATTGAACGCTGATTATTTGGGCAACCATGCCGCGTGAGCGATGGCAGCGGCATCCTTTTGCTTTTTTCTTTAGAAAGCAAAAGATAGAGCGAACAGCGCGACGGCGTTCCCAAGTGCCTGAGTAAAAACGCCAAATTTGACAACGCCGGCACGCCTAAATTCAAACCCTAAACTTCAAATTTCCTTGTCAATATCCTATTAATAACTTTCCCCACGCAGCCTACAATTTCAAGCGGTTTTCGCTTATATTAGCGCAGGTTCGCGGCTTGTGCTTCGGGCTGTAAAAAAGTCAAATCGCTCCATTTCATGTCAGAACAAAACCAATACACCGAAGACAATATACGCTCGTTAGACTGGAAGGAACACATCCGTATGCGTCCCGGAATGTACATCGGGAAACTCGGCGACGGTTCGTCTCCAGACGACGGGATTTACATCCTCTTGAAGGAAGTCATTGACAACTGTATCGATGAGTTCGTGATGGGTGCTGGGAAAACCATCGAAGTTAACATTCGGGACAAGACCGTTTCGGTACGCGATTACGGTCGAGGCATCCCGTTAGGCAAGGTCGTCGATGTAGTTTCTAAGATGAACACTGGTGGTAAGTATGACTCGCTGGCGTTCAAGAAATCGGTGGGATTGAATGGTGTGGGTACCAAAGCGGTCAATGCCTTGTCGAATTATTTTCGTGTCGAATCGGTACGCGACGACAAGCAAAAAGCTGCAGAATTCTCTGCCGGAAACCTCACCCTGGAGGAAGACATCATAGATACCACCAAACGCAAAGGAACCAAAGTGGTCTTTGTTCCAGATGAGCTGATTTTTAAGAATTATAAGTTCCGCAACGAGTACATCGTCAAGATGCTCAAGAATTATTGCTACCTGAACAACGGGCTGACGATTATTTACAACGGCGAGAAATATTATTCAGAGAACGGCCTCAAGGATTTGTTGGGCGAGACCATCCACGTCGACGACCAGGAATACCCAATCATCCACCTCAAAGGCGACGACATCGAGATTGCCATGACGCACTCCAAGTCGCAATATTCTGAGGAATATTATTCGTTCGTCAACGGGCAAAATACCACGCAAGGCGGAACGCATCTGGCCGCGTATCGCGAGGCCATCGTGAAAACCATCCGCGAGTTTTACAACAAGCCTTTTGAAGGGTCAGACATTCGCAAGTCCATCGTGAGCGCCGTGAGCATCAAGGTCATGGAACCGGTTTTCGAGTCGCAGACCAAGACCAAGTTGGGCTCGACCGAAGTGGGTCCGGGAATGGCATCGGTTCGTACGTTTGTCAATGATTTTGTCAAAACCAACCTCGATAACTTTCTGCACAAGAATCCCGAAACCGCCGACGCCTTATTGCGCAAGATCTTGCAAGCCGAACGCGAACGCAAGGAACTGTCGGGCATTAGAAAACTCGCCAAGGACCGCGCCAAAAAGGCGTCGCTGCACAACAAAAAACTGCGTGACTGCCGCGTGCACCTTACCGATACCAAGAACCCAAAATCGCTAGAAAGTACGTTGTTCATCACCGAGGGCGACTCGGCTTCGGGCTCCATCACCAAATCGCGTGACGTGAACACCCAGGCGGTTTTCTCTTTGCGTGGGAAGCCGCTCAACTCGTACGGCATGACCAAGAAAATCGTCTACGAAAATGAAGAGTTCAACCTGTTACAGGCCGCGCTCGACATCGAGGACGACATGGAGAATTTGCGCTACAACAATATCGTGATCGCGACCGATGCCGACGTTGACGGCATGCACATCCGTTTGCTGCTGATTACATTTTTCCTGCAGTTCTTCCCCGAACTCATCAAGGAAAACCACCTGTACATCCTGCAAACGCCGCTATTCCGCGTACGCAACAAGAAAGAAACCATCTATTGCTATTCTGAAGATGAACGAAAAGCCGCGATAGAGAAACTAAAACCAAAACCAGAAATTACCCGATTCAAGGGACTCGGAGAAATCTCGCCCGACGAATTTGTGCATTTCATAGGCCAGGACATCAGGCTTGACCCGATCATGCTTGACGGCGCCACCTCGATAGAGAAGCTGCTCGAGTTTTACATGGGCAAGAACACGCCCGACCGCCAGGATTTTATCATCAACAATCTCAAGGTGGAACTTGACGTGATAGAAAGTAATTAATAGAAATAATGGCAGACCAATCCCGCTATCCGCAGTATCTTTTGCCTTTCAGGACAAAAGGATACTTGCTGCTATCGGGGCTGCACATTTTCGTAAACGACAACACTAAGTTTCAGGTTGGAGTCTTTAGACTTTCGACTTTCAACTTTTGACTAAAACCATGGACGAAGAAGAAGATTTGAGCCTTAACGAAAACGAAAATGAACAACCCGAAGGAGCACTTTCTTCAGGCGAGCATTTTTACGAACAAGACGAAGTAAACCCAGAAGACACCATTACCAAAGTCACCGGCATGTACAAGGACTGGTTCCTCGATTACGCGTCGTATGTGATTTTGGAGCGTGCCGTTCCTGCGATTGAAGACGGTTTCAAACCCGTGCAACGTCGCATCATGCACGCGCTCAAGGAACTCGACGACGGCCGTTACAACAAGGTGGCGAATGTCGTGGGGCACACCATGCAATACCATCCGCACGGTGACGCGAGTATTGGGGATGCGATGGTGCAGATTGGGCAAAAGGAATTGCTTATCGACACGCAGGGAAACTGGGGAAATATCCTGACCGGCGACAGTGCTGCGGCTTCGCGTTACATTGAAGCGCGCTTGTCCAAGTTTGCGCTCGAGGTTTTGTACAGCCCAAAAATCACCGAATGGGGTTTGTCTTATGACGGGCGTAAAGCCGAGCCCATCAATCTTCCGGTCAAGTTCCCATTGCTTTTGGCGCAAGGTGCCGAAGGAATCGCCGTTGGTTTGTCCACGAAAGTGCTGCCACACAATTTCAACGAACTCATCGATGCGTCGATTAAGATTTTGAAAGGCAAATCGTTCCAGATTTTCCCTGACTTCCAAACCGCGGGAATCGCCGATGTCTCCAATTATAACGACGGGATGCGCGGCGGAAGGGTTCGCGTACGCGCTAAGATCGGCCAGCTCGACAAATCGACTTTGGTGATCACGCAAATCCCGTTCTCTACCAATACCACGACACTCATCGACAGCATTCTCAAAGCCAATGAGAAAGGCAAGATCAAAATCAAGAAAATAGAGGACAATACGGCCGCCGAGGTAGAAATCCTGATCCATTTGTATCCGGGCGTTTCTCCAGATAAAACAATCGATGCCTTGTTTGCGTTTACCGCTTGCGAGACTTCGGTAGCGCCGCTGGGCTGCGTGATCGAGGACAACAAACCCCGTTTTGTGGGCGTATCCGAAATGCTGCGCGTTTCTACCGAGAGAACCAAAGACCTGCTCAAACAGGAACTCGAAATCCAATTGTCTGAACTCGAGGAGCAGTGGCATTTCCTGTCGCTTGAGCGCATTTTCATCGAGAACAAAATCTACCGATTAATCGAGGAAGAAACCACGCGCGAAGGCGTGATCGCAGCCGTCGACAAAGGTTTGAAACCACACACCAAGCACCTCAAACGCGCGGTGACCGAGGAGGATATTTTGCGGTTGCTCGACATCCGCATCATGCGCATTTCTAAATACGACTCGAACAAGGCGCAAGACAAGATTGAGGCGCTCGAGGGCGATATTGAACAGGTCAAGCACGATTTGGAACACCTTACCGATTATGCGATTGCTTATTTCACCCGACTCAAGGAAAAATACGGAAAAGGTCGTGAACGCCAGACCGAACTGCGTATCTTCGACACGATCGAAGCGACCAAAGTCGTGTTGCGCAATACCAAATTGTACGTGAACCGCGAAGAAGGTTTTGTAGGGACGAGCCTCAAGAAAGATGAATTTGTTACCGAATGCTCGGATATAGACGACATTATCGTGTTCCTGCGCGATGGGAATATGATGGTGACCAAGGTATCTGACAAGAGTTTCATCGGCAAGGACATCATCCATGTTGCCGTGTTTGACAAGAGCGACAAACGTACGATTTACAATATGATTTACCGCGATGGCAAATCGGGTCCGTCGTACATCAAACGCTTCAATGTTTCGGGGATCACGCGCGACAAGATGTACGATTTGACCAATGAAACCAAAGGCTCGCAGGTGTTGTATTTTACGCACAACCCGAATGGCGAGGCCGAGGTCATCACAATTTTGCTGCGCCAGGTGGGCAGTATCAAGAAACTCAAATGGGATGTCGATTTCGCGTCGATTGCTATTAAAGGACGCGCTTCTAAAGGGAACCTTGTGACCAAGTATCCTATCAAAAAAATCGAGATCAAGGAGAAAGGCATCTCGACGCTCAAGCCGCGCAAAATCTGGTTCGACGATACGGTGCAGAAACTCAATGTGGATGCGCGTGGCGAATTGCTTGGCGAATTCCGTCCGAACGACAAAATTCTGGTCATTTCGCAGACCGGGAAACTCAAGGTGATTATTCCAGAACTTACGACGCATTTCGACGAAGATATGGTAGTACTCGAAAAATGGGTGCCCACAAAGCCGATTGCTGCGATTTATTATGATGGGGAAAAGGAGCGTTATTATGTGAAAAGATTCCTTGTGGAAAGCGAAGGCAAAGAGGAAAGCTTCATCACCGAACATCCAAATTCCCAACTCGAGATTGTCGCGACCGATTACCGTCCGGTAGCCGAATTGGTCTTTGCAAAAGTGAAAGGCAACCTGAAAGAAAACCAGACGATTGATTTGGAAGCTTTTATTTCGGTCAAGGGATTTAAGGCGCTCGGCAACCAACTCACCACCGACAAGCTCAAACAGGTGAATCTGCTAGAGCCTTTGCCTTACGAAGCGCCAGAGGAAGTGGTTCCCGAAACACTCGAAGTAGAAGGCGAAACCGAAGTTTCTGAACTTAGCGGTGAAGACGTGCAACTCGATGACGACGGGCAGATTACTTTGTTTTAAAAATTAACGTCAACTGTATTTTTTCTGCTTTGAACTTTTGGCGGGAATGGTTAGATTGCCTCTGGGGAGGGGACGCTGTTGTCCCTATGAATTTTTTTAAAATTGGCGATGTAGAAAATCTGCCTATTTCGTTAAAAGATTGCAATCAAGGTTACGCCAACTAAATCTGCAGTTACAACACCAAAACACTAGAAAGAAAAGACCCGCATGAATTTGAGCTCTGCGGGTCTTTCGTTTCTCATAAAGGCAAAAAGTTATTTTTTCTTTTTGGAGTCGTCGATTATGGCTCCGGTTCCTGCACCGAGTCCGGCTCCGGCCAAGCCTCCGATTACCGCACCACGACCGTGTTTTTCCTTATCAATCAAGGCGCCGCTTACGGCACCTACACCGGCGCCGATTACAGCTCCTTTAGCGGCGCCGCTCCAGCCTTTTTTCTTTTGCTCGGCTGTTGGTGCGGGCGTTGCAGCTACTGCGTTGTTGCGGACGCGGTTTTTACGGGTCTGTTCTGCAGCCACAATGACCTGCATAGAGTCAATTGATTTTTGTTTGGCGATTTCGGCCTTCTGTTTGGCCATTTCAATGTTCATCGAATCGATAACGGCTTGTCTGTCATCCATCACTTTGGCTTCGTTGGCCGTATCCTTACAAGAAAAGCTAAGGAGTGCAGCGGCAAATAGAATCCCTATGTTTTTGAGTTGTAGTTTCATGACTTTTACTTTTAAAGGGTTTGTGTAAAGGTCACAAATTCTGACTTGTGCGGGTTATGGTTTACCGCGACAATGTTATAAGTTCGCCATTCTAAAAAAAACCGCGAATTCTTGAGGTTCGCGGTTTTCTGTATTTTTTATAGGTTAATTTGTTACGTCGGTATCTTCTAGTTTTTCATCCTTTATTTTAGAATTGTGCAGCTGCACCGGATTCCTTGATTTCTTCATACGCAGGTTCAGGAATTCTACAAAAAGAGAGAAGAAAATAGAGAAATAGAGGTAGCCTTTAGGGATGGTTCCTACTTCGAGGTCGTTACCAAATTTAAAGTGCGCGAGGTGTGAGCCTTCGGCAAGTAGCATGACCCCAATCAGAATCAAAAACGACAAACCGAGAATTTGTATGGTTGGATGCTGGTTGACGAACTTGCTTACCGGCCCGGCGAACGCAAGCATGATGGCAATAGAGATGACAATGGCCAGGATCATGATTTCTAAAGCGCCTGCAGCTCCAAATCCTTCGGGTGCCGGTTTCATGCTGATGAGCCCTATGGCAGTCAAGATACTGTCAAAAGAAAATACCAAATTCAAAAGAGCAATCTGGATAATCGCTGCTGCGAGCGTATTGCCCGCTTTCCCTTTTTCGCTTTCCTCTTCGTCTTCCATTTTATGGTGGATTTCTGAAACCGATTTGTACAACAAGAACAAACCACCCGCTAAAATAATGATGCTTTGACCGGTTACCTGTGCCGAGAAAAAGCCCCAATCAATATGAAAAAGTGCTTCCTGCAAGCCCAAAACCCAGGTAATACCAAACAGCAGCACTACGCGAAACGCCATAGCGAGCAACAAACCAATCCTTCTGGCTTTAGGTTGTTCCTCGGGTTTGAGTTTTCCCGATACGATAGACAGGAACACAATGTTGTCTATCCCGAGGATGATTTCTAAAAAAGTTAGTGTTAATAAGGCGATCCACGCGTCGGGATTGAGGAGAATTTCGAACATGTTTATTTAATTGATAATTGATAATTGATAATTGATAATTGATAATTGATAATTGATAATTGATAATTGATAATTGATAATTGATAATTTTTTCCGCTACGCTGCAAACCGTTCGGCTGCGCCTCGGGTGATAATTGATGATCTTTCCGGTACGCTTCAAACCGTTCGGTTGCGTCTTGGGTGACAATTGATACCATTAAACCTCAGGCTTTTTTAGCTCATTGTCAATTATCCATTGTTAATTGATTTTTTCAGCGGTGCCGCGCAACTTTTGCTCATCGCCCACCACGCCAAACTCAAAGGTATACGAATTTTTCGACGTGGTCAAAATTTTAATACTCACTGCTTTTTGCTGTTGCATGTTGCGCGGGTGCAATTGTTGCAGGATGTATTCGCAGTCGTTGATCCAGCGGATTGAAGCCGTGTCGGTCTTGCCTTTGTAGGTTTCAATGACGAGTTTTTCAGTGCGTTGGGATATCGTTTGGTGCTTTACGCCATCGATTACAATCTCCGAACGAAAGGTACCTGTTTTAAAATCCTTGCAGTTGCGTTCGGCATTGTAGCAGGAAACCAGCAGCATGGGTAAAAGAAGTAAGGTATATTTTTTCATGTTTGGTTGAAACTAATTTCGGTGTTCGGGCTAATGCATTTTTCTATTGCAGGCGTTTGAGTTCGTCGTCGGTGAAATTCCTGATTCCTTTTTCTTGTGCAAATTTCCCGTCATTGTAACTTCGCGACGCATTTCTGGCAATAGATAACGTGTCCCAGTTTGAATTTTTGAGCTGTTTGGCGTAAAAGACAATCTGCCCGATGTGGTACGGGTAATGCGCCAATTGCCGGTTGATTGCTTCCATAACGGTGTGTCCTTCGTTGCGGATGTAGATGATTTGCGAGAGCTGCTGGGTTTGCAAACTGTCGAGTGCGTCAAAGAAGCATTGCCAACCTTTTTCCCAGACCTGTTGCAGTTCCTGTGATGATTGCAAGTCATTTTCAAACTCTGCGTCGCGTTCGCGCCATGGTTTTTCGCCGTCGGTGGTCAGAAAATCAGTCCATCGCGATAGCATATTACCAGAAAGATGCTTGATAATCGTCGCGATGCTGTTGGTGTCGTCGTTGGTCTTCGCGAACAGCTGTTGGTCTTCAAGTTGCGCCATGGCTTTTTCGCCAATCGTTTTATAATACTCGAGTTGCTTGCGCACACTTTGCAGGTAAAGGGCATTGAGTTCCATATCATTCAATTTTTATGTCGTATTTGTCGAGCAGTCCGGGAATTCCTGCGGTCGAGAATTTGGCTTTCTTCATCGGGTTGTTCTCTGGATCAATCCTGAAATGGTAGGCGGTCGTGAAATCGGCGGCAGCCAAAATGGTCTCGTCGAAAATCGCGCCTTCCAGGTTAGTGTTGTCAAAAATCGAGGCGGTCAAGTCCGATTGGGCAAAATTCACACCCTTCATAGAAGTGTTGATGAAGCCCGTTTTAGGCATTTTTTTACCCGAAAACCACGAATAATCCAGGATACAATCACGAAAATGTACCGCAAACAGAAAAGGATCACATTCGTCAAAGCGGATGCCCAGTAATTTGGAATCGATGAAAGCCACAGTTTTTAACCCCGTTCCGGCCAGTTTTGCCATAGACAGGTTGCAATCAAAAAACTCACAATCGATGAACGTACAATCTACAAAAGCCGAATTCGAGAAATCGCAATGCCTGAACACACAGCCGTCAAACTCCCGATTGCTGATTTTTTGGTCCATCAGCACGAGCTTGTCGAAGGTTTTGTCTATATGGATAAAATCTCCAAGCATCAGTTCCCGAAAAGGCTTTTCATGATGGTGTTGAGTCCTTTGAACGCCAAATACACCGCGAAAAATGCCGCAACAATCCCGATGGCGAGCACCAGGTAATGCCACACATTCTGTTTGTTGATGAAAGCATTGTAAATGACCGTTGGCCCTATAAACATGAGCGGTAATGCCCATCCAAGATATTTGAGGCCTTTGCCGAGTAATTCGCGATTGGTAGCCATAGTTTAAAAGTTAAGGCGCAAGCCAACGCCGTCCTGGTTTGCGCAAATGGATAGGTTTTCTAGTGAAATGGCACTGTCGACAATCTTTTTGCCGTTGTAACGATCAATAGCTTTCTCGACTTTATAGGCGTGTCCTAACTTCACTGGTATCGCCACAACCAATGAAACCGCACCGATAATGCCAATCGCCGACGGGAATTTCTTTTTTGCACGTACTGAAATGTTAGTTGGCGACCCGCTGAATTCATATTCCTGGAACGAATAATTGACATAGTCTCCAACGATACAAGCAGCGCCGGTTACCAACAAAATATTACCAATTGTTTTTTTGTTTCGACCGGCATTGTAAAGTGCCAATGCTTCGGGCTTTTCGGCAAGTCGGTTGCGTACTTCGGCAGGTTTCATTTTTTTGCCATAAGTGTCGAAAACACGCCCGCGCGATTTGACGCTAAGCTGCGCGAATGAAAGTGTGCTGAACAATAGTAAAAAAAAGGTAACAGTGATTTTCATCTTATTGATTTAAAAAGTGATTGACGGCTTTGCGTACACTGCTGTGTTGTTTGAGTAAAACTGACGCCTGCTCATACGATACATCGATTTCATCCATGATCATACGCACACCGCGATCAACAAGTTTGTTGTTGCTGAGTTGCATGTCTACCATTTTGTTGCCTTTGACGCGCCCCAGCTGGATCATCGTGGCCGTAGAAATCATGTTCAATACGAGTTTTTGCGCAGTACCGGCTTTCATGCGCGAGCTTCCGGTGACGAATTCCGGGCCTACGACCACTATTACAGGAAATTGCGCCGTTAACGCGAGCGGGCTTCCTGCGTTGCACGTGATGCAACCCGTAAGGACACTATTTTCATTGCATTTTTCGAGCCCGCCAATTACGTAAGGAGTCGTTCCCGAAGCCGCGATTCCGATCACGGTGTCGTTGGTATTGATATCGAATTCCTGTAAGTCCTTCCAGGCTTGCTGCGCATCGTCTTCGGCATTTTCTACGGCGCGTCGGATGGCCTTATCGCCGCCGGCTATGATGCCGTTCACTAGGTCAAAAGGCACACCAAAGGTAGGCGGACATTCTGAAGCGTCAACGATGCCCAATCTTCCCGAAGTCCCTGCGCCAATATAGAACAACCGGCCGCCGTTTTTCATACGCGGCACAATTTGCGACACCAAAGCCTCGATTTGCGGTAAAGCTTTTTCTACGGCTAGTGGGACGGTCTTGTCTTCGTTGTTGATGCTCGAGAGTAGTTGGGCTACGGGCATTTTTTCGAGCGATTCGTAGTGGGAGGCTTGTTCGGTGGTTTTGGTAAAGGACATGTAGATTTACGGATGTTCTTGAACTTCGAAGTTCAATATTCGTTGTTCGTTGTTCGTTGTTCGTTGTTCGTTGTTCGTTGTTCGTTGTTCGTTGTTCGTTGTTCGTTGTTCGTTGTTCGTTGTTCGTTGTTCAACATTTTTTGAATCCCAAATTTACGAAGTTGGACTGATGCTGCAATGAAGAAAGATTAATTATTTGAAGGTTCAACAATGAACGTTGAACAACGAATTTTCAAGTGGAAAAAGTGCCCGCGTTAGGGATGGGAGCAAGTACCGCGTACTGCGTACAGCCCGACCCGGTGGCGAGTGTAAAATTAACAGTTCAGTGGACTGCCGTAGCGAGCAGGCAGCTGTTGCACGAATCGATGTGAAGGGGAACGCCCAAAAAAAAATCAAACGAAATACGCCAACGCGATTCCTAAAATGATCATCGAGATTTTGGCGATGTTGAATTTATGGCCTTCGGTGGTTTCAAAGATAATGGTGGACGAAATGTGGAATAAGATACCAATGACGATGGCCGTGATTTCGCTGTAATAATGCGTCAGGAACGGGATGTATTCTGCGAGCAAAGTACCCAGCGGCGTCATGAGCGCAAAGGTAAACATGAACCCAAAAATGGCAGCTTTGTTGAGCCGCGCATGGATTAAAAAGGTCGTGAGGATAATGGCGATGGGGAAATGGTGGATGGCAATCCCAAAAGCCAGGTTGTGGTGATGGCTTACCGGCAAACCTTCTAGAAGTGCGTGCAGGCAAAGGCTGATGAACAACAACCACGGGATTTGCGTCATGATTTCGTGGCCGTGAACGTGGCCGTGTTCTGCGCCTTTGGAGAAAAACTCAAGGATGATTTGGAATAAGATTCCCACCATGATGAAGATACCCACGCTGTGGCTGTGGTCTTCATAAACCTCGGGTAGCAAATGGATGACGGTGAGCGACAATAGAAACGAACCGCTAAAAGCCAACAGCAACTTAAGCCGTGATTTGTCTTGCGGTTTGAGCAAGAGCGCCACGCCGTAACCCAATAAAACAGAAAGGAGCGGTAAGAGATAGTTCATTATTTGAAGATCATAACGAGGCGTTCGCTATCGGTTTTGTGGAATTTTTTGAGCTTGTAATCGCCAAAGATGTCGAGTAGGTAAATTCCGGCTTTTTCCATCAATTGTTGAAAATCGGGAAGGGTAAAGGCGCGTACTTTTTCTGTAAAGTGAAACTTTTCGCCTTGGTCTTCAAAGTCGATTTCCTTGTAGATGTAGCCGTCGGCGTAATGGCGTTTGATGTGAAAGTCGATGCCGTCTACAGTTTTGGTTTCATGGGCGACAAGGTTGGCCAGCACGTGGTTGGTGTTCATGAAATCGATGACCCCGAAACCGTATTCTGACAGGCTTTCCTTGATGGTCACCAGCGTCTTGAGGTTGTCGTCTTCATTGTTGAAATACCCAAAACTGGTGAACAGGTTAAAAATTGCGTCGAACTTTTCATCAAAGGTGTGGCGCATGTCGTGTACCTTGAAATGCAAGGTGTCGTTTTCATTTTTCTTAGCGGTGGCGATGCTGTTCTCTGATAGGTCTACGCCGAGTACATCAAACCCGAGCTGGTTCAGGTAAATCGAGTGGCGGCCTTTGCCACAAGCCAGGTCGAGCACTTTGGCTTTTTCGGGCAGGTTGAGGTAATGTGTAAGGTTGTCCATGAAAACCTGGGCTTCACGAAAATTGCGCTCTTTGTAAAGAATGTGGTAATAAGGAGAATCGAACCAGGAAATAAACCAATTATCAGCTTCTTTTTGCATGTTCATCAATTAGGACTGCAAATTTAGTGTATTTTTGCAACGAATACCCGAATTGACGATGGAAAATAATTTTAAGATGGTCGCCAAAACCTTTTTTGGCTTCGAGGAAATCCTGGCCAAAGAACTGCAGCTTTTGGGCGCACAGGACGTAGAGCAAGGCATCCGGATGGTAAGCTTTAAAGGCGACAAAGGTTTCATGTACAAGGCCAACCTCGCTTTGCGCACGGCACTTAAAATCTTAAAACCGGTGTATTATTTCAAGGCGACTTCTGAGGATACTTTGTACCGCGGCATCATGTCTATGGATTGGGCAAAATACATGAACTCCAACCAGACTTTTGTGATTGACACGACCGTACATTCTGATTATTTCAAGCACTCGCAATTCGTTTCGCAGAAATGCAAGGATGCGATTGTGGACCAGTTCCGAAACAAATTCGGGCAGCGTCCGAGCATCGACAAGGATTATCCCGATTTGCGCATCAACATCCACATCGATAAGGATCAGGTTTCTGTGGCGCTCGATACTTCGGGCGCATCCTTGCACCAACGAGGTTACAAAACGGCCACCAATATTGCGCCGATCAACGAAGTGCTCGCGGCAGGCATGCTCTTGCTTTCGGGTTGGGACGGACGCAGTGATTTCCTGGATCCGATGTGTGGTTCGGGGACCATTTTGGCCGAAGCGTCGATGATCGCGTGCAACATTCCGGCCAACATCAACCGACGCGAATTTGCGTTTGAGAAATGGAACGACTGGGACAATGACCTGTTTGACAAAATCGTCGATTCGTTGTTGTCGAAAGTGCGCGAATTCCACTATACAATTAAAGGATATGACAAGGCACCAAGTGCGGTTTTGAAATCCAAGGACAACATTCGTAATGCCAACCTCGATGAATACATCACGGTGCAGGAGCGCAATTTCTTTGATACGAAAAAAGAAACATCGGGACCGCTGCACATGCTTTTCAATCCGCCGTATGGCGAGCGTTTGGATATTGAGATGGAACGCTTTTACCGCGAAATCGGCGATACGCTCAAACAAAGTTATCCGGGAACGCAGGCGTGGTTTATTACCGCGAATCTCGAAGCCCTCAAATTCGTTGGGCTCAAGCCATCGCGAAAAATCAAACTATTCAACGGAAACCTTGAAGCGCGTCTCGTAAAATACGAAATGTACGAAGGCAGTAAACGCACCAAATTCCAAACTCCGGCAAACGGCACGATCTAAAATCCGAAATCTAAAATCTAAAATTGTAAGGACATGAGTAAATTACAATGGCGCGCGCTAATCTACCAGTTCATTTGTTTTGGGGCATTGTTCTTCGGCGCCCGTTTTTTGGTGATGCAGTACAGCCACCTTTCTGGTTTTTGGATTCCGATTACCGCTTTTGTAATCGCCACCATTTTATCTCCCAAATTTCAGGCAGCGCGCACGCGCGACGGTGAAAAGTTGTTTATGTCGTGGCTTTTTGTGAAAGGCATCCGAGAAATCAAATAATTTGAAAATTCGTTGATTTGAAAATGCCTCACAACCACGGGCATGGCAATCGTCAACTCCTCACTACTTCTTTTTCTTAACGACAATCTCTTTTTTGGTCTTGTAAATCGGGAAGAAATAAGACACCGTGTAGTTAAACCCCACGCCAAAATCCCCATCATAAGTGCGATGGAATCCGGGAATGTAAAGGTTGTCAAAGTTTTCGGGTTTCTTATTAGACATGAGCTTGCTCGCGCGCAGGCTAAACCCCACGTAAAAATTATTGAAAACTTTGGCATTGACGCCCGCCACGACTTCTACCCATTGGGCCGATAATCCGTTGAACTTTTTGCCGGATAAGATCGTCGCCGTCTCACCAAAATAATCGTTGCGGTTGTACACCAGGTAAGAGTTCAGCGTTTGGCTAAAGGTACTCACGCCATAGCGCATTCCTACATAGACTTTATTTTCCATGTCGAGCCAGTTCTCGTAGAGATTGTAGTCGAAACCTACCCTGAAATAAGTGCCTTTGGTGGTAAAATTCAATCGCTCGTCGTTAACGGTTTTGTTCTCGTTGCCCAGTTCACCCGCCAGGAAATAGTTTTTAGAGAAGCGGTAATCGCCTACGAGTTCGAGTCCCTTATAATCCTTCTCGTAAAAGGAGCGCGAGAGTTTGAACAGGTCTACGCCTACGCGAAATCCGTAACGTTCGGTCTTGACGATGACGCTGTCCTGGGTTGCCGGCTTTGGTGCTGTTTTTTTGTCCTGTGCCTGCAAACCCGAGAATAGCAGCACAAGCGCCAAGCTAAAAAGTAATCTTGAGGTGTGCATCATCTTCGTTTAAAATAAGGGGTTGGAGTAGCGTGACACTTTGAATCCAGGTACCGTCGGCGGGTTCTGCGTCGGTTAGTGTGTAAGGATTCGCACCAAAAATAAACAATGTCTTGAACCCACAGGCGCGTGACACAAAAATATCGGTACGGGTATATTTGAATTCAAGATTGTCTACGTTGGTAATTGCCGTATTCTCGGCACCGTAGTTTAGGATGAATTTGTATTGGGTTATATCGGCAGTGGATTGCAACGGAACCGTAATGCGGCTTACCCCGTTAAATCCTATCGGCTCATCTTCATGGCCTTCGGCTACCAATGCCAGGTTGGTTACGTTTTTCAATTCTGTGGGATTCGATTTACTGTAGAAATCAATAATGAGTCGCGGCGTGGTAGCGGTCGATGGATCGCAGATGTCGTCTTTTTCGCAACCGGGCAGCGTGAAGGCAAGTAGTAGGAGTAAAGCAATCGATTTTTTCATTTTTTTTAGGAGCTGGTTCCTGCTGTCCGCTTTGTCTTTTCCTTGCTAAAGAAGCAAGAAAAAGGACGCCGCTTCCATCAGGGCTAGGGCTTTTTACTTCATTCAAATATAGCTAAATTTTTGAGCAGCGCGTCGCCGGTTTGTTTTTCTAAAAACACCTAACGGCTATGCTCGCGCCTCCAAAAGTACAACATTTTCTACATGGTGCGTCTGCGGGAACATATCCACCGGACGCACGCGTGTGACCTTGTATTTCTCGTCCATCAAAGCCAAATCGCGCGCCTGTGTCGCAGAGTTGCAGCTCACGTAGACGATTTTTTGCGGTGCAATTTTTAATATTTGCTCAATGACGTCCTTGTGCATGCCGTCGCGCGGCGGATCGGTGATGATTACATCGGGTTGGCCGTGCTGCGCGATAAAACTGTCGTTAAAGACCATTTTCATGTCGCCAACAAAGAACTCACAATTGGTTATGTTATTGCGCTCGGCATTGATTTTGGCATCGGCAATGGCTTCAGGGACGGCTTCTACACCAATGACTTTTTTGGCGTTTTTAGAAACGAATTGCGCGATGGTGCCGGTTCCGGTGTACAAATCGTAAACGGTTTCGTTTCCGGTAAGCCCGGCGAATTCGCGCGTGATTTTGTAGAGTTCGTAGGCCTGGTGTGAATTGGTCTGGTAAAACGATTTGGCGTTGATGCTAAATTGCAACCCTTCCATTTCCTCGAGGATGTAATCGCGGCCTTTGTATAAAATGACGTGTTGGTCGTAGATGGTGTCATTGGGTTTGGCATTGATCACGTATTGCAGCGAGGTGATGTTGGGGAAATTGGCGTAAATGTGGTCGAGCAACAGTTCGCGGTTTTGCTTGTCGTCTTCAAAAAACTGTATCAAAACCATGATTTCTCCCGTTGATGCTGTACGGATCATAAGCGTGCGCAACAAGCCCGCGTGGTTCCTCGCATCAAAGAAAGTCAGTCCTTTTTCATTGGCAAAATCCCGAATTTCATTTCGGATGGCGTTAGACGGATCTTCCTGCAAATGGCATTTGGTGATGTTGAGGATTTTGTCCCACATTTTTGGGATATGGAAACCCAAAGCATTGCGGTTGCCGAGGTCTTCGTCGCTGCCGATTTCCTTTTCGGTAAGCCAGCGCGCGTTAGAGAACCCGAATTCCATTTTATTGCGGTAGAAAAATTGTTTTTCTGAGCCCAATATCGGCTCGAATTCGGGAAGCTCCACCTTGCCAATGCGCTGCAAGTGGTTTTTCACTTCATTTTGCTTGTAGAACAACTGCTGGCTGTATTTCATGTTTTGCCATTTGCAGCCGCCACAAACCCCAAAATGCTCGCAAATCGGGTCTACGCGGTGTTCTGAAAATTCATGGAATTGTATGGCTTTGCCTTCGTAATAGGCTTTGCGTTTCTTGAAAGTCTGTACGTCGACGACATCGCCTGGAACGACATTCGGAATGAAGATTACTTTTCCGTCGGGCGCTTTGGCCACCGAGACACCTTTGGCGCCGGCGTCGAGTATTTTTATATGATCAAAAACAATCTTGTCTGTATTTTTTCTTCCCATGCCGCAAAAGTAACGTATCGCTGCGATTTATAAATTCAAAACATCATTTTTTTTGGCTTTCGTATTCGTTTTTTTACCAAACAGACAGGCGCTGTGCGGGTGCTGGATTGTCACGGTTTTAGTAACATCGCAACAGCGTCCTTGAAATTGAACAGGAAAATTTTGCAGGACGTCAGCGGTTTTCGAATGTTTAGCCAATGCCCGTTTTGCCGATTAAATTTTCGTTAAAAATTGCAAATACGGCCCAGCGGGTAGCCGCAAAAATTGTAAATTCGAGAGCAATTAGAATCCAATTGATTATGAAAAGAAATGCAACTGCCGTTTGGCATGGCTCCCTTAAGGAAGGGAACGGAGTGTTAACTACGCAAAGTAAAGTACTCGACAACTCACAATACTCATTCAAGACCCGTTTTGAGGGCGGCATCGGCACCAATCCAGAAGAGCTT
>Ga0209717_1002510_pt1 | contig 17524 bp, 12 predicted proteins | sample AD_UKC048_MetaG_FD_184418 | JGI IMG/M metagenome (GOLD analysis project Ga0209717, IMG submission 184418) | Active sludge microbial communities of municipal wastewater-treating anaerobic digesters from USA - AD_UKC048_MetaG (SPAdes) (version 2) | ecosystem: Engineered > Bioreactor > Anaerobic >... | reverse complement strand
CAGCCTATGAGCCCGTAATGGATCATAAAAAAACAGCTCACCAGTAAGTCACTTGGTGTAGTGCGAAAACTGATTTGTTAAAACTCATGTTTTCAGCAAGATAGACTTCTGAGGTGTCAAACTCAAGAATTATGAGTAAAATTGTTATCATAGTACATGGTATTTTTCATTTTTATTACGACGGTTTTCGTAATATGACCATAGGAAAAAAACTCTGGACTATTATTTTTATCAAGTTATTCATCATTTTCATCGTCCTCCGGATTTTTTTCTTTCCGGATTATTTAAATTCCAGGTTTACCACAGACTCGCAGAAAGGAGATTTCGTTATGGAGCAACTTTTAATAAACAATAGCAAATAAAATATGACCGGAACTATTGATATCGCTTTGGTTGACTGGTCGCGGGCACAATTTGCGCTTACCGCTATATACCACTGGTTTTTTGTTCCGCTCACCCTGGGCCTGTCATTTATTATTGCTATAATGGAAAGCATTTATGTCAGAACAGGGAAGGAAGAATGGAAACGCATAACAAAATTCTGGATGAAACTATTCGGAATTAATTTTGCCATTGGTGTTGCCACCGGTATCATCCTGGAATTCGAGTTTGGAACCAACTGGTCAAATTATTCCTGGTTTGTTGGCGATATTTTCGGGGCTCCGCTGGCCATAGAGGGTATATTTGCATTTTTCCTTGAATCTACGTTCATAGCAGTAATGTTTTTTGGCTGGAATAAAGTAAGCAAAAAATTCCATCTTGCTTCATCGTGGTTAGTTGCTTTCGGCGCCAGCCTTTCGGCCTTATGGATACTTGTTGCGAACTCCTGGATGCAATATCCTGTGGGTATGCACTTTAATCCCGAAACCGCCCGCAGTGAAATGCTGAATTTTTGGGAAGTTTTACTTTCGCCGGTTGCTGTTAACAAGTTCCTGCACACCATCACTTCGTCTTATGTTGTCGCCGCATTATTTATTATCTGTGTCAGCGCCTGGTATCTTCTGAAAAAACGCGAACTGCTGCTGGCAAAAAAAAGTATTGTCATCGCCTCGGTTTTCGGGCTGACATCTGCCTTGTTTGTAGCCATCACAGGCGACGGTTCATCCTACCTGGTTGCACAGAAACAACCGGTGAAACTGGCAGCCATGGAGGGACTGTACCAGGGAAAAGAAGGCGCAGGGCTGATCATTTTCGGAGTACCCAGATCAGATGCACATAAGGACAAAGAGGATAATTTCCATTTTAAATTTGAAGTCCCTAAAATGCTTTCCCTGCTGGGCTACCGCCAGTCCGATGCTTTTGTACCCGGTATTAAAGACCTGGTCGACGGCAATAAGGAGAAAAACATAATACCTGTAACAGAAAAGATGCAAAAAGGGCGTCTGGCCATTTCTGCATTAGGATCGTTCCGGAATTTTTACAAAATGAACAACAAGACAGCCGCTGATTCAGCCCTGAAGGTCTTCAGAGAAAACTCACACTACATGGGTTACGGGTACCTGAACGATCCCGACAGCATTATACCCAATGTGCCGCTGACTTTTTACAGTTTTCATATCATGGCAGGCCTGGGGTTTCTATTTATTTTATTGTTTATCGTAACCTTATATTTGTCAATAAAAAACAAACTCAGTAATAAAAAGTTTTTATTAAAAATACTGATTTGTTTTCTTCCCTTGGGGTTTGTTGCTTCGGAAAGCGGATGGGTTGTCGCTGAGGTGGGCAGGCAACCCTGGGCCATTCAGGATTTGCTCCCCGTGTCGGTAGCCACAACCCATATAGACGCTACCGCCGTGATGACCACTTTTTTTCTCTTTGCGGTATTGTTCACTATTTTGTTAATCGCTGAAGTAAAAATCATGCTGACCCAGATCAAAAAAGGGCCTGAAGGAGGTGAAAATGTTTGAAAACTGCACCTGGTTATTTCTGCAGCAATACTGGTGGGTAATTGTATCGTTGCTTGGCGCCATCCTGGTTTTTCTCAGTTTTGTGCAAGGCGGGCAGACACTTATAGGAACTGTTGCAGGTAATGAAGAAGAAAAAACCATGCTGATCAATGCCACAGGCCGTAAATGGGAATTTACTTTTACCACTCTGGTAACTTTTGGCGGAGCCATATTTGCCGCTTTCCCTAAATTCTATGCATGCAGTTTTGGTGGCGCCTATTGGTTATGGATAGCTATATTGTTTTGTTTTATAATTCAGGCCGTTTCGTATGAATTCAGAAAAAAACCGGGAAATTTTCTGGGCGCTAAAACCTATGAGATCTTTTTATACATTAACGGCAGTATAGGCATTTTCCTTATCGGCGTGGCCGTAGGGACATTTTTTACAGGGTCTGAATTCAGGCTTAATGAGCTGAACCAGGTGCAATGGCTCCATAAAACCAGAGGACTCGAAGCCTTGTTTAACTTTCAGAATGTTGCCCTGGGACTTGCTGTTTTTTCGCTGGCGCGTATACTTGGCGCCTTGTATTTCATTAACACCATTGACGATTCAGCTATTGCTGAACGTTCGCGTAAACAGGTCGTATACAACACGGTGATCTTTCTGATATTCTTTCTTACCTTCATTATGATGCTCTTCCTGAACGATGGATTTGCATATGACACTAATTCAGGTCAAGTATTATTGGAACCCAACAAATATTTCAACAACCTGATCGATATGCCGCTTACCTTGTTAATTTTTATTTCAGGGGTAATACTTGTACTAACCGGAATTATAATTACGGCTTTATGGAAAAATAATAAAGGAATATGGTTTTCAGGATCCGGCACTATTATGACTGTTCTGGCCTTACTGCTGATCGCCGGATTGAACAATACCTGCTTCTATCCGTCTTCAGCCGATCTGCAGAGTTCGTTAACCATCGAAAACAGCTCATCTAGTGAATATACACTGACCATAATGAGCTATGTCTCACTTTTTATTCCCTTTGTCACACTCTATATTTATTTTGCCTGGAAAGCAATCAACAAGAAAAAAATCAGTAAACATGAAATGTCAGGTTCGGATCACAAATACTAAATAAAAATGTATAATTCACTATTAACATCGGTTCTCTGGTATCTGAGCTGGCCAGCCTTCATTATGGTTAACTACTGGCTTATCCTCCGGTTTATCAGGTATTATGAAAAAAAACATGCTACAAAATAATAATATACAAAATTCATCATGTCACACATTGTAAATCTCTCTGAAGCAGCATCGATAGGAATACACGTTATCGTGCTGATTGCGCGTTCCAAAAATCATAATATGAACGTGAAAAAATTATCCGAGCTAACAGGCGCCTCCAAAAACCATATAGCCAAAGTTATGCAGCGAATGGTAAAAGAAAATTTTGTAAAATCTACCCGTGGTCCTGCCGGTGGTTTTGTTCTGAACAAAGCTCCTGAAGAAATTTCTCTACTCACTGTATATGAAGCACTTGAGGGAGAAATGGCAATAAATAAATGCCCTTTCGACAATAATATCTGCCCTTTTGAAGAATGTTTGATGGGCGGCATAGTCCATAGAATCACAGGTGAACTCCGTGAATACTTTAAAAATAAAAAAATCAGCGATCTGATTTAAGCAATTGTTGAAGTGGTTTGTTTATAATTCACTTCAAAAGTACCGCTATAAATTACCACCTTATTATTCTGATTATATGATATTTATAATTTAGATTAGTAATTTTTGGTTTTTTTAAACATTTTATTTTTACATTTGCGTACTCATATACCTATTTAAAAATTAAGATCAAATTAAAATGAGAAGAACCATTATCAGGATAGACGAAAAGAAATGTACGGGATGCGGAATATGTGTAAGCGGCTGTCATGAAGGAGCCTTACAGATCATCGAAGAAAAAGCACGGCTGGTTAGTGAATTGTTTTGCGACGGTTTGGGCGCCTGCATCGGGGAATGTCCGGAAGGAGCTATCACCCTCGAAGAACGTGAAGCCGAACCCTACGACGAAACCAGGGTAATAGAACGTATCAGTAAATCAGGTAAGGGAACCATCATGGCCCACCTCCGGCATCTGCGCGATCATAACGAAAAAGAATATGTAAAACAGGGGGTGGAATATCTAAAGAAAAATAATATTTATCCGGAACTAATAAATGATTTTGAAATGGAAACACAAAAAAGTAAACATGTTCATGAGCAACAAGGCGGCGGCTGCCCCGGCTCTAAAATTATGGATTTCAGATCAGAAAAACCTGAAACCAATGCCACGACAACAGCTGTTACATCGCAGTTGCACCATTGGCCGGTTCAACTTCACCTGGTGAACCCTGCAGCATCCTATTTCAAGAATGCCGATGTGGTCATCGCCGCTGATTGCACGGCTTTTTCTTATGGCAATTTTCACAACGATTATATGAAAGGCAAAACAGTGGTCATTGCCTGCCCTAAACTTGATTCAAATACTGAATCGTATATCGAAAAAATAAAAATGATGGCTGAGGACTCGAATATAAATACGATTACTGTCGTCATGATGGAAGTCCCCTGTTGCGGAGGATTATTGCATATGACAAAACTGGCGGTGCAAAAAGCTTCACGCAAAGTGCCTGTTAAAGTGGTTTATATAAGTATTCAGGGGAAAATTTTACAGGAAGAATGGATTTAACAACTATATTTACAAAAAAATAAAATTATGAGTATGTTTTGTTATCAATGTCAGGAAACAGCCAAAGGATTTGGTTGTACCATCGCAGGCGTATGCGGAAAAAAAGAAGATGTGTCCAATGTGCAGGATTTGCTTATTCACGTCCTGAAAGGGATTTCGTTATATAGCACAGCGGCACGCAAAACCGGCTATACCGACAATAAACTCGACAGGTTTGTTATCGAAAGTCTGTTTACCACCATTACCAATGCCAATTTCGATAAATTTGCTTTTTATGAAAGAATACGAAAAGCACTTGAATGGCGCGAGCAAATAAAAAACATTTGTATCTCCAAAGGTATAGATATTTCAGCCATTCAACACGACGCTGCTTCATGGTCGGGCAGTTCGCCTGAAGAATTTGATGAAAAAGCTAAATCTGTGGGTACTTTATCCTATCAGGATGAAGATATCCGTTCACTGGTACATCTGCTTCTTTTTGGTGTTAAAGGAATGGCTGCTTATGCCGAACATGCCTCCAACCTGGGTTTTGAAAATGAAGGTGTTCATGCCTTCATTCAGCATGCGCTGGCCGAGATCACACGCAATGATCTTGATGCCGCATATCTGGTTTCGCTGGTGCTGGAATGTGGTAAGAATGGCGTTGAAGTGATGGCGTTGCTGGATGGAGCCAACACTTCACGGTACGGCACTCCTGAAATCACCACAGTTGATATTGGTGTACGCAATAATCCCGGTATCCTCATCAGCGGCCACGACCTGCGCGATCTTGAGGACCTGCTCGATCAGACCGAAGGCAGCGGTGTAGATGTATATACGCATAGCGAAATGCTGCCGGCGCATTACTATCCCTTCTTCAAAAAATATCAGAGTTTCGCCGGGAATTATGGAAATGCCTGGTGGAAACAACGTGAAGAGTTTGAGACCTTTAATGGCCCGATACTTTTTACCACTAACTGCCTGGTTCCGCAACATGCCAATGCATCATACAGCGACAAGGTATATACTACAGGTGCTGCGGGATTCACCGGATTCAAACATATTCCCGACCGTGAAATTACAGGCAAAAAGGATTTTTCAGAAATCATTGAACATGCAAAAAAATGTCCACCTCCCACACAGATTGAGACAGGCGAGATCATCGGCGGTTTTGCCCACGACCAGGTGCTGGCTCTTGCTGATAAGGTAGTAGAGGCCGTTAAAAGCGGCGCCATCAGGAAATTCATCGTTATGGCAGGTTGTGACGGCAGGATGAAAGACCGTGACTATTATACCCGGTTTGCTCAAAGACTGCCACAGGATACTGTTATACTCACAGCAGGCTGTGCAAAATACCGCTACAACAAATTACCTCTTGGCGACATCAACGGTATACCACGGGTGCTGGATGCCGGACAATGCAATGATTCCTATTCACTGGCAGTGATCGCTTTGAAATTAAAAGAGGTATTTCAACTCAAAGACATCAACGAGCTTCCTATTGTATACAACATAGCCTGGTACGAACAAAAAGCTGTAATCGTGTTACTGGCGCTTTTATTTCTCGGGGTAAAAAATATACATTTAGGCCCTACCCTACCCGCATTTTTGTCTCCGAATGTAACAAAAGTGCTGGTCGAAAATTTCAACATCGGCGGTATTACAAATCCGGATGAAGATATAAAAAATATGTTGTAAAAAAAAGGCTGTCCCATAAGTTCTTTACGCGCTTTTGTAAAGCACCTGCCTCGCCGTCAGGCAGGCCTTGTGTCCCTTTGTGGTAATTATAAGAAATAAAGTTTCGCATGATTTTTTTATGTCACGCGGACACAGCGCGGCAATGAGGGTTGATACGAACCATTTTCTTGATGTTTAATTTATTTCTTCCTTCGTGTCCCTTTGTGAATTTCCTTCGTGCGACTTCGTGGTTAAGTTTTTTTACCACTAAGGCGCACAAAGTGTTTGCACTAAGGCGCACAAAGGAGAATCTGCTCTGACTGACCGAAGTTTTGTTCTTTTTGACTATATGTAAAAAAGTTGTTTCCCATAGTGTTAATCTCTTTACAATCCACTAATGATTGGTATTTATCAATTTATTTTTTTATGCGAAACTTCAAATAAGAAATAAAACCATAAAGGGACATTAAGTACACGGTAAGCTTACTAAAACTATGTGGACACAAAATTTGACTTTTCAAAGCAGCTTTTTTTTATCGGCTTTATCACTGGATATTCTTATTTTCATCATTAAAATAAATTTCTTTATAATGCTTTTTGCTTTAAATAAATTTCTAAATTAGCACGCTTTATTCACGAATTAAAAACAAAGCTTATGTTAAATATTGAATGGAAAAACCTACCCTTCGGGTATGTGAAAACAGACTACAATGTACGCTGTTACTATCGTAATGGCGCATGGGGCAAGCTGGAGATTTCATCTTGGGAATATATGAACATACATATGGCAGCAACCTGCCTTCATTATGGTCAGGAAGCCTTTGAAGGAATGAAAGCCTTTGGCTGCAAAGATGGCAAAATACGCGTATTCCGCTGGGAAGAAAATGCAAAAAGAATGCAACGTTCTGCAGCAGGCATATTAATGCAACCTGTTCCTCTTGACTTGTTCAAAGAAGCCATGGAAACGGTGATAAAACTCAACAAGGCCTATGTTCCCCCACACGAAACAGGTTCATCCCTGTATATCAGGCCCTTGCTTATTGGCAGCGGGCCAAAAGTAGGAGTTTCTCCTGCCGATGAATATATGTTCCTGATTTTCGTCACGCCTGTCGGGCCTTATTTTAAAGAAGGGTTTAAACCTGTTACAGCACAGATCATCAGAGATTATGACCGTGCGGCACCATTGGGAACCGGCACCATTAAAGTAGGAGGCAACTATGCAGCCAGTCTCGTGGCCGGTATGCGGGCACATGACGAAGGATACTCCACAGCCTTATTCCTTGACGCCAAAGAAAAGAAATACATTGACGAAGCCGGCCCTGCAAATTTCTTTGGTATAAAAGGCAATACCTATGTCACCCCGGAATCTTCATCAATTCTGCCATCCATCACCAATATGAGTCTCAGGACACTTGCTGAAGACATGGGAATGAAAGTAGAGCAAAGGCCTGTTCCGGTGACCGAGCTCAGCGAGTTTGACGAAGTGGGCGCCTGCGGCACGGCGGCGGTTATTTCACCGCTTAAAAAGATACAGGACCGTGACAACGGCACCGTATATGAATACTGTAAGGATGGCAATGCCGGCCCGGTTTCCACCAAACTATACAACAGGCTGCGAGCTATTCAATACGGCGAAGAACCCGATAAATTCGGATGGATACATATCATCGAATAAATGATCTCCAAATAAAAAAAGCTCTTTAAAGAGCTTTTTTTATTCCTTATCGTTCAAACATTTACACGGAAGCATCTGCAAAGTCATTTTATATCACATGGAATTTTCTGAGCTGAACTTCCATTTCCTCTTTAAGATTTCTGGCCTCTTCGTGTGCTTTCAGAGCAAAATCCTTTTCCGCGGATGCATATAAAATACTCCGGGATGCATTGACAAGCAATCCGCAGTTGCTGTTCATTCCAAAGGTGGCTACCTGCTCAAGGCTGCCTCCCTGCGCTCCCACACCCGGGACAAGGAGAAAATGGTCGGGTACAATTTTTCGGATATGCCCAAGCATTTCAGCTTGTGTAGCACCAACTACAAACATCATGTTTTCAGCCGTACCCCATTTTGAAGATGTTTCAAGTACTTTCTGAAACAGCAATTTCTCTTCCGGTCCGCTGATCTTTAAAAACTGAAAATCAGATGCTCCTTTGTTGGAGGTCAGAGCCAGCAGGATTACCCATTTATTAGGGTACTCAAGAAACGGACTGACAGAATCGATGCCCATGTAAGGTGCAACCGTAACAGCATTAAAATCAAAACCGGAAACTTTTTTATCAAAATATGTTTTTGCATATTGAGCTGAAGTATTGCCAATATCGCCGCGTTTGGCATCTGCAATTAAAAATACTTCGTTGCGGTATGGTTCCAGAAAATTAATCGTTTTTTGCAAACTGATCCATCCCGGAATTCCCAATGATTCATAAAAAGCGATATTGGGTTTATAGGCAACAGCATAATCAATTGTAGCACTGATGATACTTTTATTAAACTCAAAAACAGGATCCTCTGTATCAAGCAAATGCCTTGGAATCTTACTCATCTCGGTATCAAGGCCTACGCAAAGAAAAGATTTCTTTTTTTTAATAGTGCTGATTAATTCCTTCCGGTTCATATATTTTGGTTTAAACTATTCACCTGCCGCTTTGAGCCGTTCCGCATTTTCGGCCAGTTGTAAGGCGTCGATCAGTTCCTGCACGCCATTACCCTCCATTATAGAGGACAGGTTATAGAGCGTAAGATGAATACGGTGGTCGGTCACGCGGCTCTGCGGATAGTTATAGGTGCGTATTTTCGCAGAACGATCGCCCGTAGACACCATGGTTTTACGTTTTGAAGATATATCGTCCAGATATTTCTGATATTCGATTTCATAAATACGGCTACGGAGGACCGACATAGCTTTTTCGAGGTTTTTCACCTGAGATTTCTGATCCTGGCAGGTAACAACAATACCGGTCGGAATGTGTGTCAGCCTCACCGCCGAATAGGTGGTGTTTACAGATTGTCCTCCGGGGCCGGAAGAGCAGTAAGTATCTCTGCGGATATCGGCATCCTTCAGTTCCACATCAAACTCATCGGCTTCGGGCAACACCACCACGGAGGCCGCAGATGTATGAACCCTTCCCTGTGCTTCTGTTTTTGGGACCCGCTGTACACGATGCACCCCCGATTCGTATTTCATCTGTCCGTAAACATTTTCACCATTAATATTGAAAATGATTTCTTTATAACCTCCTACCGTACCTTCGGTCATATCTACCAGTTCTGTCTTCCATCCTTTGATCTCGGCATATCTGACATACATACGATAAAGATCGCCCGCAAAAATTGATGCCTCATCGCCTCCGGTACCTGCACGAATCTCGACTATGGCATTTTTACTATCTTGCGGATCGGCAGGGATAAGCATAACACGAATATCTTCCTCGAGTTTTTCCTTTTCTGCAGTGAGCAGTTCCACTTCTTCTTTGGCCAGCGCTTTCATTTCCTCGTCCTTTTCATTATAAAGCATATCACGGGCAGAAGCTATATGATTAATGATCGTATCATACCTTTTATACGCTTCAATGATCGGCGTAAGCTCCTTGTAGTCCTTGCTTAATTTGATAAATCTCTTTACATCATTCATGGCGTCAGGCTCATTCATCAACCTTCCGATCTCTTCCCAGCGTTCGTTTATAGCCTTGAGTTTGTCAAGCATAACAATAGTTTTTTACAAAATTAATATAAATACAGGAGTTAATAAGTAAAACAACCAAATTCTGACTTGATGGTCAGGAAAGATTGCGGTGACGATTCACAATGGCCGACAATCTGTGCACAAATATTAAATTCCTTTGATAATTGAATGATCTGCAAGGCTGTTTTTTCGTTGGTATACAACTCCATGCGGTGTCCCATATTAAAGACTTTGTACATTTCTTTCCATTCGTAGGCTGCCTGTCTCTGGATCAGCCGGAACAGCGGTGGAACAGGGAACATATTGTCCTTAATCACGTTTAAACCCGAAACAAAGTTCATCACCTTGGTCTGTGCACCACCTGTGCAATGTATCATTCCGTGTATCCCGTTCCTGAATTGTTCAAAAACTTTAATAATTAATGGTGCATAGGTTCGTGTGGGTGACAATAGAGCTTTGCCAATATTTACAGGCATTTCCGGCACCTGGTCTGTCAGGAGGAATTTTCCTGAATATACCAGGTATTCAGGTACAGCGGTATCGAAACTTTCAGGATACTTTTCCGAATAGATTTTATTCAGCATTTCGTGACGGGCCGCGGTAAGCCCGTTGCTTCCCATACCACTGTTATATACATTTTCGTAAGTTGCCTGCCCCGATGACGCTAATCCGACGATGACGTCGCCATGGGAGATTTTTCCATTGGTAATGACCTCGTTGCGTCTCATACGGCATGACACCACAGAATCAACAGCTATGGTCCTGACCAGATCACCCACATCGGCAGTTTCACCCCCGGTGGAATATATGGTCAGGCCATTTTTGCGCAAAGTTTCAAGAAACTCTTCGGTGCCGTTAATGATTTCTGAAATAACCTCTCCGGGGATAAGAAATTTGTTTCTGCCGATAAGCGATGACAACAGGATGTTTTCAGTAGCGCCCACACAAAGCAGGTCATCGGTATTCATTACTATCGCATCCTGTGCAATGCCTTTCCATACCGACAGATCCCCGGTTTCTTTCCAGTAAAGGTATGCGAGTGAAGATTTGGTACCTGCCCCATCAGCATGCATAAGAGCACAATAATCTTCATCATCGGTGAAATGATCGGGAACGATTTTACAGAATGAACGCGGGTAAAGACCTTTAGAAATATTCATTAATGAATTATGTACATCTTCTTTGGATGCTGAAACTCCGCGTTTGTTGTATTTATCGTTGCTCATCACGTTCAACAAAAAAAGCATCCCGATAGCTATCGGGACGCTTTTTTAAAATTTTTTATAAACTACTTATTTTCAGGGACATTAGGAGCTGTTCCGAAAATAAGCTGTTTCTTTTCATCATCAATATAATACTCGCCAAATTTTGAAAGAACTTTGGATCCAAGGGTAATATCCGGACTCAGGTTTTTCACAACAGTAGCAGTAAGGAAGTCCTGTGACTTTTTGGCAATAGTCATCTTTTTCAGGGTGACAACAGAATTATCCTTTATGGAACCATCTTCATTGAAGGCTTTGTCTTTATCTTTAAAATCAGATTTGGTGACACGGTATTCGGTGAGCAACCTCATGATCAGCTTATCGGAAATCTGCATGCCTTCCTCAGCAGCATCATATTTAAAATCAGTTGAAATACCGTTTACAATGCATCGCCCTTCAAAGGTGCCGCTTCCGCTGGGTAAAATGGTAAGTACATTATCCATAGGGTTAACCTCGATGACCACATTTGCAGCATTGGAATCGTTGGATGCCGGAGGAATAAAATCTTCGCGGAGTACGGTGAACTCAGTTCTTCTGTTGAGCTGGTGTGCAGCTTCTTTTTCACAGGTAGTCTTCAGCGATTTGATATACTCTTCTGTGATCTGAGTGCCTTTGGGAAAAAAGTATGATTTATCCTTGCATGCCGGGTATTTTTCAGGATCTAAAAAAACGGATTTATCGCGATCAAGGATTCTCGGGCTGTTAGCTCCGTAACCTTTGGCAAAAACTCTTCCCGGATGTATCCCCATAGAATCAACAATATAATGAACGGCAGAACGTGCCCTGCGTTGAGAAAGCGTGTCGTTGGTCATGGCTATGGGCCGGATATCGGTATGGGATGATAATTCAATAACCCATCTTTCATTGGTGTTGAGAATATCCACCAGCCAGTTGAGCGAGTCCATTGCCTGAGGTGTAAGATACCATTGTCCGATAACATACAGAACATCGGGTAATACCTGTGGTTGTTTGGGAATAGGAGCCAAATTAAAATCATGGGTAAGATCCTTACTGTTTTTCAGCCCCACCGTTGTTTCACGTCCTTTAGTGCCGGTAAAATTTTCTTTCGACACGGTCAGTTCGTAAGAAGTATTTTCGCGAACCTGAGTTTTACCAAACTGAAAGGTACCTGTTGCATCCGTTGAATCTTCCACAAGAGTGCCATCGGAGCCTTCGAGTTTAACAAGCGCACCGGCAATGATCTGTTTGGTGCTGTCGTCCCTCACCACACCCTGTAAGGTGAAAACCAATGGCGGCAGATAAAAATAGTAAATATCGTCGGAGCCTTTACCTTCCTTACGGTTTGACGATAAAAAGCCTTCTTCTTTGTTACCCTTAAAAATAATGCTAAAATCATCACCGGCAGAATTGAGGGGGAATTTCAGGTTTTCAGGTTTTGTCCATTTGCCGTTCTGATATTCCGTTTTATAAATATCAAGCCCGCCAAGGCCAAGATGTTCTGCGCCGTTTGATGAAAAATACAAGACACCATCGTCCCTGAGGTAGGGGAACATTTCATTGCCAGCGGTGTTGATTTCCGGGCCCAGGTTCAGAGCTTTATCAAAAGGTTTTGTTTTTTTGGTACGCTTAGCCACCCATATATCTTTTCCACCATATCCTCCGGGCATTTCAGCAGAAAAATAAATGGTAAGTTCATCATCGCTCAGCGCGGGATGCCCCATATGCAGGCTTAGATCAGTGCTAAGTTTTAATGTATCAGGAGGCGCCCAGCCGCGGCCCTGTTTTTTAGAAAAATAGATCTGGCAACCCATTTTTTCTTTCTTCACGATCGGACAGCGCGTAAAATAAATCACATTGGCTTTATTGTTCAGCCAGGGTGTTCCTTCGTTAAATTCAGTATTGATATTTTCATCGGCGGGTAAGGGTTCACTCCAGGCGCCTTTTTTATCGAGGGTAGTAACATAAATATCAGAAAAACTCTGGTTTGTCCATCCATCCACAGATTTTCCCATAGATCCTTCACGGGTGGAGGTAAATAACAAGGCTTTAAAATTCTTGTCGGCCCAGTAGGGTGCAAAATCAGATTGTTTGGTGTTGAACTTTTTTACATTTTCGACTACATAACGGGTGGGATCTTCTTTCCATTTAATTGAATACTCACAGGATTCCACGCCATGATTTCCGCGGGGATCAGCAGGCGCCAGTTTACTGTATTCTTTGTATTCAATGATTGCCTCGGCATATTGCTCATCAGCTTTTAACGCATCAGCAAGATATAAATGTGCAACCGGATCGGGATAATTGGATTTTACAACCCTGCTATACCAGTTTATCGCTTGTTTCTGATTGTTGGTGAGGCGATAACATTCTGCAAGCCGAAACAAAACACGTGCTTTTTCGGGTTTATTCCCTTTTATTTTGTTGTAAGCTTGTTTATACAAATCGATGGCTACAGAGTATTGTTCCAACTCGTAAGCCTGATCGGCATCTGATGAATAATTACGCTGTGAAAAAGCAGGAGAACTTTGTGCCAGAACGAACAATAAAAATACTGCAATTCCTAAAAAATATATTTTCTTACTCATAATTAAATTATATTAAACCCTGAATTAATAACCGTGCTAATTTAAATAATTATTTAATACCAATAAAAGAACATTTTTTATTATTTTTCTTAAAACTCACCATTGCTCTAATTTTCAATCATTTAGTGGCGAAAATCTTGTGAAATAATATACTTTTTCAATATTTTTTTTGATTGTCTGTAAATATTTATAACAAAAAATGTTTTATCAGCGCATTATACGTTATTTTTTCGCCTGAAGTTTCAACGCTTTCTTTTCTTTTCGCCTTTGCTGCCAGATTAATAAATCATATGCGACAGGTGTGGCATTAAAGATGGAAGAATACGTACCGACAAGAATACCCACTAATAATGCAAAAATGAATCCCCTGATCATTTCACCACCCAGTATAAATATGGCAAACAGTGTAATCAATGTTGTTCCGGCGGTATTAATGGTTCGGCCCAGGGTGCTGTTCATGGCGGCATTCATGTTTTCTTTTATGTCGCGTTTGGGATAAAGCCCGGTGTATTCCCTGATCCTGTCGAAGATGATCACAGAGTCGTTAATAGAGTATCCGATAATGGTAAGAATAGCGGCAATAAATGCCTGGTCAACCTCCATTCCGAAAGGCAATAATCCCCAGAACAGCGAATACATGGATATAACAATTAATGTGTCATGGGTTAATGAAATCACACCGCCAAGTCCGAATTGCCATTTCTTAAAACGGATTGCTATATATACAAATATAGCAAACAGCGCAATAATAAGGGCATAGAGTGACGATAATTTAATATCGTCGGCAATGGTTGGCCCGACTTTATTGGAGCTCAATTTCCCCAGCAATTTGCCGGCATTATCGCTCAGGAACTCATCCCTGGTGATCGGGGCTGTATAAACAGTTTTCAAACCTTCATACAGTTTGCTTTCCACTATGGAATCCGTTGCCTTATCGGTGTTATCAATCATATATTTTGTGGTGACTTTCACCTGGTTACCCGGCCCGAAAGTCTTTACCTCGGGGGTTTGTCCAAAAGATTTTTCGAGTAAAGTGCGTATGTCATTGGTTTTTACATCCTTGTCAAAACGAACCACATAAGTACGTCCTCCGGTAAAGTCAATACCAAAATTCATACCTCTGACAAAAAGAGAGATAATACCGATGACAATGATCGACAAAGAAACAATATACAGCTTTTTACGAATTTCAATAAACTTTATCTTCGTATTGGTGAAAGCATTGATGGTGTATTTGTTCCCGAATTTAATCGCACGGTTTTTGGCGCTCAGGCCTTCGAAGATCAAACGCGACAAGAAAATAGCGGTAAACAGAGAGGTGAGGATACCGATGATAAGTGTAGTAGCAAAACCCTGAATGGGGCCGGTTCCAAATATAAACAATACGATACCGGTCAATATGGTGGTAACATTACCGTCGATGATGGCCGAATAGGCATGTTTGTATCCGTCTGCAATTGCCAGTTTCATACCCTTTCCGGCTCTTACCTCCTCCTTGATACGCTCATAAATAATAACGTTAGCGTCCACGGCCATACCCATGGTGAGTACAATACCGGCAATGCCGGGTAAGGTGAGGGTGGCGCCCAGAGAGGCCAAAACGCCCATGAGGAAGAAAACATTAACCAGCAGGGCTGTATCGGCCACTAATCCGGCAGTATTGTAATACAGCGCCATATAGATCAGTACGAGCACAAAAGCAATGATAAAAGACAGCAAACCTGCATTAATGGCTTCTTTACCCAGCGATGGACCTACGACGGCTTCTTCAACAATTTTTGTCGGGGCGGGTAGTTTTCCGGCTTTAAGAATATTGGCAAGGTCTTTGGCTTCCTCCAGTGTGAAATTTCCGGTTATTGATGATTGTCCGTTGGGTATTTCACCCTGCACTGTGGGGTATGAATATACGAGGTTATCAAGAACAATAGCGACTGATTTCCCTATGTTATTAGCCGTCAGATTCTTCCAGATGGAGGCTCCTTCGGAGTTCATACTCATTGATATCTGGTTACCCTGTTGCTGATCAATATCCTGACGGGCATCTACAATGACATCGCCGGCCAGTGCTGCCGTGCCGTCGCGTGAGGATTTGAGGGCTATCAGCTGATGCGTGGCGCCTTTTTCGTCAATGGCTTTGACACTCCACATAAAACGGATTTCGCGCGGAAATATGGTCTGAATCTGCGGATTGCGCAACATCGTCATAACGCGGTTGGTATCAAATGACTGGCAATAACCAATGACCGGGCCTTTATTGGGATAATAATTCCCTGCTTCATCCTGTATTAAAGCCGGCTGTAAGTATGCAAGAAGCGGATGTTCAGCTGCATATTCCTCAAACGATTGCTGACCCTGCCCCGTGGTATCTTTTGCCGAATCGCTTATGGCCGTTTCTGTGAGGGATGTGTCTTTTTTTTCTTCTGTAACAGCCACCTCTTCTTTCGTGACCGAATCGCCTTCTGAAACATTAGTGCTGTCTTTTATTTCAAGAGAATCACCTGAAGACAGAACTGCTTTCAATTTTTTATCGGCCTGTTCCAGGAATCCGTAAACATCTTTATATTCATAGGTTTCCCAAAATCCCAATTGGGCAGTTCCCTGAAGAAGTTTTCTGACACGTTCGGGTTCTTTTATCCCGGGCAATTCGATCAGGATCCTTCCTGATCCCGATAATTTCTGGATATTGGGCTGGGCAACGCCAAAGCGGTCGATACGGGTACGCAAAATATTAAAGGTCCGGTCAACGGCGCCATCGGTTTCAATACGTATGGCTTTCAGAACATCTTCATCGGAAGTGTTAAAATTGATTTTGTCTTTTAGTCCGACTATGAAGAAAGACGCTAGTTTGGCATTAGCGGTATTGTTCTTTTTAAAAGAAGCTTCAAATAATGAAACAAAATCGGCAGAACTGTTTTTTTGCATTTCAACGGCATCATCCATCACTTTATTAAAGAAAGGATCTTTGGAGTTGCTGGCCAATGCTCTGATGATATCGGGAATGGACACTTCGAGGGTAACATTCATACCGCCTTTAAGGTCAAGCCCGAGATTTATTTCACGTGCTTTACAGTCTTTGTAGGAATATTTACGTATCCACGCAAAATTATATACTACCTCGCCCGACATTGAATCCAGATAATGTTGTTCCCTCTTGTTGACTATGGAGTCTTTATAGTACATCTCCATTTCAGGGATTCCTTTGGCCATCGCTTTGGCGAGGCTGTCAACATTACCGCTTAAAGCAAATTCTTTAGCATCTTTTTCAACCATTCGCGTACATAAAGTAAATGAGAGCTGAAATAAACATACCAGCGCGATCAAAATCGCTAAAAACCTGAAAACTCCTTTGTTTTGCATATCTTACAACGTTTTTATAATATTCTTTTTTTTGAAGGTGCAAAGATAGACTTTCCTTAATAAATTACCAATTTATTATAAAAACTTTAAAAAAAATATCAGTAAAGTTTGAATTTTATCATTTTTTAATCCTGCAACGAGCTCCATAGTTGCAACATCCTGTAAGGGCACCCTGTCTGCCAATGCCGGTTATGCGGGTGACAAAAATCAAATTGCTCTTTGAGATTAATGGGTACTAAATTGATTCTCTTTTCACAAAGTATAAATTAATAATGCGAATCAAGGGTTAAAAAATTAAATAAATAAAAGCTGCGGCAATTTTACCAAAGACATGAACAATAAGACCTTTTGTTGAACGCACTTTGCTCGCTCTTTGAAAATCTGTTTTTTCGATCAACC
>Ga0209717_1002509_pt1 | contig 17525 bp, 15 predicted proteins | sample AD_UKC048_MetaG_FD_184418 | JGI IMG/M metagenome (GOLD analysis project Ga0209717, IMG submission 184418) | Active sludge microbial communities of municipal wastewater-treating anaerobic digesters from USA - AD_UKC048_MetaG (SPAdes) (version 2) | ecosystem: Engineered > Bioreactor > Anaerobic >... | reverse complement strand
ATTTGTATCGGTTTCAATCCCCGCGTCCCACGCGGGACGCGACTGTATCAATGTAATTCTTTGGAATATAAACAAATATATAGCTTTTTATGCGAACCAAGATGTCAAAGAACTTTCTACTAAAATATAATATTAATAATAATCACAATCGATTGATTATCAGAATCTGCGCTAAGCTCGAACTTTAATGTTCGCTTGGGGTTCGCAGTTTAAACTACTAAACAGTCCTGCTCGGGATTAATGGAAGGTTTGGCACCTATATGCTCAACTTTACCAGTCCAGTTCGAACCCATAAAATAAAACCGTAAACTATCCTTCTTTGGATTAATAATATCCAGTAATTCGAACTTCAGTTGAGCAAATTTCGCTGGCTCAAGGACACATTCAAATACAGAATTCTGCACGCGTAAACCATAATCCTCACAGGTTTTCGCCACCTTCCGCAAGCGCTTCTGGCCGGATCGACTCATTGTTTCTACATCATATGTTATTAGAACCATCATATTGTATTTATTTCATTATAAATACAGGATAATTATCCAGGTCACCCCTTAAAAACCGGGCAAATAATAAAGCCTGGGCATATGGAAGAAGACCGACTGGAATATTTTCTGAAAGAAATGGATGTAGTATGGTTTCTTGCTTTCTCTTTTGCCAGGCAGTGATTATTTCTTTGCGTGTATCTTCTTTAATAATTACACCTCCCGCATCATTTTTTATAAAACCATTCGGGCTGACTTGTTTCCGGTTTATAAGTGAAAGCACCAACCGGTCTGCAAGATACGGACGAAATTCTTCCATTAAATCAAGAGCCAGAGAAGCTCTACCCGGCCGGTCCCTGTGCAAAAATCCAACATATGGATCTAATCCAACTGTTTCAAGTGCCGATTGTACATCGTGCATCAAAAGCATATAAACAAAAGAAAGCATTGCATTTACATTATCCAGAGGAGGACGGCGGCTTCTTTCATGGAAAAAGAATTCAGCCTTTTGATGAAGAATCAAATGGTCAAGAGATGCAAAATACGTAAGTGCTGCTTCTCCTTCATACCCCCGCAACTGATCCAGTGATTTGACCCTGTTGATGCTTTTCATCTTCGTCTGCAGAATAGTTGAAGACTCCTCTATTGCTGACGCATTAATTTCCTGCGAATGGTCGCGTAAAGCTCTTTGCATGACATTTCTGCAATTAGCAATCTTTCCCATAATAAAAATGCGTGCCAGGTCTGCAGAGCCTTCCTCCGAATCTGCCAACCGATATTGTTTCCTTCGTAATAAAACATTCCCGGTTACCTTGCCCTGAAATCGTCCTATAAATCTGCCACTTTGTGAAACAAACGATAATCCCACATTCTTTTCTGCACACATACCCATCAAACCAGGACTTGCCCCCATGTATCCGAAACATATAATTCCTTCAAGATTATGAATCGGGATTCTGAATGTTTCTTCATCTTTAAGCTTAACCACCACATTCTCACCATCTTTCGTCAAATAGGACTCAGGAGTAGTCACATAAAGTATATTCAAAAGCTTGCGCATATTTGTTGCAGGTTTGGCTTGATGAAAATATTCTATTATTCACTACTCCAGAAATTACTTTCCAGGTAGGTCTCAACATTATTGTTGTAACTTAATGATTTGGGTAAGCAGATATCCAATAATGAACATGACTTGCAATGCGATTTATAGACAGGAAGAGGTGTAATGCCCTGATCATAAAGCTCATGCATTCTTTTTGAGTATTCCCTGACTAATGCTCTGAGCCCTTCCGAAAAGTCCACTTCCACTCTTCGTCTCGTTTCTCCATAATACAAAAAACCAAAATCAATTTTGACCTGATGCATTTCCTCAAGGCACATTGCCTGGGCACAAAGTTGCACTTCATCCCTTTCATCGGGTTTAGGCTCTCCACGCTTATATTCAACCGGAATTACCTTCCATCGACCACAATGATCATCTAACGAAATTGCATTATCATTTTCATTATTAGCAACTTTTCTCAGTTCGACCACATCTGCCCTGCCATTCAATCCCAATAATTTTGATGAAAGTGTAACCGCGCGAAGTACGATAACATCTCCCCTCTTATCACTTTCCACAGGGTTATCAACCCTTTCATGCAAATGATGACCTTCAACTGTTAATACGTTTTCAGACCATTGCTGCTCAATATGAATTAATGCCCATTGCCGTTCACAAAATGCAATGTGCTGAATACCTGAAAGAAGCAGCATGTCATCTTCTTGCATGAAAAGCTCCGCTGTAAGACTATCCCAATAGCGTTATGATCTCGACTCCCTGTGGCATCTCAGCCTGTCCAGGGATTTTCAAAGAATAATCACTCCAAGATCTTGGCAATGGACTGTTTTTTGAAATTTGGACTTTCTCAAATAGTTCGCCTGAACGCGCAGAACCAAGATGATTGTTGTGCTTGAAAACTATCAGTGCTCTTGGGTTCATTTCTCCCCGGGCTGCTGCACGGTCATGTTCAAATGCGTTTAATAACGCTTCCCATAGCAAACTCAAATCTTCTTCGGAAAAACCCGTTTTCAGCGCATCAACAGCTGAGATAAAACCGTGCATTCGATATAAGGCATAAGGGACTGTTGATTTACGACCAAAGGTTGATGCACTTTCACGCTTTTCCTGGGATTTTGCCTCTTTTTCAGTAGTTACAGCACAACGTGTGATTGAATGTTCAGCCTGATAAATCCTATCTTGGGAACGTGAGAAAGTGAATTGTACCGGGCCACGTACGGTTCCGGCACCTTCTTTTCCCACACTCAACACCGCACCAAATGTGCGTATATCATAATAATCGTTACATAGTTTTCCCTGTCGTTCCGAAATGGAATTACCGGGAGTGTTATCAATAATAGGCGCCAGAATATTTCCTTGACGTATGAAGATATCATTCGGTTTATTTAATTTAAATTTCAATTGGACATAATTCCTTACCTTCCTCTTAATACAAACGTCCGTTACTAAACCATCCTGGTTTTCAGCGTCTACTCTTGGCAGGTTAGCCTGGTCAGGGTCTCCGTTGGGATTTCCATCTTTAACATCAAATAAATAAACAAAGTCGTACCTGTTTTTAATTGCTTCTGTTGACATAAATTATTCCTCCATATTTTCTATTGATGATTGTAATTCTTTATTACCTTTTGCATTCTCATAATCGTGTTGTTTTTGATGATAGTATCCAAGAGCAAACTGACCTTGCTCTTCCAGCGAAAAGATTGCAGGGAAACCATTGATCTGACCACATAATTCCTGAAGCTGCCTGTCAAGAATAACCGCAAGCCCAGGCTTTTCATGTTTCAATTTAGAAATGTGATTTTGCGATAGTTTCATCAGTCTGCCAAAAGCAGGCGCAGGGCTTGTTGAGGCAAAAGAAAAAAACCGTTCACGTATCCCGGCATTAATTTCATTTCCTAACGCAGCTTTTTGAATTCTTTCCATAACTGCGAAAATCTTCCCACATACGATTGCAGGATCTGTGTCATTTGGATCGTTTTGTTCATTAATCATATAACCTCCGTTCTTATTGTTTCTATTTAAAATAAACCGAATTAATGCTGCCCTCTCTGGTGAAATAGTTTCCTTAGCTTTTCCATCAGTAGTATTTTCTGTGAAACGAATTCTTTTTAATACAGCCGAAAGAATCCAAAGTGGGGGTTTTGAATTCTTAATAGCTGCATTCCATAGATGAGTAGCGATACGGGAGATAGTTGGGTCATTTTCCGATTTTGCACGCTGGGCTGTCCTGGCTAAAGCATACAAAGGGGTATACCTAATTTCTCCAAAAGCCTTAATTGCAATATCCTGAAACCATTTTGCAATATTTCTCTTGTAATCAGCCATACTGACCTGAATCCAATCGCGTACCGCAATGCGCGCTGCAGCGCCCGAGAGAGTACAGGAATAAAACTGATTGGTTATAATACCTCTTGACTTTTCCTCTTGACCGGAGGCAACAGAACTTATCAGATTAGTAATTTCTCCTGCATCAGGATGATCGAGCATGTTTAATTCATCCAATGAATCCTCCTCTTTTGTCCAGTATACCATAGCGGTATCTGGACCGAAATTTCTCCTGTTTGTTGCTAAAAAGACTTCTTTCCCTTTTTCATTCAGCACTTTCCTACCATTTGTCATTAGCCAATTTAAACCTATGATATAGTTCTTTATACAATGTGTACAAACCGATGAATTGTCATTACCCACTAAATCATAGGATTCAAATGCCTCAGCATTATATGCAATTAAACTACATCCTGAGGATTGACCATCCGGTACTCTTTTGATTACTCCATGAGTGGCAATATTTCGAGTTCTGTAATTGCTACCACCACAAACTGTACAAATAGTTCTATCTCCACCCTGTCTTTCAACTTCATCTTTATGATACTTTTCATCCAATGCATTATAAACTGATAGTTCCTCATGTAAAAACTTTTCCGACCCCTTTATGATAAAAGCAATATTCCCACTGTCGTTGATCTCTTTATTCTCAAATTTCAATTTAAAAGCTTCATATGCTCTATTCAAACCGATATCCTCTCTTTGATAAAAGTGAATGACCGGCAATATTTCATTAATGTTACTAAGTTGTTCAATTTTCTCTATGAATTTCGCCAGGCATTCCTTCGCTCTAGCCTTATCGTTAGGAAAACCTAATACATATTGAGAATTGTCTACTAATAGCCTTGGAACAATTCCACTTGTCCTGCCTTTATCTTCTGTTCTTAAAACATCTTCAATAAAGGATTCTTTCTCAGTTGAATAAAAATTCTCAAATCTACCGTCAGTATCAATCTCGATTATAGCATTTATTATATCTTTAATAAGTGAATCTTTCTTGTTATTTTCTTCATGTCTAATTCTAACTCCAAATTCAGCTAATTCTTTTATCATATTTCAACCTCCTTTTCTTCCTTTTGATTAAATTCATAAATAATTGAAGAAAACTCACTATCTGAACCAGGTTGCAGGTGTGTAGACTGCATCATTTTCTCATTTTCAGGTTGAGGACACTCCAAAATTCCATTCAGAACAGCAACATCGTAAAAGAACAGAGGTGAAGGTTTCCCTTTCTCATCATAAAATACATCGAAAAGCATACTACCTATGGGTATGATTTCCTGAACCGGTTTTTCATTTCCATCCGGCGTAAAAAACTCAGCCGCGAATTCACGTGTGCCCAAATATGGTTTTCTCCAGCACTGACCTTTTCTCACTCGTCGTTTAAACATTTCGCTGTACTTTTTTGGGGGACTATCGGGATTATAGGATTTAAAATAAATAGAAGCTTCGATAATATATGCCACATCTTTCAATATGATACTATTACGCTGAGCTCTCTTATCCTCAATAATTATTGGGGTTTTTCCTTGTTTGACATTGATCTCATTTCGCTTAACCGAATAAAATTTAAGTGGATTTAAAACCAAAATCCTATGTATCCACCACTGAAATTCAGGCTTCCAGAGTATCGAATCAAGGATGCCTCTGGCTGCCGATGGAGTCATACAAGGATAAGTCATACGCTCTACCTTTAAATCAGGGCGCGTAAAACAGGCAAATTCACCTGTTACCTTAACGCTAACAATGTCACGATCTAACATTTATCAGAATATTGATTTTCATTGAATTAGAGTGTCAAGCTGTGAATTATTTGACAAGCCAAAATCACTATCATAATGACCATGCCAAATCCAATACCCTTGTGGTTCTTTTCCCAATTTTCCAATGTTATCCTTTAAAAAATTATCATAAACCTGCACCGAATATTGCTGCATGGCCCGGTAATCATCTCTCGACAATACTGGCTTGTGTCGAATACGTTGATATAAATCGTTGCTTTCATCGCTTAAGATAAATATAGGAGTAGTCTGGTTTTCAATTAAATGGTAAGCGTCAGCTACAGTTCTAAAATTGAATCCCTGCCTGGAAGCTTCAATATTTTTAATGTCATCAGGTATGAATAGCCGGAAAGCTTTCCGGTAATACTCTCCAAAAAATCCATGGTCAAATAGCAACTCCTCTTTCCCTTTATATAAACCATTTGCAAACTCTGCCAAAGATCGGTATTGCCTGTTTGGCGCACTTGCCTCCTTTAAGGAAAAAATAAAAACTTTTCCTGGCTCATTCATTTTTCCCTCCCTGTTGCATCGTCCGGCTGACTGAATTATAGATTCCAGTGGTGATATCTCTCTATAAACACATGGAAAATCAAAATCAACCCCGGCTTCAATCAATTGAGTTGAAGCAACCAAAATCCTTTCACTCTTTTTCAAACTATTTCTAATTTCCTCAATCACCCTTTTACGGTGAGCAGGGAACATACTGGTTGACAAATGAAAAACATGACAATTTACCTCATTTTTAAGGGCATTAAAAAATAAAAGAGCTTGTCTCTTAGTATTAAAAATACACAAAGTAGAGGATACTTGTTCTAATACGGATGTGGATAATTCATCAATTGAAACAGGCTCATAATTATTGACTGATAAGTAATTAACCCTTCGGGTTGCATTAAAAACTTCTTTTGGATTTTCAACTAAAGGCTGTATTGATTCAATACCATTAAAATATTCGCTCTTTTCAAATGCCGGTTGGGTAGCTGTGCAAAAAAGAATTGAAGTCTGCATTAACTTTTGGACATTTCTCAACATACTTAAAGTAGGCAAAACCAGTTCTTTTGGTAAAGTCTGAACTTCATCAAATATGACAACTGATTGCGCGATATTGTGCACTTTCCGACATCGTGCAGGCTTATTGCTAAATAACGATTCAAAGAACTGTACAGATGTTGTGACTATAATAGGAAAATCCCAATTTTCAGTTGCAAGCCTTTTAGCATATGCTTCGTCTTTTACAGATTCATCTGCAATACTTAGATTAGCTTCATCGTCTTCGTAAAAATTGGAATGATGTTCAAGAACCCATTCTTCACCGAAAATACGCTTAAGTTCCTTAGCAGTCTGATCTATTATACTGATATACGGTAACGCAATAACAATTCGCTTCAAGCTATTGTGTTTTGCATGATGCAAAGCCCAGCTTAAAGAGGCCAGAGTCTTTCCCATACCTGTCGGCAGGGTCATGGCATAAAATCCGGTTTCAGATTTTGCTTTACCAATTGCATAGTTTCTGACTTCATTTCTGAGTTGATTTATATACCCCTCTTTACTTTTTCCCAGGATTTCTTTTTCAATTTTTCCTAATAGATAATCAGGATCTAAAATTTTTGACCTTCTAATCTCACTAATTGAGTTATTGAAATGTCTTTCGGTATCAAGCCAATCTGCATCAGTCAATGCGCTGAAAAGTATCCTGATGAATAGTTCTTTATCAGTTCCTCGCAAGTTAGTATCAGAATACTGCAAATCTTTATCAGATAAAGCATTCTGATTATAGAACATTTCCTTTGTTTCTCTATATATTTCATTATCAGGTTCTGAGAACTGATACAAATCCGTCTTTAAATCTCCAATATCAGGTAACCCTTTATGATGTCCGTCAATTGCAAAAGCTGCTTCTATTTGGCCATATTCCTTGCACAGAGCTGCTCCCCATGCAGCATGCGGCACACTTCCTCTCTTTCCACCCTCTCGTAAGTATCTTTGAAATGCCGGTTGATATTTACCAAAATCATGAAATAATCCTGTAACCTTAAATATCTTTTTATACGGTAAATATTTCAAAAAATTCTCCAATTGAGCAGCTACTCCTTCAAGATGATCAGTAAGAATATGCTCTTTACCGGATCCATTCTTAGAATGTGCAATAAAATTCTTCATTCTTTGATTAGCAATGCTTTACTTTATAAAGATACAAAGTGACTAAAGGATTAAAGGTCAGAAATCAGATTTTAAAAATAGTAATATTAATTCTGAAAAGATTATTGATTATTAATAAAAATTATCAACAAAAATAGCTGATCATTATATTCGCTATAATACATCTTACCACAATAAGGCTTTATGCCGAAGGATGTAAATCCTATACTCCCGCTTCGGTGGGAGTTTCTTTTTTCTATGAATGTTTGATTTCGAATGCTTAATTTTGAATTCTTAATGAATTTCCAAATTGTCTCATTTCCAAATTTCCAAATTGTCTCATTTCCAAATTTCCAAATTGTCTCATTTCCAAATTCCCAAGCCATGAAACGATTCCTCCTTCTTCTCTTCACCGTTCACTGCTCACTGTTCACCCTGCACGCCCAGTACACTCCCGATCCCGACCCGCAGGCGATGGCAAAGCTCCAGGCCTGGCAGGACCTCAAGTTCGGCCTGCTGATGCACTGGGGACCGTATAGCCAGTGGGGCGTGGTGGAATCGTGGTCGATCTGCGCCGAAGATGAAGGATGGTGCCGGCGAAAATCGGATAATTATACGGAGTATAAAAAAGATTACGAAAGGCTGAAAAATACGTTCAACCCGGTTCATTTCGACCCGGCGGCGTGGGCCAAAGCCGCCAGGCACGCGGGAATGCGCTACGTGGTCTTTACGACGAAGCACCACGACGGCTTCTGCATGTTCGACACCAAACAGACCGATTACAAAGTGACCGACCCGGGATGCCCGTTCAGCGCCCATCCCAAGGCCAATATTGCTGCTGAGATCTTCAACGCTTTCCGGAATGAAGGGCTGTGGACCGGCGCCTACTTCTCGAAACCCGACTGGCATTGCCCCTATTACTGGTGGCCCAACTTCGCCACACCCGACCGGAATGTGAACTACGACATCAAAACGTACCCCGACAGATGGGAAAATTATGTGCAGTTCACCCACAACCAGATCATGGAACTAATGACGGACTACGGGCCGATAGATATTCTCTGGCTCGACGGCGGATGGGTGAGGACGCTCACCGATGCCGAAATCTCAAAGTATATCAACGCGCCTGACTATAAGTTCATGCACATCCAGAGCCAGGATATCCGGATGGATGAGCTGGTGCAAAAAGCCAGGGCAAGGCAGCCGGGATTGATCGTCGTTGACCGGGCGGTGCCGGGGAAGAACCAGAACTACCTGACCCCGGAGAACGAGGTGCCCGAGAAAACGCTCCCATACCCGTGGGAATCGTGCATCATCTCCGGCGGAAGCTGGTCGTGGGTGCCCGACGCAAAATACAAAACACCGGCACAGGTGATCCACCTGCTGGCCGATATCGTGGCCAAGGGCGGCAACCTGCTGCTGAATATCGCGCCGGGACCGGATGGCCGCTGGGATGCGGGCGCGTTTGAAATGCTTCAGGGTGTGGGCGAGTGGATGGAGGTCAACAGCGAAGCGATTTACAATACCCAACCGCTGGCGCCTTACAAGGAGGGCAAGGTGTGCCTGACCCGGGGAAAGGATGGCACTGTCAACCTGATCTACCTGGCAGGCGAGGGAGAAACCGGTCCGCCCGCAAAGATTTGGTTCTCCACGCTGGATATGCCTGCCGGCGCCACGGCTCGGATGCTGGGAAGCCGTGAAAGTTTATCCTGGGAAAAAGTTGCGAACGGTGTGATCATCCATATCCCGGAAAGCCTCCAAAAGAAACCGCCGTGCTCTTCGGCCTGGGTGGTGAGATTTTCGAATTGATTGTTTTCTCACAGATTTCACGGATGAACAGCACAGATTGACACAGATCTGTGACTAATCTGTGTTATCTGTGAGAAATTCTATAAAGCTTAAAAAAGTATAACCCGTTCCCGGAAATCAATCGCAAGGTCAGCAAGCCATCAGGTGTGTCTGGCAAATGGAGAACGAACTGATTATTTCCTTTCCTGCAATATTCTTCAGAGTGAAATAATCGCCTGCCCGCCATATCAAAAACTTCGATAAATACCTTTTTTCCTTCAATAACGTCTATTTTCACATTCACATCATCCCGGAACGGATTGGGGAAAACAGTGGCAATACCAGTAACAATATCAATGTCAGGGGCGGGGACGGAGACGGGGAGGTACTCATAGGCGCCGATATCTATCCGGTTGTTATAAACCCTGGTTACTCCGGCCAGGTCGGTTTCCGGTAACAGGAATCCGGCGGTGTCGGCCGCACCGGCGTCGATCATTGGTGACGAAGGATTGAGGCTGTAAGGATAATCGCCCTCGCCGGCAAAACCCGGGAGGGTGTCGAGGCACGATTCAAAGGCTCCGAAAAACGCCTCTCCTCCCCCGCTGCCGCCAAACATGCCGGGGCCGTCCTCCACATTGCAATAGAAAAAATCGGCCTGGGAATAGACCTCGAAAAGGTACCCCTGGGATCCGACAGCGGCGGTGTTTCCCCGGATGACCGTGTTGTAGAAATCGGGAGAGACGGAGTCTTTGCAGTAAAATCCTCCCCCGTATGTCGATGAATTATAAATAATTGTGTTGTTGATATAATAGGGACTGGCATTCAGGTTGGCGACGCCGCCACCGAAAAAAGCCGACTGGTTGTTCACGATCAGGTTGTTGCTGATCCGGTTGTCGCACTGTGGGATATGCAGGAAACCGAACGCTCCGCCCAGGGCGCTGACATTTCCTTCAAAGATATTGTTGTAGACGTTGCAGTCGGTGAATCTCACCGCCAGCGCCCCTCCGACTCCCGTCGAGGAGTTGGCGTTGAAGATATTCCAGCGGATATCGGGCACGGAGTTGTCGGAACAGACCGCTCCGCCATAGCCCCAGGGCGCCGAAGCCGGCCCGCAGCGGTTGCCGGTAAAGGTGCAGTGCTGAATTGAAACATCGGACGAATCCAGGTAAACCGCCCCGCCGTTGTAGGTTGAAAAATTGTTTTCAAAAACGCACCCGTGAAAATTCACTTTGTCCCAGGCTTTGATATAAAAAGCCCCTCCATGGCCTGTGGCCGGATCAGCGCTGACCTTCTTGGCATAACTGAAACGACAATGGTAAAATTCGGATACGCCATTGCTCAGGCGGTTATGATCGAAGCGAATGCCGCCCCATCCTCCTCCCGGGATTGTGTCGTTCGAAAATCCTGTCGTGTCGTTGGGGGTGAAAACGATCATGGATCCGGGTTCACCGATGGCCTCGACCGCCCCGTTGACGGCAAAGTGGAAATCGCCCTGGAATTTGATCACAGTGCCCGGCGCAATCATCAGCGCCTCTCCATCGGGAACGCTGATATCGCCCATAACCATTACCGTATCGGCATTCCACAGGCCGGAAACCTCTCCCTGTACGGTGATATGGTCGGCCCGCATCATCCCGGGGACAAACAGGATCAATAAAAGGATCAGGATCTTAATATCTTTTAAAATCATATTTATATGGTTTTGACAATAATGAAGCCGAACGGCAAAGTTAGAAATAATGGCTTGCTGCTCAATTTGATATTATGTAATGAACTCCAGATAGTTATCCTTGTTTATAATCTCAAAAGTCGCTTCAGGATAGGATTCAAGCCACAAAGAAGGAACTTTGGTTCTGGCATTCGACCATTTTATCTCAAAACCAAAAAGCTTTCCTTCTCTTTCTTCAATAAAATCAACCTCCTTCCCGGTCCAGGATCTCCAGAAATAATTATTAGCATATAACGGCAAATAGGTCTGTTTCTTAATCCGTTCCATAACGATGAAATTTTCCCATAACTGCCCAAGGTCATTCCTGGTTTCAGGCGGGTTGAAATTGGCTATAATAGCATTGCGTATGCCCGTATCATAGAAATAGAATTTTGGCTTTTTCGAAATTTCTTTTCTCAGGTTTCCGCTATAGCCCCTGACGGTGTGGAGAATAAATGACTTCTCCAATAATTCTATATACTTTTTAACGGTTTTATTATCTATTCCCAACTTAACAGATAGCTCATTCACTGAAACTTCACTGCCGATCTGAAAGGCCAGCATACGCAGTAAATCGATCAGAAACTGCGGATTCCTGATTCTCTCAAAAGCCAGGATATCCTTAAAAAGATAGGACCCTGTGATTTCATTGAGGACTTTTCTTTTTTCCTCCAGAGAATCCCGGGTAATAACTTCAGGATATCCTCCGTAAACAAGAAAATCATTTATTTTCTGACCGAGTTCAAATTTATTGAAATGATTCAATAGTTCCATCTGGGCAACCGGGTAAAGCAATAATGTTGTTTTTCTCCCGGTAAGCGGTTCTCCGGTTTGCCCGGCCAGTTCAAAGGATGACGATCCGGTGGCAATAACATGAAGCCCCGGAATATTATCTACCATTAATTTCATTGCAGCGCCTATATTAGGAATCTTCTGCGCTTCATCTATTGCCAGAAGGTCATAACCTTCACAAAATGATTTTATTTCGCTGAGCGATTGGGTGACAAATGGTTTCTGAATCAACAGGTCATCGCCAGTTATGAATTTGTACCTCAAAGGACTTTTTTTTAGATAATCCTTCATCAGCGTTGTTTTCCCGACCTGTCTGGGCCCAAGTATAAGCAATACTTTGTTAGGCTGGATGATGCTTCCGAGATCCTGAAATTTTCGAACTATCTTCATCTTGAATTTTCTTCAAATATAGAATTATTTTCGACATATTCCCAATATTACTGATATTATTTGGATTATTAGTCCAAATAATATAAACTTATAGCATTCTTATTTACTTAGCGGAGTAAAGCAATTTCGCCTGGCACTTTGAACTTTGAACTATTTTAAGTATTTTTGCCGGCGATTTTTTCGCCTCTTTAGCTCAGTTGGTAGAGCAGCTCACTCGTAATGAGCAGGTCGGGGGTTCGAGTCCCCTGAGAGGCTCACTGCCATTTTTCATTTTGCATTTTGCATTGTGCATTTTTCATTTCATTTTACATTTGTCGTTTTATATTGCATTTATCATTTATAATTGATGCATTTCATAGTGTAAATAGTTAATTAATATATGAAAAATTTCCTTTTCAATTCCGGCAACCATAAAGCGATGGCCAGCTTTGCGCTGCTGGTGCTGAGGGCCTCGTTCGGCCTGATGATGATCGTGCACGGATGGGACAAACTGGCCCACTACAACAGCTACGCATCCGGTTTTCCCGATCCTTTGCATATCGGCAATGAATTCTCTTTCTGGCTGGTCGTCTTCGCCGAGTTTTTCTGCGCCATCCTGATCGTACTGGGATTAATGACACGCTTTGCCGCCATTCCGCTGATCATCGCCATGGCCGTCGTTGCGTTCGTCATCAATATAAAAGAGCCTTTCGCAGATAGAGAGTTATCCATGTTATACCTTTCGGCCTACCTTGCCATCCTGATCTTCGGGGCCGGAAGCTATTCGCTTGACAAAGCCATCAGCGGGAAGTAGGGTTGATGGTCATGGATGGTCATTGGTAGTCATTTATAGTCATTGATTGTCATTTATTGTCATTTATAGTCATTGATTGTCATTTATTGTCATTTATAGTCATTTATAGTCATTGATTGTCATGGATTGTCATGGATGGAAGAATTTGAAAGTTAGTTACAATATGGTTATGGCTGTTTTGAATTTCCAATCGACCTTATATAATTGTTAAGCTTAACTCCAAGTTTTGTATACTTTTCATCAAGCTCTTCATAATCACTAATTTCAATTAAATCGCGATCAAAGGCTTTCCTTAACCATGTTTTAGTTTCATACAAAGATCCCCTTGCATAATATAGAAAAATCTTTGCATCCTTATAATAATATCTTCCAAATCCTTCACTAATATTAGCCGATACTGAATCAGCCGATCGTACGAATTGTTTACCAATTGTGTCCTTTGCAAAGAATGACCAATTATCAACTAATTTCCATACCTTTCCGGATAGTTCCATTGAAATGATGTATACCTCTAATTTTGTCAGCTCCATAGAATAAGTATTAAAATATCCAATTATTTATCCGGAATCTTATATGAAAATACCCGGTCAAATTCAAATAAATTTTCTCCACATAGCTATCTGTCTGATTATCTTTATTCTATAAATATTCTACCAATGACTATAAATGACTATCAATGACCACCAATGACTATAAATGACTATCAATGACCACCAACGACCACCAATGACCACCAATGACTATAAATGACTATCAATGACCACCAATGACCACCAATGACTACCAATGATAAAAGTTACTACCTTTGAAATCCAATTCTTACAATATGTATCCGAAAGTCATCACCCACAATGCGATAAGCCTCGACGGTTCGATCTCCGGATTCGCCATCGACCTGGAAAAGTATTATGCCGTTGCCGGAAGTCTGAACCCCGACGCCATGCTGGTTGGCTCGTCCACCGCCAAATCAGGAATAGAGATGTATTCAGACGGTATCCCGGATGAAAGCCCTTCTGATTTTGTCAAACCGAAAGTAGCCTCTGAAGATAAACGGCCGTTCTGGGTCATCCCCGACAGCCACGGCCTGTTGCAAGGCAGGCTTCACGTATTCAGGCGATTTGAATATTGTAAGGATGTTATTATACTCCTTTCGGAGAAAAGTCCCGAATCGTATGTCAAATACCTTATGGAGCGAAATTACGACGTGATCATTTCGGGCCATGAGGAGATTGACCTGAAAAAGTCGATGGAGATCCTGGCTGATAAATACGACTGTAAAGTGGTGATGACCGACAGCGGCGGCAACCTGAACAAGGTTCTGCTGGAGGCCGGCCTGGTCGATGAGATCAGCCTGATCATTCATCCGGCACTGGTTGACCAGCGTCATCCGAAACTCTACCGTAATCTTTCCGTGACCAGTCATCCTATAGATCTTGAGTTGATCAGATCAGATTTCTTCGAAAAGAATTTATGGCTTCATTTTAAGGTTATCAAACAAATCCCGAACTCCTAATTTATTGATATTCCGGGAATTATTTTGTTAAGGAAGTGTTAAATATTTGACTGCCTTATATATAGATTATTATATTTAAGTCGAATATTTTTTACTTCTAATCTAATTCCCATGAAAAACCAGTCAGAAAAATCAATTCGGAAGATCGTGGCTGTTATGGTAACTGCCATGATCCTGTTTTTAGGGTTGCCGGATCTTGTGCAAGCCCAGTCTCTGCGGGAGGTTATTAAAGGGTATAAAGGATGGGCAGGCAATCCCGACTCTCTCAAGGTTCACATCGACAATTCGTTCAGCGATGCTGAAAAAGCGGATATCAGAGCAGCAATGAAGAGATGGAATGACGCCGGATGCAAACCGGCTTTCAAAGAGGTGGCTTCGCCTCCTGCTGATGTAAAAATTAAAGAGGGGGACCCGGGAGAGGGAAATGCGGGGATATATGAATGGGAGACCGACGGTGATGGAAAAGTTACCGGTGGCACGATAACTATCCGGAACAATCCCGATCCCAGTTTAAAAGAAACGGCTACTCATGAGCTTGGCCATGCCTTAGGGCTGGATGATTGCGATGCGGCCAAGAACCCATCGGATGTCATGAAAGGTACCGGCCCGGGAAACGGAACCGATGGCGGGCTTTCCAAACATGATTCGACGGAGTTGAAAGCCGCCATAGCAAGCATTACCGTACCTGCTCCTCCTCCAGCCGGCGAGAAGCCACTGAAAAAAAGGGCTATTGCTCCAACAATGGCCATTCAGCCCGGACAGGGAGGTATACTGCAATTTGATCTTGAAATGTTATTCCCGCCTTTAAGCGAAGCATTTGTTACCCCAACCGGCGACGACCTGGTGCAGGTGTTGAATTATAATCTCAACGGAAATATGCTGATGGTCGAGGTTTTTATTCTGCCTTCGCATGGTTCCGGTAAATTTTACCTGGATATTGAGGTGCATCCGCCATTGCCGGAATTGCCCGTTTTCTTCCTGGGGGAACATTTTGTGAACAGTACACCCGTCGGGCCTCTGACCTTTCAGTGCCCTTTCATGGTATATGTAGTGGATGGCCGCGTGCATGTCGACTGGACCGATTTTCATACCTACCCCAATCCGACGCAACAGCTTCGTGCCCATCTGACAGTCGACGGCAACCGGCATTTCCATGCACGGGGCTCCGGAGACCTGGTCATTGATCTGCCGCCCGGAATGCACACATTTGAACTGGAGCTTGATGATTATCAGATTAATTCTGCAGTTTTTACAGAAGTATTTGAGGTGGTACAGCAACCTCATAACATACCACTGGCAGACTGGGCCATATTCCTGGCCGGATTGCTTATAACCGTGGCTCTGATCTATCGCCTCTACAGAAGATAGTTTCCGCGGTCTTCTATCGCTGTTTGCATTGCTGCAGCATCCAGTCCCACAGTTCGGGATTGTTGTAGGTTTCGGTCCAGGAGTCGTGGTTTGCTTCGGGATACAGGGTGAATTTCACCGGGCTGCCCATCGCTTTCAAAGCATTGACGATATTCTCGGCTTCCGAAAACGGGACGATATCATCTTTTGCCCCGTGAAATACCCAAACGGGAAGATCCCTGATCTTCTCTGCCTGGCTCACGTCGGCCCTTCCGCAAACCGGCGCAATGGCTGCAAACCGTTTGGGAAAAGCCATCGCAAGGTCCCAGGTGCCGGCGCCGCCCATGCTTAGTCCCGTCACAAAAATGCATTTTTCATCCACATTATATTCTTCTGCCAGGTGATTCAGCAGCATGTCGAGCACATCCACCGACCACCGCTGCTCTTCAGGACACTGGGGCGAAACAACGATGAACGGAAATGATTTTCCTTCCTCTATCATCATGGGAGGGCCGTTCTTTTTTACCAGTTCGATAAAGTCGCCCCTTTCGCCTGCGCCATGGAGAAAAAGAACAAGAGGCCACTGTTTCGGATCTTTTTTTACATACCCGTCGGGCAGATAAAGAAGAAAAGTGGATTCAAGGAATTTTCCTTTCTTAACTTCGGTTTTTACATATTTGGCGTTTTGCTGCGACATGGCGGGGTTAATGAATAGTGAACAGTGAACGGTGAACAGTGTAAAGACCAGGGTAAATTTCATAATAAGAAGTTTCATGGCTTTTTTTTCAAAATTCGGAATAATAGCCGGATCAATTACAGTTGAAATAAAATCCTGAATCATTCTAAATAAGGATGCTGATAATGTTTTGATTATGGAAAAAGTATATTTGTTTCATCAAATCGAATGCATCATCAATAACAACTCAAATCCATTTTTTAATGAAAAAAAATCACATTTTAGCGTTGCTGCTGATTTTACCTTTCCTGGTAAATTCGCAGACATTTCTGACAGAAAACTTCGATGCCGGTACAATGCCGCCTGCCGGATGGACTATTGATGCCCATTCCACGAACTGGACGGCGGAAGGCAGTGTCAATGCCGGGGGAACAGCGCCCGAGGCCCGGTTTGCCTGGGAACCCGACTTTGTCGGACAATCCCGGATTATCTCTCCTGCCATCGACCTGACAGGTCAATCTCAGGTAGTGCTGATGTTCAAACATTTCCTGGACGATTACGATGGGCTGGGTGGCTATTCCATCGGTGCAGCAACCCGCAGCGGCGGCGGAGCATGGAATGTTGTCTGGACAATAGACCCGATGGCGAACGTCGGGCCCGAAGAGAAAATCATCAATATCAGCAATTCTGACGTGGGCAGCGCCGATTTCCAGTTTTGTATTTTCTTCGAC
>Ga0209717_1002503_pt1 | contig 17584 bp, 18 predicted proteins | sample AD_UKC048_MetaG_FD_184418 | JGI IMG/M metagenome (GOLD analysis project Ga0209717, IMG submission 184418) | Active sludge microbial communities of municipal wastewater-treating anaerobic digesters from USA - AD_UKC048_MetaG (SPAdes) (version 2) | ecosystem: Engineered > Bioreactor > Anaerobic >... | reverse complement strand
GCATTTTTATTCTTCTTAGTCTGTGCCTGCGCCGAAATTCCGAAAGTCAGCAACAATAGCAAAATCACAATATTTCTCATAATAGTTATGTTTAACATTCCTTATCAATTATCAATTATCAATTATCAATTATTTAATCTTAAATCTCAGTCCGGCGTAGTACATCTGCCCAAAAACCGGTGCATACACAATAGAAGTGTCGAAAGTATTGCCGAAAGGATTCTCACTCCCTAAAATCGCCTTCTCCTGGCGATAATTCCCAACGTTCTCGCCACCCAAGTAGACTTCAAAGGTCGACGAAAACGTACGTGTAACCTGTACATTCATCACGGCAAACGAAGGCGAAAATTCGGGCAACCGATCTGCTGCAGGATTAGAAGCCGTGGTTGGCAATTGCTGTTTCCCGAGCCAGTTGAAGGTGTAATCGAACTTCCATTGGTGGCCTTGGTCGTCAATGTGTGTCGCGTAGGCTAAGTTCGCAAAAAAACGGTGCTTGGCCTGCAACGGACGCTGGAAAGTTCCCGATAAATATTCGGTCGCGATATCATAATACTTATAGGCCGTGCGCAAATCCAAATGCTTAATGAATTCAAAATTGAACTCAACCTGCAAACTGTTCGCATACGATTTTCCGTTGTAGAAAGTGGCCGTTTGCGGGCTTTCCATGACATCGACAATAATTTGGTTCTCGAAATCCGTTCGGTAAAAATCAACCTGCGCCTCAAAATTCTTTCCGAAAAGCTTGAACTTTTGCCCAAAACTGAGCCCGTAATTCCAGGCGATTTCGGGATCCAAACCATAAATTCTTCCACCCGAATCACGCACACTAACCACGCGCGAACTCGCAAAAAGATTTTGATTTTCGGCAAAAATATTCGCCGCACGCTTGCCCCTGCCACCCGAGAACCGCAGCACCGCTTTTTCCCACGGATTGTAACGCACATGCAACCTCGGCGTCGCGAAAATACCCAAACGGTTGTGATTGTCAACGCGTCCGCCCAAAACTAGGCTAAAGTTGTCGGTGTTGTCGTAGGTATATTCGAGGAACGCACCCATAGAATTGTCGATACGACTCGCATCGGTAACCCCGACAATTTCGCGGTAATTGTCGTAGGTGAAATTGAGACCGGCCGCAAATTTATGCTTGGTGTTGTTGATAATCGAATTGAAAATCAGGTTCGAATAATAGCTCCCCTGGCGGATCTCGTAGCTATTGAGACCGAAATACGAATCCTGTCGATGCGACGTAAAAGCGTTCTGGAAGCCCACACTTTGGTAAGGCATATCCTTGAAAACATAACCGATTTTAGCGGAAACATCAAAGCGTTGGGTATTAATCTCAGAGCCCCAATGGTTCGTGGTAAATTTATCGCGCTTAGGGTCGAAGGCCACTTGCCCGGTTTGTTTCTCGTCATTGAGGAAACGCAAGTTGATGAAACTCACCCAACCGGTTTCGGGATTGTAATACTGGTAACGGTTGAGCACGTTGATTTGCCTACCCAGCGGATTGTCGAGAAAACCATCGTCATTCATGTCATTTTTAGACAAGCGCGTATTGGTGTGCAAAAACAGGCTGCTGCTCCATTTGTTTGACAGTTTGCGATTGGCATGAACATTGGCCTCGAAACGAGAATCGGTCGAGCCGTAAACATTGAGAAAAAACGGTATGTCGCCAATGGGTTTAATGAGTTCAGTGTTGATCTGTCCCGAAATGCTCTCATAACCATTCACTACAGAACCCGCGCCTTTGGTAACCTGGATACTTTCTACCCAGGTTCCCGGCGTAAACGACAAGCCGTAAGCCTGCGAGGCACCGCGAACCGACGGGATGTTTTCTTCAGTAATCATCAGGTAAGGACTGGTCAGACCCAGCATTTTGATTTGTTTGGTGCCGGTAAGCGCGTCGGAGAAATTGACATCGATAGATGGATTGGTCTCGAAGGCTTCGGCGAGGTTGCAGCAAGCTGCCTTGAGCAATTCTTTGCTCGTCATCACGGCCGAATTTGCCGTAACGGTGTATGATTTTTTAATGCTTCTTGTGCTGCCTGCTACTTTGACAGCCTGGAGCGAATCGGTTTTGATTTCTTCCTGGGCATAAGTGGGAATAGCAGCCAAAAACACAACAAAAATCTTGAGGTGTTTGTACATGATAAAGTGTTTAATGTTGAAAATAATCTCCGCCGTAGCGGTATTCCAGCATTAAACCTTGTCGTAAAAAATGTATTGGGAGTGTAATTGGTAAAGCGGCGGCGCGTGTGCATCGCAATAATACGCTGCGTTAGAATTACTTTCAAAAAAGGTAGTTGCCTCAAATACAATGGGTTGCCAATCGTACAAAGCGGCGATTGCGGGAGATTGGAAAGCAAACACCTTCACCAACGTATTGTCTGATTTCTTCTGGAAATGGACGACCTTGCTTTTGCAGCAATTAGACGTTTCGGCTTTCATGCCACAGCAGCCTTTATCATTGGCTGCCTCGGGTTTTATCGAAACCGACGCGACAGTTCCGCCGCAGAAATGCACATTGAACGCGAATCCCGTGTTGGAGAGCAACAACAGGAAAACGAGCAGCAAGGATGTCATTTGCTTCAATTTCATGGCCCAAAATTAGCTAAAAACATTTCGCAAAGGGTTAATGAAATGTTATTTTTTGTCCTTTTGTTTTTGGTAGTAAAACGCCGGAACAAACAACAGCAACAACAACGGCTGGATCAGGAACCGCCTGATATTGAACAGCAAAAAGTTATTCCCCGCATCAGAAAACAGCAGTATTAAGAACAGCGCTACAATCAGGATTACAAAAAAGAACAGGTACAAAATCGTTGCAAATTTGGTGAGTGCGGCATCCGAGAAAATAGCAAAAATGATGATCAGAGAAATGGCCGCATTGAGCCAGTACCGCAACCCCATCGACAGCATCAAATGCAAAGTATCATAATGGGGAAATGGCATACTGAGATAATCGCCCCTAAAATACAAGGCAAACGGGTCGTAGAATAATTGGTCCTCAAAACCGCGAATTACTGCCAGGACTCCCACCAGCAGGAGAATCAGTATCAGTTTTAATTTGTTACTCAGCAGTTCCCGAAGCATAGTTAGAATATTTATTGACCCAAACCACCCACAACCCAAACACCACACCGTAAATGAACAAAGGGAACACCACGCCGTGCAACAGGTTTTCCTGTTCGGGATAATTGAGTAGTGCAATACTGAGCAAGACAATCCTCACGATATTGAGCAGGTGGATTATTGCGCTGCCCAAAACAATAAAAACCAGCGTACGCAACCATTTCCCCGTAAAAGCCACTACAAAAGCAGCAAACAGGATCATTACACTCAGCGCGTTGCAACCTTCTACAATTCGCGCCACATATTGGCCCTCGAGGAACAACTTGATAGACGCTTGGTTGTCATGCACCATCAAACTGCACTTATAATTCAACAATCCGAGTACCCATTGCACCTGATTGGCCAGCGCGGCGGTAAAATCATCGACTTCAAAAACGAGCAAATTATCAAATTGCTTGAGGTACAATTTATAGATCAAAGTAAGCCCGGCATACACGGCAAAAAACCTAAAAAGAAAAATGAAAAACGGTCGGTATTGCCTGAAGTAAGTTTTCAAAGGATTGTTTTTAACAAATTTATATAATTTAAAATGCCTTGCAAGGATTACTTTTGCAAAAAAACACCATGAACTTCGCCCAATTACAGCCCGTCATCCAAAATATCGTAGCACTAGAAAACGTTTCGCGCGACGAAAAATTATTGCAAATCTGTCGCGTTCTAAACGCAAACATTTCCCATTACAACTGGGTAGGATTTTACTTCGCCAACCACGACACCCAAACCTTACATCTGGGGCCTTACGTAGGCGAACCTACAGACCACACGGTAATCCCGTTTGGCAAAGGCATCTGCGGACAAGTCGCTGTTTCTAACGAAAACTTCGTCGTTCCCGACGTGCAGGCGCAGGACAATTATATCGCATGTAGCTTTACGGTAAAGTCCGAAATCGTGGTGCCGTTGTTTGTCAATGGGGTGAATATTGGGCAGATTGATATTGATTCGAATGTGCTGGATCCTTTCTCTGAAGCCGACGAAAGGTTTTTGGAGTTTGTGAATGAAGAAGTTTCTAAATTGTTTTAGGAGCTATTCCCGCTATCCACTGCAATCTTTTGCAAAAAGAGATTTCCCTGCGTTGCACTCCGGGCAATCCTTTTTGCAAAAGGATTTCCGTTTCTATCGGGGCTATGCTGCCGCAGGCTTTCTTTTGAAAAAGAAACAAAACCCTACTTTTGCCTCGCCGCAAATCGAAGATTCACCGAACACCGCTTACAAATATTAAAGCGGTGAGGTAAAAGTAGCAAAAAGGCGGTCGGCACATAAGATTAGCTAAAAATCAAATTCGTTCGCTAAAGCAAATAATGGCCACCACGCCATCTGGCTCCTTCGCTAAAACAGTTCACAGAACTGTTTTCTAACGCTCGGCCCTGCTCAGACAGAATTTGCTTCTTAACGCTCACTCATTTGATTTTAACTTCGTTCAGTTCGGCCTGCGGCCTCGGGTCTTAACGCAAATCTTATGACTGCCGCGCCAGTCAGGAAATGTTTACTGATTTTTGGCTTGTGACTAACGCGCCTCCTGGCTCCTTCGCTAAAAATGTCCACTGGACATTTTCTTAACGCTCGGCCCTGCCGAAAAAGCTAAACCGGATGATTCATCCTTTGACTGGAGAACACTCTTAGGAGGATTTTTCGTGCAGCGCCAGCAAACGAAAAATAAAATAAACACTTCCTACCTGGTTGGCCGTTCGGGGAAAAAGCGTAAAAAACAACGAGCAAAAGCGGCAGCGCGCAGCGTTAAGAGTGAGCCTGCAAGGCGAACGGCTCAGCAAGCGCCCGCTTTGGCGAGGTAGTTTTTAGCTTTTTTCTCGGAGGCCATTGATTTTTTTTTTCTTTTGTATCAAGACAAAAGAAAGCTTGCGGCAGCATAGCCCTGATTGAAGTGAAAATCCTTTTTGTGACGCAGCGCAGCGGAGTCGCAAAAAGATTGCAACGGAAAGCGGGAAACAGCTCCCAATAAAAAAGCCTCAAAACTGAGGCTTCAAATTTATTCCTCTAACTCAAGAGGCTTATTCTCAATCTGCTGCTGCCCCGACCCCAACATATTGTGAAACGGGTAATTCTTAGAAGCCTCACGTCTTAAAAACGCCATTTTGATGGCAGCAATTGCTGCTTCGGTGCCTTTGTTGCCGTGCTCTCCGCCGCTGCGGTCTATGGATTGCTGTTCGGTATTGTCGGTAAGGACGCAGAAAATAACAGGAACGTCAGACAGGACATTCAGGTCTTTGATGCCTTGGGTCACGCCTTCGCAGACAAACTCAAAATGCATGGTTTCGCCTTTGATGACACAGCCTATGGCGATGACCACATCGACCTTTTGGGTCTCTATCATTTTCTTGGAACCGTAAATAAGCTCGAAACTGCCGGGAACGTTCCAGCGAATGATATTTTGCGGCAAGGCACCACAATCTGTCAACGCCGCTTCGGCACCATTAAAGAGCCCGTTGGTCACTTTGTCGTTCCACTCAGATACCACAATCCCAAACCTAAAATCTTGGGCGCTAGGGAGTGTTGTTTTATCGTACTCGGATAAATTCTTGTTTGCCGTAGCCATTGTAACTATTTTTAAATGTTGAACTTTAAATTTCAAATAAGCAATTGCTTCTGTAAAAAGCAAAAAAAATTGGAGCAATCACAAAGTTACTGCTCCAATTTAAAATTTAAAATATAAAATTTAAAATCTTACTGTGCCAAACCGATCATCGCATCTACGTTGCCACCTTCAGGAGTCATTTCGTATTTGTCTTTGATGGCGTTGAAGTATTTTAAAGCGTCTGCTTTTTTGCCCATTGCTAAAGCGGTTTGCCCGGCTTTCAATAGGAAACGTGGCGTGGTCAAATCATTCGGGTTCATTTCTGAAGCCTTGATGTATTGGTCTAATGCTTTCTGCGGTTGGTTTTGTTGGGCGTAAGCGTCACCGATAGCTCCGACTGCCAAGACGCTCAACATGACATCGTCTGATTTGAATTTTTCTAGCGCGGTAACCGCTTCTGCGTATTTACCGGTATTCAACAACGCTATTCCTGAATAGTAATTGGCAAGGTTTCCTGCGGCAGTTCCAGAGTATTTCTCGGCGATTTGCTGGAAACCGTATTTACCTTCTGAACCTTTGAGTGCGAGGTTGAACAATGAATCGCTTTTGGTGCCATCTACTGCTTGTTGGAAATTTTGTTGTGCCGCGAACATTTCATCGGCTGCTTCCTGTTCTTTAGGCTGTACGATAAATTTCTGGTACATCACATATCCTACGGTAACCAAGGCAATCGCCAACACTACACCAAAAATGTATTTTTGGTTGCGGGCAACCCATTCTTCGGTTTTAGAAGCGGTGTCATCTAAAGTGTTGAAAACACCTGCAGTGGTGCTGTCTTTCTCATCAACATTGATGTCTTCTATATAGTTGTTGTCTACTTTTTCCTCTTTCTCCTTTGGAGCTTTGTAACCTCTTTTATTGAACGTTGCCATTTATGTTTAATTTATGAGCCGCAAAAATAAAATTTTTATTCAAAAACCAACAACAAAAATGGATATAATATCAAAATATTCAAAATCGCACAACTGGTTATCAACGGGATTGCTATTTTAGGAAAACAAAAGTACTTCATATCGGGAATTTTTCGATAATTTGCAGCCGATTTCCAATACGAGATTTTCGATGTACCTCAAAAAAATTTCCCTCTTCAATTACAAAAATTTTCCAGAAGCGAGCTTTGATTTCAATGAGAAAATCAACTGCTTTGTGGGCAAGAATGGTATTGGGAAAACCAATGTGCTCGATGCAATCTACCAACTCGCCTACGGCAAAAGTTATTTCAATCCGCTCGCGGTGCAAAACATCAAACACGGAGAGGATTTTTTTGTCATCGATGGGGAATTCGAGAAGCAAGGCCGATCCGAGCAAATCGTCTGCAGCCTCAAAAAAGGTCAAAAGAAAATCCTCAAGCGCAACGGCAAGATGTATGATAAATTCTCAGACCATATCGGGTTCATCCCGCTGGTGATCATTTCACCGGCCGATCGCGATTTGATTGTAGAAGGCAGCGAAACGCGACGCAAGTTCATCGATAGTGTGATTTCGCAACTTGACAGTACATATCTGCAACAGCTCATCCAATACCAAAAAATCCTCGCCCAACGCAATGCATTGCTCAAGTATTTTGCGCTCAACCAGACTTTTGAGAACGAGACCTTATCCATATATAATGAACGGCTTGACGTTTTGGGCCACGAGATTTTTGAGAAACGCAAAACCTTCCTCAGCGATTTCATACCCATTTTCAATCGGCACCACCAGGCCATTACCGGCTCGGCCGAAACCGTGCAACTGGTCTACGAAAGCCAGCTCGAAAACAACAGTTTGCTCGCGCTCCTGGATGAAAACCTCTCCCGCGATCGAGCGGCACATTACACGACGGTTGGCATCCACAAGGACGATTTGTCGTTTGAGATTGACCATTACCCGATCAAGAAATTCGGCTCACAAGGCCAACAGAAATCATTTTTGATTGCACTCAAGCTCGCGCAGTTCGAGTTCGTCAAAAAGCAATGCGGCGAAAAACCAATCCTGTTATTTGATGACATTTTCGACAAGCTCGACGAAAGCCGCGTAAGCAAAATCGTAGAAATGGTCAACAACGACGAGTTTGGACAATTGTTTCTCTCTGATACACATGCCGAACGCACCCAAACCATCATTGAATCGACGCACCAGAGTTATAGTATTTTCAACCTTTGACGGTACAAAATCCATTTGTTTTCTCCATTTGAAATATACCGAAAAGCCAATGCTTGCGACCAATGCAGCGTCGATTGCTTTTGAATTCCTTAAAGTATTTCAAATAAAATGCGACAGATTTATTTCTTTTGTACATTCGCAGAAAATTAAACCCTTTTGCAATGAAAAAACTATTGTTGGCGCTATTGTTTCTAGGCATTTTCTGTACCGGTTGCAACGGACAGAACACTAAGGATTTTGCTACGGTTCCTGCGCAGGAATTTTCCCAAAAAATCAAGTCGATGCCAGCCGGCCAAGTACTTGACGTGAGAACACCTAAAGAATACGCCGACCAACATCTGGACAATGCGGTCAATATCGACTGGAACGGTGATAATTTTGTGGGTCAGGCGCAAAAACTAGACAAGTCGAAACCGGTTTTTGTGTATTGCCTTGCCGGTTCAAGAAGCAAAAGCGCGGCAAACAAATTACATGAACTCGGGTTTAAGGAAATCTACAACCTCGAAGGCGGCATCCTCAAATGGAATGCTGCGGGACTTGGTCAAAAAAGCGACAAGATTATTGGGATGTGCAGCCAGGAATATGCAGAACTGCTCAACTCCGATAAAAAAGTACTCATTAATTTTTACGCAGATTGGTGTGCCCCTTGTAAGAAAATGACTCCCTACATGCTGCAGTTGCAAAAGGAAATGGCCGACAAGGTGACCATCGTGCGCCTGAATGCAGACGAGAACAAAACGCTGATTTCAGAAATGAAAATCGATGAACTTCCGGCATTATTGCTCTACGACCACAAGAAAATCATATGGAATCACAACGGTTTTCTCAGTGAAGAAGATTTAAGGAAACAATTACAATAGTCCTCATGTTTTCAAAAGACACGCTTCAATTTCTTGAAGATTTAAAGGCCAACAACAACCGCGAGTGGTTTCTCGCCAATAAAAAACGATACGAGCAATACAGGAAAGATTACCTCGGGTTGATTGCTGAGTTCCTTGCGGCCATGAAACCCCTAGACCCGGCGCTCGCCATGTTGGAACCCAAAAATTGTACGTTTAGAATCAACCGGGACATACGCTTTTCTAAGGACAAGTCGCCTTATAAAACCCACATGGGCATTTGGATGAACACCAATTCTGGAGGTATCAATGCGCCGGGATATTACATCCATATCGAGAAAGGCGCGAGTTTTGTAGCCGGCGGATTTTGGATGCCAGAAGCTGCCGAGCTCAAAAAAATCCGAAAGGAAATTGCCTTTTTCTACGAAGATTTAGAGGAAATCCTAAACGACAAGAATTTCAAGAAACATTTCGATGGTTTTACCGTCACCGAAACCAACTCGCTTAAGACGGCTCCAAAGGATTTTGAGAAAGACCATCCCGCCATACAATTCCTAAGATTAAAAGGATTTACAGTATCCAAGAAAATCTCCGATAAAGCACTTTTCGACAAGGACTTTGTAAAAAATGCAACCCAGGCGCTGATTGCCATCAGACCTCTGAACGAATTCCTGACTCGCGGCCTAAACGCAGAAGACTAGCCCACGCCCGGATGAAAAAGAAAAAGATATTGTTTCTTGGCGAAACCTATCGCGCCGACGCCATTACCTGGATGAACGGGCTCAAGGAGTTTGGCGACTTTGAAATCATTACCTGGGAACTCAAAATTGTAAGCCATGGCAGTATCAATCGGCTGCTCCGGCTACTAGAATATTCGTTCGCGATATTTAGTGTCCGCGCACTTGCGGCCAAGCAAAAACCAGACATGGTGATTGCCGAACGCACCACAAGTTACGGCTTCCTCGCCGCGCTTTCGGGTGTGAGGCCTATAGCCGTTGCCCAACAGGGACTCACCGATTTGTGGCCCGAAACTTCACCGCTTTTGCCCATCAAGAAAAGCATCCAGCATTACGCTTTCAAAAAAGCCAACCTCATCCACGCTTGGGGAAAAGTGATGACTTATTCTATGGAAAAATCGGATGTAGACATGCGTAAAGTCATGGTATTGCCTAAGGGGATTGACCTCAGCGTATTTACACCAAAAAGCGAACCCCAAGATCCAAATACTATTAACGCCATCGTTACCCGCTCGCTTCTGCCAGAATACCGCCACGATATCATCCTAAAAGCGTTTGCGATCCTGAACGAAAAGGGAATTGATTTCTCCTTAAAAATCGTGGGAGACGGCGCGCAATTGCCACTACTCAAAGCACTTGCCGCCGAACTCGGAATTGCAGCCAAAGTTATTTTCACAGGCAGGATTCAAAATAATGAATTGCCCGTATTGTTACATGAATCTAATTATTACATTAGCATGCCCATAACCGAAGGTGTTTCGGGCTCGTTGTTTGAAGCCATGGCTACCTGCTGCTACCCTTTGGTTACTGATGTTTTGGGCAACCAAAGCTGGATCAGGCACCGCGAAAATGGCCAGTTGATAACCATAGATAATCATGAAATGCTCGCAGCCGAAATGATCTGGGCGATTCAAAATCCGGCCTACCGGACAACTGTTGTGGAAAGCAACAGGAAATTTATTGAAGAAAATGCCAATTATAGCATCAACATGAAGAGGATTGCACAAAAATACCACGAGTTAATCCAGACTAGCAGCGCCAAATAACTATGTGTGGGATTAACGGAATTTTGCATTTACAATCGCAAAAAAAAATAGACGAGCGCGTGCTCACCCGTATGCGCGAATCACTAGAGCATCGAGGCCCTGATGATAAAGGCTTGTTTGTTCAGGACAATATCGGGCTTGGTCATCGCAGGCTTTCTATCATAGACGTCTCTGCGGCCGGACACCAACCGTTCTCGTCGGATGACGGGCGTTATGTCATGGTGTTCAATGGCGAAATCTACAATTACAAAGATTTTCAACCCGAACTCAAAGCCAAAGGGCATGAGGTTCGCACGGGTTCTGACACCGAAGTCTTGCTTAAATTATTTGCGTTGTATGGGCTTGAAATGCTCTGCCGACTCAATGGGATGTTTGCCTTTGCCGTTTGGGACAAGGCAGAAAAAAAGCTCACCGTGGTACGCGACCGAATGGGCGTTAAACCGCTGTATTACTCGTTCCACAACGAAACATTTTATTTTGCCTCCGAACAAAAAGCGCTGTTTACGGCTGGAGTTCCGCTAAGGATTGCCCAGGACGGATTGGAGGAATATATCTTCAACCGCTTCGTAGCCGGCGAAAACACTTTATATGAGAATGTCCACAAACTGTTGCCCGGACATGCCATGACAATTGAATCGGATGGCAAGGTCACGAGCCGGAAATGGTGGGATCTTAAAAAAGAAATCCAAAACCAACAGCCGATTAAGAATCCGGTGGAATGGTTTCAATCTACGTTCGACGATTCGCTCAAACTGCGCATGGTAGCCGATGTCCCTGTAGGCGTTTTACTCAGTGGCGGCCTCGACTCCTCGTCGATTCTGGCGTCGCTCAAAAAACTAAAATACCAAGGCATCGAGACCTACAACATCGGTTTCAAACAACAAGAACACAACGAATCACACCTGGCCAAAATGCTCACCGAAAAACTTGGCTACGGTTTCCATACAATCGAGCTCGAGAACCAGGACTTGCATGACAAACTCATTGCCTCGACCTATTTTCAGGATGAACCGCTGATGCACCTCAGCGAACCGCACTTGCTCGCGATTTCACAGTGTGCCAAACCCTCGGTCAAAGTCCTGCTTTCTGGTGAAGGTGCCGACGAACTTATGGGTGGTTACGTGCGTTACAAAGCCCTGCAATTTCCTTCGTTACTGCATTCTATAGCGGCAATAGGCAACCTGGACCTGTTCACCAAAAAACCGCGTTTTGACAAGTTGACGCGCTACGGACAAATCAAGAACAATCGGGATTTGATATTGTTTAACGGATCGAACATTTTTCCGGCCGATATCAAAAACGCCTATGACATCGATCATGCGCCCAGCAACGAGTACCGCAAACAGATTTACAGCGATGCTAAATCGCTATATCCCGATAACCTGAGACGTCAGGCGTTGTATTTTGACCAACACACCTACCTCTGCTCGCTGCTCGATCGCAATGACCGCTGTACAATGGGCGCCTCGATTGAATGTCGGGAACCTTTCCTGGACCAGCGACTCATAACGGGTTTGGGATCGCTTGACGACAAATGGTTGTTTACGGGAAAAAAGGGCAAGTTCATCCTCAAATCGGCCATGCAGCAACGCCTGCCAGAAGAAATCCTCAACTTTCGCAAAGTGGGATTGAGTACGCCTTGGGCAGATTACATCCTGAAAAGCCCAGCGTTCAGGGAGGAGTTGGAATCATTTTCAAAAAGTGAACTCTTCGATATGCCGTATTTTGAAAACATCGATTCGCGCAAGCTCATTACCAACCTGAAGAATGGTGAAAAAAGTGCCATCGCTTACATCATGCCACTGTTCATGATGCACATCTGGCTCGGTAACTACGTACGTCAATTCTCAATTGTCCCCGATTTGGCTTAAGGCTTTGGCTTTCTGAAATATTACTGTAAATTTGGTGCTGTTAACCCAATCCGCGAGTGTTTTGATGGAAATCCACAACCAGTTCCCCTTAAAAAAATACAATACGTTTGGCATCGAGGCCTATGCGAAGCGATTCGTAGCCGTACATACCATCGATGAATTGCGCCAAGTCTTAAACGAGCACAGCAATGAAAAGAAATTTATCCTGGGCGGCGGCAGCAATATGTTGTTGACCAAAGACATCGACGCACTGGTGATCCACATCGATCTCAAAGGCAAGGAAATCATCAAACAGGATGACGATTGTGTCTGGGTAGAAGCCCAAGCCGGAGAAAATTGGCACGAATTTGTGCTGTGGACCATCGCACAGGATTTTGGAGGGCTTGAAAATATGTCACTGATTCCTGGCAATGTGGGCACTACTCCAGTACAAAACATCGGCGCTTACGGTACCGAAATCAAAGATACCTTTGTCTCCTGCCAGGCGATGCACATCGAAACCCAGCAAATGCGCGTTTTTACGTTAGAAGAATGTACATTCGGTTATCGCGAAAGCATTTTCAAACATCAGGTAAAAGACCAATACATTATTACCTCAGTAGTCTTTAGGCTCACCAAGCGCAATCACAAAATCAACACTTCATACGGTGACATCCAGGCCGAGCTCGCAAAAAACGGCATCACACAACCTGGTTTGAAAGACGTGAGCAACGCCGTAATCGCCATCAGGCAAAGTAAATTGCCCGACCCGAAAGTATTGGGAAACAGCGGCAGTTTCTTTAAAAATCCAATCATCCCGAAAAGTGAATTCGAGAAAATCCACGCCAAGTTCCCAGAAATGAAATTCTTTACAGTTTCTGATACCCAAGTAAAGGTTCCGGCGGGTTGGCTTATTGAACAGGCTGGGTTTAAAGGCAAACGCTTCGGCGATGCGGGCATCCATAAAAACCAGGCATTGGTACTCGTGAATTACGGAAATGCTACGGGACAGGAAATTCTTGAGGTTTCGAAACTAATCCAACAGACGATTTTTGACACTTTCGGGATTCCTATTGAAGCCGAAGTAAACGTTATTTAGAAGCGAGAGAAAAGATAAAAGGCGAAAGAGATGTATATTCCTGATTTGTATAAAAATGAAAACCGTGAGGCCATAGTCGATTTCCTGCAAAAAAACAGTTTCGGGATACTCGTAAACCTAACCGATGGGAAATTGTGGGCAACCCATATCCCGATGGTACTTGTCCTGAACGACGCTGGTGAAGAAGTTCTCCAAGGCCATATCTCCAAAGAAAATCCGCAGTGGAAAAGCTTTGAAAATGATAACAAAATCCTCGCGATTTTCTCCGGACCGCATGCTTACATTTCGTCTTCGTGGTATGATCACGAGAATGTACCTACCTGGAATTACAGCGCGGTTCATATTTACGGAACCGTAAAAATTCTTGAAGAATCGGCTGTAGTACAATCGCTTAAAACACTGGTGGACAAATATGAAGCAGCGTCTGAAAATCCCATCCGGATTGAAGAATTATCAAAAAAAACGATGCTGCAGGTACGCGGGATTGTAGCATTTGAAATTGCAATAGACCAAATCCAGGCCGTGCATAAAATGTCGCAGAACCGTGATGAAAAAAATTTCTCCAACATCATTACCGAGCTTGAAAAAACCGGTAAAGTTGCCGAAGCCGAAGTGGCTAAAATCATGAGATGTCCGCTCGGGCATTAACCCACACGCAACCCATTCGCTACCCTGATATCCGAAGTCAGCAAAACAATATCCTGCGGCTCATCCACCGAACCCAACACCAAACATTCACTCATGAATTTCCCAATTTGCTTTTTGGGAAAATTCACCACGGCGATAATTTGCTTGCCGATTAACGCCTGCTTTTCATAGCGTTTGGTAATCTGCGCCGATGATTTCCTTATACCGATTTCGCTTCCAAAATCAATTGTCAGCTGATAAGCGGGCTTTCGCGCTTCGGGAAAATCACTTACAGCAATGATGGTTCCGGTTCGCATCTCTACTCGCTCAAATTCTTTCCAGGTCAGGTTCATAACTTATAAGGATTCGGATAAATTGCATAACGCTTTTGTGGAATTTGTAAGGGAAATTTGATGCACCTCCAAAACACCAACCACCAGAAGGTCCCCGTAAAATTAATCAATTAAAACTACAAGTATCATGGAAAAAAACAACACTGCTGTAAGCACAACTAAATACATCGAAGTGACCGAAGGCGTGCACCCATTCTGTACTGATTACGGTACGGGAAAGCCTGTCATTCTCATCCACGGCTGGCCCATGTCGAACGAGATGTGGGAGTACCAGATCGAGACATTGGTTCAAAACAATTTTCGCGTCATCGCGTACGACCGACGCGGTTTTGGGAAATCTTCACAACCTTGGAATGGCTACGACTACGACACCTTAGCCGACGACCTCAAGGCTATTATAGATGGACTGCAGCTCCAAAACGTTACGCTGGTGGGTTTTTCAATGGGTGGTGGTGAAGTGGTGCGCTACTTCAGTAGGCACGGCGGCAAGAGCGTCACCAAAGCGGTTTTGGTTTCGGCCGTACCGCCATTCATGTTAAGGACAGCGGACAATCCAGAGGGTATTCCTAAAGAAGAATTCGACAAGATGGCCAAACAAATGCGCGATGATCGCATGGGTTTTCTGGATGGTTTTGGCAAGACGTTTTTTGGCGTAGGCTTGCTCAACAGGCCTTTGAGCCAGCCGCTGCTCGACTATTACCGGATGCTGTGTTCGTTTGCTTCGCCACGCGCGACATTGCAATGTGCCACGGCTTTTGCTACGACCGACTTCCGCGAGGAAATGGTTTCGGTGAACGTGCCTACGCTCGTCATCCATGGCGATGAAGACAAGACCGTACCCATTGCCATTTCCTCAGAAAAATCGGCACGGCTGATCCCTGACGCGCGCTATTTGGTGTACGAAGGTTCGCCACACGGCCTGTTTTATACCGACAAGGACAAACTCAACAATGATTTGGTACAGTTCATCAACTCGTAGTTGTTTCTAAAACATTAAAAAATCCCGAAGTTTTGCTTATTGCGGCAAAGCTTTCGGATTTCTACGATTAATTTGCTAAATTTAGAATCTTAAAAACCAAACTAAACCCGTTTTTAGATTCTGCAATGGCACAAACTCCATCGAATATGTTAGCGCTTGGCACACCGGCGCCACAGTTCAGGCTCAAAGACACCAATTCTAACCACTACTATTCCTATGACGATCTCAAGGGCAAAAAAGGCACGCTGGTGGTTTTTATGTGCAACCATTGCCCGTTTGTAATTCATGTGATCGACGAGTTGGTGCGCATTGCCAATGATTACCGCGTTCAGGGTATTGGTTTTATCGCCATTTCCAGCAATGACGTGGCGAAGTATCCGCAGGACGGCCCTGAACAGATGACCGAGTTTGCCTTCCAAAACAAAATCGACTTTCCTTATTTGTACGATGAAAGCCAGGACGTTGCCAAAGCGTTCGATGCCGCCTGTACGCCCGATTTTTTCCTGTTCGACCAGCAGGACCGATTGTGCTACCGCGGCCAGCTCGACGATTCGCGCCCAAGCAATGGCATACCGCTTAGTGGCAGTGATTTGCGAAGCGCAATCGACGCAGTCATTTACAATAGGACACTCGCCTCGCCCCAGAAACCCAGCGTAGGCTGCAGCATCAAATGGAAATAATTCAACAACCGATGGAAATTTTTCACCTTAGCGCCGAATGTTATCCCGTTGCCAAAGTTGGCGGATTGGGTGATGTGGTGGGCGCCCTACCCAAATACATCAATAAACTCGGGCATTCGGCCAAAGTGGTCGTTCCGGGTTACGACAACAAATTCATGCAAGAGAATGCGTTCGACATCGTACACCGCGGACAGCTCAAACTGGGTTGGTTCCTGTTTTCGTACGCGGTCTTGCGGGAGAAGACCAATAAACTCGGTTTTGAACTCTACCAGATTGCCATTCCCGATTTGTTCGACCGGCCCAACGTTTACTCGTATGAGGACGATACCGAGCGCTTCCTCGCCTTTCAGATTGCATTTTTGAACTGGCTTACCGAGACCAACCAACGTCCCGATGTGCTGCATTGCCACGACCATCACACGGCGCTCATCCCATTCATGGTACAGCATTGTTACAATTACCCGAATTTGCGGTCGGTGGCTACCGTTTTGACCATTCACAACGGCCAATACCAGGGTTGGTTTGGCTATGATAAATTGCACTATATCCCTGATTTTGACCTGTCGAAAATCGGTTACCTTGAATGGAACGGAACGGTCAATCCGCTGGCTTCGGGCATCAAATGCGCCTGGAAAGTGACGACGGTTTCGCCGAGTTATCTCGACGAGATCAGCAACAAAGCCAATGGTCTTGAAAATCTGCTACGCTGGGAACGACCCAAATCGTTGGGCATCCTCAATGGCATCGATACCGAAGTCTGGAACCCAACGACCGACCCGATGCTTGAAAACCATTACGCGCCCAAGGATTTCAAGAAAGGCAAATCCAAAAACAAACAATTCCTGTGTGAGCAGTTCAACCTCGATCCAGACAAACCTTTGTTTACTTTCATCGGACGGCTTGTAGGGGAGAAAGGAGCCGATTTACTGCCGCAGGCTTTCAGTTCGGCATTTTATCATTTTGGTACCGACATCAACATCTTGGTACTAGGTTCGGGCGATCCGGGCGTCGAGCAAGAATTGGCCGGTTTGCAAAACTTCTACCACAGCCATTACAACGCTTACATTGGATACAACGAAAAACTCGCGCATATCATTTATGCCGGTGCCGATTTCTTATTGATGCCGTCACGCGTGGAACCATGCGGCCTCAACCAGATGTACGCGCTGCGTTATGGAACCATCCCGATTGTACGGCGAACGGGCGGCTTGCGCGATACCGTTCTCGATATCGGCGACGGCGGCTTTGGCATTTGCCACAACGAAACTTCGGTTTTTGATGTGGTGCATGCTATAGGACGCGGCATTGCACTTTTTAATGACAGTAAGGCATTCGACGCGGCCCGCAAAACATCGATGCAGATTGACCATTCGTGGGACAAGGCGGCGCAAAATTACATACAACTCTATCAATCCATAACCCCTTAGATTATGAACAACGATATCTTAGCCATCATTTTGGGCGGCGGACAAGGCTCGAGGCTTTCCCCGCTTACAGAAAGCCGGTCAAA
>Ga0209717_1002479_pt1 | contig 17695 bp, 21 predicted proteins | sample AD_UKC048_MetaG_FD_184418 | JGI IMG/M metagenome (GOLD analysis project Ga0209717, IMG submission 184418) | Active sludge microbial communities of municipal wastewater-treating anaerobic digesters from USA - AD_UKC048_MetaG (SPAdes) (version 2) | ecosystem: Engineered > Bioreactor > Anaerobic >... | reverse complement strand
TCTGACTTGGCGTATTTCGCCGTCATTTGTAATCTTGTGTCCGTGCACGAGTTTCATCCCGCGTTGATGCTGTAGCTAGCGTTGTCGCCAGAAAAGTTCGGGATGGCTTGCGGCCTGGGGGGATTGTTTTGAGTTTCAGTGTTCGCCAGATCGGCGCATGTGTGGCATTTTGCTTGCTCTTTGCTTGCGGCGCCAGTTGGGCGCTTCAGGCAGTACCGGCCACCGGAAAAATCACACTCGACGGCAAGCTCATTGAGGCCGATTGGGCGCAGGCTCCCGTGTTCAACGAGTTCATTGAGAACACGCCGCGAGAAAAGGTGCCCGCAATGGTGCGCACGGAAGTGCGCGTCTTGTTTGACCACGACGCGCTGTATTTCGGCTTGCGTGCATACGATCCTGATCCTTCAAAAATTGTTGCGCCGTTCGTGCGGCGCGACAAGGTATTCGGAAATCAGGACAATTTTGTCGTGTGGGTCGATCCAACCGGCGCGCGCAAATTCGCACAGTTTTTCCGCGTGAACGCGCGTGGAATCTTGGCCGATGGCGTGTGGAACGAAGACAGCGGCGACGAAGACTTTTCGCCAGACTTTGACTTCGAAGCGGTGCCGGTCATTCTGGCTGACGGTTGGAGCGCGGAGATGCGCATCCCTTGGTCGTCCTTGCGTTTGCCGCATCCAGCGCCCGACAAACTTTCGTTCATCGTGTTTCGCAACATGCCTCGCGACACACGAGTGCGCATGTCCACAGCCTCGCTCGGGCGCGACCCCTCGTGCTTTCTGTGCGTGGCGGATGACTTGACGGGGATTCGCGATTTGCCGCGTGCGTCGGGGCTGACCATTGCGCCGTTTGTAACGGTCAATAGCAGCCGCACACGCGAAGGCAATGCGCCAACCGCGAGCGAAACACGATTCACCGCGGGCGCGGACGTGAAATGGCGACCGACACCGGAGTGGGTGCTCGACGCGACGTTTCGTCCTGACTTTTCGCAGCTCGAACTCGACACGCCGCAGCTCAAAGGCAACACACGATTTGCATTGCAGGTGCAAGAGAAGCGGCCGTTTTTTCTTGAGGGCACGGACTTGTATTCGACGCCGTGGAACTTGATTTACACACGTTCGGTGACTGATCCGGCGTGGGGGGCGCGCGCAACCTACCGCAGCCCCACCACCGATGCAACGGTGTTGACGGTGAACGACAAGGGCGGTGGCTTTGTGATTATTCCGGGTACTTATTACTCTGACTATCGCGATCAAGGGCCATCACAAAGCACCGTCGCGCGTGTGCGCCAGCCGTTCGCGGCGGATCTAGGCACGGGCAGCATAGGCGCGCTGTTTTCAGATCGAACGTATCGTGATGGCACGACCAATCGTGCGGCGGCCGTGGATGCTATCTATCGGCCCAACAACGAAACGCGGTTTCGCGCGCAGGTGTCTGGCAGTCAAACGGACGAGCGTTCGCCGTTGAGTGTGCAGGGGAAATCCACGGGCAGTTTGACCTACGTCGATGGCAATTTTGATGATGGCGTGACGCACTTTTGGTCCGGCGTTACCTCGGTGTCACCGGGCTTTCGTAGCGACAACTCCATCGCTAGCCAAGTGGGTTATCAAATGTTTCAGTTCGAGGGCTGGCGCTGTGCGAAACGCGAGGGATTTTTCTACAACGTATGTCCAGGCTTGGCCGGAAAAGAGCAACACACGTGGAGCGGTGAGGTGCTCAATCGCTGGGTGACACCGTCGATCTACGTCAACGGACAGCGCAATTCGGAATGGAACCTGCAAGCACGTTGGCTTAACTATGCTCGAGCGCAGGCGGGCGGCGTGCTGCATCATGTGCCTTCGGTGTACGCAAAGGCCGAAGGCAATCCCGGTGGTTGGTTGCCGTACGCCTTTGTCGAGGTGGAAATGGGGCGCGGCATTGATGTGTTGAGCGATTCGCTGGCGCGCATGATGTTCACCGGCGTCACGTTCAATACACGTCCGCTGGAGCGCGTGGAGATCGAATGGAAACTCAGCGATTTTCGTTTGAGCGATGTGAATAGTTCGGCATGGCGACTGCACGAGTATTCCGCGCAATTGGTGGCCGTCGGATACCTCACGGCGCAGGATTCGTTACGGCTGATCGCGCAGCGCACACTTTCGAAACGCAATGCTGCGATGTACGAGTTTTCGGTTACGCCACGCGTGCACACGCAGGCGGTGTCGCTGGTCTACGCTCACAAACGCGGCCTCGGGCGCGAACTCAACATTGGAGTGACACACGGCAATGCACGGATCAGCGCAACGCCCAATCAAATGACGACCGAAGTGTTTGCGAAGCTTTCTTGGACGGTGAGTTTGTAGCTTTCGCGGCGTGGAAGGCTCCGCCCGCCTAAAATGCGCTTATGGCGCTCATGATTACCGACGAATGCATTAACTGCGACGTCTGCGAACCCGAATGTCCCAACGATGCGATTCGGATGGGCGATGAGTTCTATGTCATCGATCCGCTGAAGTGCACGGAATGTGTGGGACATTTCGATACGCCGCAGTGCCGCGAAGTGTGCCCGGTCGATTGCATTCCGCTGCATCCCGAATTTGTTGAAAGCAAAGAACAGTTGCTTCAAAAGTATTCCGCCCTTATCAAACTGAAAGTGAAAACCGAATGAAGACCAGGCCCGTACTGACCCTCGACGATGTGAAAAAAATTGCAGTTGGCGCCGAAGCCGAAGCGGTGAAAAACAATTGGGCGGTGACGATTTCGATCGTAGACGACGGTGGGCACTTGCTGTGGTTGCAACGCTTGGATGGCGCGGCTCCGGTGTCGTCGTGGATCGGGCCAGCGAAGGCGAAAACGGCCGCAGTGGGTCGTCGCGAAACGGCGGTTTACGAGAAGATGGTGAACGAGGGGCGCGTGTCGTTTCTGTCGGTTGATCCAATCACGCCACTCGAAGGCGGCGTGCCGATCATGGTGGACGGTCAATGCGTCGGCGCGGTCGGCGTGTCGGGCGTGAAGTCGACGGAAGACGTGCAGATCGCAAAAGCCGGGATTGCGGCGCTTGGACTGTAGAACCTCGCGCTAACAGCTTTTTGGCGCGAGTGACTGCCCAGCGGTCGTTTCCGCCATTAAAGTACTTAAGTCAACATACTGTTTTTTTTAGCTGAAACGGCCGCCTGGCGGTCGTTGAACGCATAAAGCTGTAACGACGGCGCCGCTACGCGCGCACCGTTTGTCGGGCACCCGCCCCCCTGAACTTGAAGGAACGCCACCATGACGATCGCTCTCTTTTGCATCTTGATCGCAGCGGTCATGCCGATTGTGTGCGCGGGCATTTCGAAATCCAGCGCTTGGGGCGTGCCGCGCCGCGAGGGCGGCTACGACAATCGCAATCCGCGTGATTGGGCGGCAAAGCAAGAAGGCTTTGCAAAGTGGGCCAACGCTGCGCAAGAAAACAGCTGGGAAGCGCTGCCGTTCTTCGCCGCAGCGGTGATCGTGAGTCACATGCTGGGCGTGGTCGGCACGTTGCCCAACACGCTCGCCATGGTCTTTATTGGTTTACGTGTTGTCTACGTCTGGCTGTATGTCACCGGCCGCCAATCGCAGCGTTCTCTCGTTTGGGTCGTGGCGTTGGCGGTGAACGTGGCGATCTTTTTGTTGCCGGTGTTTAAGTAGCAAGACTTCCGCGCAAGGTAGCCGGAGCCAGGAGCGCGGTCTTGCGGCGCTAGTTCTGCCGCCACGGCAACCCACGGTACCGCCAGCCACCGCGCGTACCGCGATGCGCGGTGCCGTCGGGGTCGCCCTCGAAACCTTCCAAAATGTTGTAGGCCGTAACGCCCAGTTCGGTCGCCCTTTTGGCTGACGCGACACTACGAACGCCAGAGCGGCAGAGCAGCAATAGCGGCCTGCCTCCCGCTTGATCGGCCACCGCGCGAATCTCAGCATCAAAGTCCGGATTCATCGTCATGCCGGGCCATTGCTTCCACGCGACGACCGCTGCGCCGGGCACAAACCCCACCCACTCGCGCTCAGCGTTAGTACGGATGTCCACCAGCACGGCCTTACCCGCCTGCGACCAACGCCACGCAAGTTCGGGCGACACGTCCCCGGCATAGCCCGCTGCGACCTTCGGTGCATCACTGTCGTCCGCGCCCGCTTCGTGCTGAATGCCGAGCCATAAATTGGCGGGCACGGCCTCGTCGATACGGCGCGGCTTAGGCAAATGAAGCGCGTCCATCAAGGCGATGAATTCGGCGCGCGAGGTGTGCGCGAGGCGACTATTGTGCCTGCGCTCGTGTTCAATCGTGCTGTGCGTTCGGCCTTTATAGTCGTGGCCCGGCCAGACGGTGGTTTCGCCGGGCAGCGTGAATAGGCGCTCCTTCACACTGGTATAGAGCGCGTCAGCTGAGCCCGACTGAAAATCGGTGCGGCCACAGCCGTCAATGAGCAACGTGTCGCCCGTAAACACGTGATTTCCCCACAGATACGACATGCTGCCGGCGGTGTGGCCGGGCGTGTGAAGGGCGGTGAGTGACGCTTGGCCAAAGTCTATTTTGTCGCCGTCTTCTAATTGCCGGCCTGCTGACGCGATGCCACACCCGGCGGGTGTTGCCGCCTGCGCGCCGGAGTGCTCGATGAGCTTACCCGCAGAGGTAATGTGATCGGCATGCGCGTGCGTCTCCACGACCCACGCGAGGCGCGCACCGTGCTCCTTGAGCGTCGCCAAATCACGGTCAAGCTGGGCGTCGACGGGGTCGATCAGCACCGCCTGTCGTGTTGCTTCGTCGATCAGAAGATAGGTAAACGTACAAGATTCGGGGTCGAAGAGCTGGATGGGTAGCATGTTGTCTATGGTTGCGTTTGGGCCGTTGCAGGTATCGAGCGCAGATATTGAATTATCGAGCCTCTGCTCACTTTATTTTCTTTCTTTGTTTATATGCATCCTTATCTTCAATCATTCATCGGCGGGCTCCTTGTGGGCACCGCTGTGTGGATTTTGCTCAAGGGCATCGGCCGTGTCGCTGGCATCAGTGGTATTGCGGCCGAAGCGATTTCATCTCCCCGGCGAAGTCTGTGGCGCTTCGCTTTTTTGCTTGGGCTCATCGTCGGCGGTGCATTCTTCGTGAAAGTCTTTTCGATTCCGACGGCGAACGTCGCCAGCGGCGCTTGGTTGGTCGTGGCCGGCTTGTTGGTGGGCTTCGGCACGGTGATGGCGGGCGGCTGTACAAGCGGCCACGGCGTATGCGGACTGGGACGACGCTCGATGCGCTCGTTGGTGGCGACGCTGAGTTTTATGGCGGCGGGGATGGCGACCGTGGCGATTTTGAACGCGTTAAAAGCGGGGACATGATGAGTGCAGATACCGAAGCCTTAAAGCAACCGACGAACGCGCGCAGCGCAGTGATTGCGCTCGTCTCGGGACTGGTCTTCGCAGCGGGTCTCGCGCTGGGCGGCATGATGGATCCACGCAAAGTGCAAGGCTTTCTCAACGTCGGCGGCATCACGTCTGGGCAGTGGGACCCAAGTCTTGCGTTCGTAATGGGTGGCGCGCTACTGGTGTCGTTGGTCACCTTCGCGATGATGAAAACGAACGACGTAACGTGGTTGAACGTCCCGTTGTCACTTCCCAGTCGAAACGATATTGATGTGCGACTCATCGCAGGCTCGGTGTTGTTCGGCATTGGCTGGGGCATCTCTGGATTCTGCCCCGGGCCAGCGATTGCGAGCGTGGTGCAAGGCGGTGTGTCGGTGTTGATGTTTGTCGGCGCGATGCTCGTCGGCATGTTTATTGCCAAGAAAACTTTGGGGTAGGTGGGCAACATGAAAGGCACACCGGGCAATGCAGAGCGCGACATTGTGATCGTACAAAGCATGCGCAACACGATCATGGTGGCGAGCGTCATGGCGTCGGCCGCGCTACTGGGCGTCATGGCATTTGTAGGCGCAACGCATGGTCTTGGGGCTGATGCGGCGCCTAAGCTTTTACGACTGATCGTCGGTGTGATGGCGCTTCTAGCCGTTGCCTTTTCGGTACTCGCGTTGGTGCTCCTCTCACGAGCGAGCCGCGACTCGGATGGCGAACAGATCGAGCGCGATTGGCGGCGCGCGCATAGCTGTGTGATGATCGCCGGCGCAGCGTTCGTGCTGTTCGCGTTGGGAGCGTTATGGGTGGCGCTTTAGGCGTTTGCAGTTCAGCAGAGAAATGAAAAGCGAACGCCCTTGAGTCGGTCGGGCAGCAAATAGAGATTCCAAGCAACGAGTAACAGCAGGGCTACGCCCAACGCGCGACGCATTTGCGGCGTTTGAAGGCGCTGCACTGCGCTTTTGGACAGCATGCCCAACGCAAGGAGCACTGGCAACGTGGACACACCAAAAGCCGCCATGACCAATGCGCCCCCCAACGGTTGTGCGGCGAGCACCGCCAGTCCAAGTGCGCTGTAGATCATGCCGCACGGCAGTAAGCCCCAGATAGCCCCTCGCAGGTAATCGCCGGACGATCCGCCGCGCGCCGAGGCCCAACTGCGTACGCCTTCAAGCGCGCGCCACACGCGTTGTCCCGCCTTTTCGATAGGCGCGTACGCTTGTTGGAAGCCCATCAGGTAGAGCGCTGAAAACAGCAACAACAAGTTCGGTAACAACAGCCAGGCGGTATGCAAAACTTCGTTGCGCAAATACGTCGTTACCGTCGCACTAAACGAAGCAACCAGCGCCCCCAGGAGCGCGTACATACTGATGCGGCCGAAGTGCGACATCAACGGCTGCCGCGGCCGTTCCGGTGTGCGCGTGATGAGCGCGAGCGTAATCGGGCCGCACATCGTCGCGCAATGCCCCGCCCCCATCAGCCCCATGATTACGGCAGACATCAGCAGCGAGAGCGTCATGCGCTACCGCCGTTGATGAGCAGTGATCGGTGCAAGCTACGCGATGCGCGAGAAAGTAATAGTCTGTTCTCGTTTCGCGTTCTTGTAGACGTCAAACACCATCGCGACGGCACGCAGGAGCAAGCGGCCGCGCGGCGTAACAACCAACTTCTTTTCGCTTTGCGCAATGATGTTTGCATCATTGAATTGTGCCAGCGCGGCTTGTTCGTTTGCAAAATAGGTCGTCGGATCGATATGGAATCGCGTCGCAATGTCGACCCAATCGACCTGACCGGCGCACATGATCTGCTCAATAACCTCTGCGCGGATATGGTCGTCTGACGTGAGCGCGACGCCACGAACCGTTGCGAGCTGGCCGCCGCTGACACGTTCACGGTACACGTCAATCTGTGGGCTATTTTGCGAAAAAACGCCATTGAGGTTGCTGATAGCCGATACGCCCAACCCGATCAAGTCGGCGCTGTGGTGCGTGCTGTAGCCTTGGAAATTACGACGCAAACTGCCGTCGTCTTGCGCTTTCGCCAATGGGTCTGTAGGTTTAGCGAAATGGTCAAGGCCGATGGCGCGATAGCCGGCATCAACGAGACGCTCGGTCGCGTACAAGAACAATTCGGTGCGCTTTTCGATGGAAGGCAACGTATCCGTAGGAATGCGACGTTGCGCCTTGAAGCGTTCAGGAATATGTGCGTAGTTAAACAACGCAAGGCGGTCCGGCTCAAGCGAGAGTACGCGTTCAAGTGTGGCAGCAAACGTTTCGCGCGATTGAATCGGCAGGCCGTACACCAGATCAAACGAGATCGAGTTGATGCCGCCGTCTCGCGCAGCCTGAACCGCCTGCGCCGTCTGTTCGAAGCTTTGGAAGCGATGGATGAGCGTTTGCACCCGTTCGTCGAAATCCTGCACGCCGTAGCTGACTCGATTGAAGCCAAGGCCCGGCAACGATTTCACGTATTTTTCGTCTAGAAAGCGTGGGTCAAGCTCGATGCCCTGCTCGCGATCCGCGCGCAGTTCAAAAGCGCTACCGAGCATGCCCATAAGTCGCGTTAACTGCGGAATCGATAGAAAGTTTGGCGTACCGCCACCGAAAGCAACCTGCGCAATCGGCAGTGCCGGTGATTGCGCAGCAACCAACGCGATCTCTTTTTCGAGCAAATCAAGATACTCGTCAGCAACAGACGCGCTTTTCGTAACGATTTTGTTGCACGCGCAGTAATAGCAAAGCGACCGACAAAACGGCACATGCACGTACAGCGACGCGGGGCGACGCTGCATCGTTTTCAACGCGCTCGCGTAGGCGTCAGCGCGAAACTCCGGCGTAAAGCGATCAGCGGTGGGGTAGGAGGTGTAGCGCGGACCATTGAGGTCAAAGCGCTTCAAAATTTCAGGTGGGAACACGATGCGGTCAACTAGGGAAAGTGCTAGCCGAAGTATTCCCAGCAACCCGACATGCGTTGTTGACGCAAGTCAGACGTGTTGCAATCTTCGCAGCAGGCAAACCCGAATCAGAAAGGTGCTCGCGAGTCGCCTTGGTCCCGGTATGACGTTTCGCGACGTTGCGCTTCGGTGTCGGAGTAGAGCCAAAGCGACACGTAGCTCGCAGCCATGATCAAGAACCAAAGCACAAAAAAGCCAATCGTGTACGCGCCTTGGCGTGACAGCGCAGCGTGCACACCAAACCATTCGATCGCGTCGGGATCGATAAGACTGAACAAAATGGCGTCGCCCACCGCTGCACCGAGAAAAGCGGGCCAGAGGACTGCACCAACCGTCGCAGCATTGAATTTCATGGGAAGCCCTCGAAGGTGCGCGTGCCGATGCTCATCGCCCCTCAGCCCTTGACCGGAATCAAGAGCGACTCGACTCGCCAACTGCGAGCCGGCGAATCGGTCACCACGACGCGGCGTCGCTCTTTGAGCGGCGCTGAAATAGGCATCTCGTAGACGCCAGACGGGCTAGCGGGCAACGTTTTGCGAATGTCACGATCTGCTTCGACCGGGTGAGCGAGGATCACGTCAATTGACGTCGCGTCACGCGCGTCCGGGAAGGCGAGCGTGACGGTTGTGCCGGATGCCGATATTTTCATCGTGTCCATGCCTAGTTGCTTGGCGCGATCCAACTGCGAAAGCTGTGCGTTAATGGCCTTGCCCGCTTTGTAATAGTCAGTCGCCACCAGTCCGTCCGGGTGCTGAAGCACAAAGTACGCTGTGATGACGCAAGCAACCACCACAGAAGCGGGGCCCAGAATGAGTAGGCCCGGCCAAATCCACGGACTGACTGGAACCGGCGTCGGGGGGGTGGCTACAGTTGCGCTCGCGTTCATCACTTCATTACCTCGGAATCAGGAAAACTGATTTTTCGTTCACATTCACAGCCGAATCAGATTCGGACTGCACTTTGAAATGTATCGCGTGACTGCCAGTCTTTACGGTATCAATTGGCACGCGTACCGTCAATATGGAAGCGGCTGTCGATGCTGGCTCTGCCACGATTTTTCCGCCGCGTTCAATTTTTATGTCGGGCAATCCATCGACCGTGACGCTAAATTTATGTGTTCGCTCCGACGTATTCATGACGTTGAATTTGTACACATTCTCGATGTAGCGGCCGTCGACTTCGCGGGCCAACACTTGGCGGTCGCGGATAACGTCAACTTTAAGCGGATTACGTAGCGCAAGCGATGCGATCAAACCGCCGACCAACACGCAAAGCACCACAAAATAGATGATGATGCGCGGACGCAGTAAGTGCTGTCGGACAGCCGCGCCATCCCAATGCTTCTCCAGCGCGTTCTCGGTTGAATAGCGAACCAAACCCCGTGGGTAGTTCATCTTGTCCATCACCGTGTCGCATACATCAATACAGGCAGAGCATCCGATGCACTCGTTCTGAAGCCCCTTGCGAATATCTATACCGGTTGGACAAACCTGCACGCATAGGGAACAGTCGACGCAAGAGCCCAGATTGAGTGCCTTGGCATCCGCCGATTTTTTACGGCCACCGCGGGGCTCGCCACGCTCCTGGTCGTACGTAACGATCAACGTGTCACGGTCAAACATTACGCTCTGAAAGCGTGCGTAAGGGCACATGTATTTGCACACCTGCTCGCGCATGAACCCCGCGTTGCCCCACGTCGCAAACGCGTAGAACAGTATCCAAAAAGTTTCCCACATACCCGTGGTGCCGGTGACCACTTCATGGGCTAGCGTGTGAATAGGCGTGAAATAGCCGACAAACGTAAAGCCGGTCCAAAGAGCGATCAGCACCCAAAAAAAGTGCTTTCCGCCCTTACGCCAAAGTTTCTCAGCGGACATTGGCGCAGCGTCGAGTTTCATTCGAGCGGCGCGATCCCCCTCAAACTTTTTCTCGATCCACATGAAGACTTCTGTGTACACCGTTTGTGGGCAGGCGTAACCACAGAAAACGCGACCGGCTATCGCAGTCACAAAGAAAAGCGCGTAGGCCGAAACGATCAGGATGAACGTGAGATAAAGCACGTCCTGCGGCCAGAAAACCCAGCCGAAGATGTAGAACTTGCGCTCTGTGAGATCAAAGAGAACTGCTTGTCGCCCGTGCCAAGGCAACCACGCAAGCCCATAGAAAATGGCCTGCGTGATGAAGACCATCAGCACACGCCAGTTCGCAAACCGTCCAGTGACGGATTTGGCGTAAATCTTCTTCTGCGACTGATAGAGCGAGACGACTTTCGTCTCACCCGTGGTGCTACTCATTACAACCTTGTCTCCGCTGTGCGCACGTCAACGTTCAACGTGCGCTTCGCTTCGGTGCTATTTGTTAGTGCTAGGTAATTGTTCTTGCGATTGCGCGTAAACGTAGGCTGCCAGCAAATGAACGCGTGGCTCACCCAGCAACTCCTTGTGCGCAGGCATTTTTCCTTGACGACCTTTGTTCAGCGTTTCGGTAATTGTGGCGAGACTTCCGCCGTACAACCACGTGTTATCGGTGAGGTTAGGTGCGCCCAGCGCTTGATTACCCTTGCCATCAGCGCCATGGCAAGCCGCACAGCTAGCCTTGAACGTCGCATCACCCCGCGCCGCTGCTTCCGCCGACGTTGAACGACCCGAAAGTGAAAGCACATATTGGGCAGTGTCCGCGATTTGATCAGGTTTGAGCTGTTCAGCAAACGCGGGCATCATGCCATTGCGGCCTTCCATGAGCGTCGTTTTGATGCCCTCGGGTGTGCCGGGGTAAAGCCAATCGCCGTCGACGAGATTTGGAAACCCTTTCGATCCACGCATGTCGGTGCCATGGCACTGAACGCAATAGGTCTGGAACAGACGTCCACCGATTTGTTGGGCACCTTTATCCGCCGCGACTGTTTTGACATCCTGCTTAACGTACGCATTGAATATCGGATCAGTCTCGGCATTGGCTTGCTTCACTTCATCGGCGTAGAGCGAGTCCGTACTCCACTTCAATAAGCCCGGAAAAACGATAAGCCCAGGGTAGAGCAGCAAATAGCCGAAGGCGAAAAATACGGTAATGTAGAAAAGGTTTGACCACCATTTGGGGAGTGGATTGTCATATTCACGCAACCCGTCCCACACGTTTTCGCCATGAAGGTGCGGCTCGTCGTTGTCACTGACTTTCTTCACGCGATTTGACCGCAATATCCAGAGGCATGCGAGCAAGCTCACTACCGTGAGAATTGCGACATACCATGCCCAGCCAGCGGACATCATTCCGCTTGCAAAAACATCACTCATTTTTGTTCTCCTTGACCCGCTGGAACTGCACGGTCATCATCAGTCATCAAGTCGGCCATGATGTCGCGCTCTTGACGCTTGCTACCCGGACGCCATGCCCACCAAATGATTCCGATAAATGTGGCCAACGAAATGACCGTGAATGCGCTTCTTAGCTCGATCATTTTTTTACCCCTTTGTTGCTTTGATTTGCGTGCCTAGTCCTTGCAGGTAGGCGATCAACGCGTCGAGTTCGGATTTACCTTTGATGGCTTCTCCAGACTTCGCAATTTCTTCCTCAGAGTACGGATGGCCCAAGACCTTGAGCACTTTCATCCTGCTAGCCACGTCTGCACCACCGATGGGGCGATCAAGGAACGCGTACTTCGGCATATTGGATTCGGGCACAACATCACGCGGATTGGTCAGATGCAGGCGATGCCAGTCATCGCTGTAACGACCACCGACACGGGCAAGATCAGGCCCTGTACGCTTACTACCCCATTGAAATGGACGGTCGTAGACGAATTCGCCAGCAACCGAGTAGGGGCCGTAGCGCTCGGTCTCGGCGCGGAATGGACGGATCATTTGCGAGTGGCAGTTGTAACAACCTTCGCGCACGTAAATGTCACGGCCCACGAGACGTAGCGCGTCGTAGGGTTTGAGTCCCGCCACCGGTTCAATCAAATTCTTTTGAAAGAACAGTGGCACGATTTCGACTAACCCGCCGATGCTGACAACGAGGATCACCAGCGCGATGAGTAGTCCAGTTTTGCGTTCAATGGTGTCTTGTGTGATTTTCATTTTTCTTACTCCTTCACTCAAGCAGCCAACGCAGCGCCAGAAACAGGCGCAGGCACGGAAGGCTTCACGACTTTAGCGCCACGAACCGTCATGTAGACGTTGTAGGCCATGATGAACATACTGCCCAGATACATCGCGCCACCAAGGAAGCGAATGAACCAGAACGGGTAGCTGCTCTTAACGCTTTCGACGAAGCTGTAGGTCAAAGTACCGTCGGCATTCACCGCACGCCACATCAGACCTTGCATCACGCCCGAGATCCACATCGAGGCGATGTAGAGAACAATGGCGAGTGTGGCAACCCAGAAATGGATTTCGATCAGTTTGGTGCTGTACATCTTCTCTTTGCCGACGAGGCGAGGAATCATGTAGTAAATCGCACCGATGGAGACGAACGCTACCCAACCTAACGCGCCGGAATGCACGTGTCCGACCGTCCAGTCGGTGTAATGCGACAACGCATTGACCGTTTTGATCGACATCATTGGGCCTTCGAACGTCGACATGCCGTAGAACGACAGCGAGGTAACGAGGAACTTGAGGATTGGGTCGTCGCGCAACTTGTGCCATGCGCCGGATAGCGTCATGATGCCGTTGATCATTCCGCCCCACGACGGAGCTAACAGCACGAGCGAGAAGATCATGCCGATCGATTGAGTCCAATCTGGCAGTGCGGTGTAGTGAAGATGATGTGGGCCCGCCCACATGTAGGTAAAGATCAACCCCCAAAAGTGCACGACCGACAAACGATACGAATACACGGGGCGTTCAGCTTGCTTCGGCACGAAGTAGTACATGATGCCAAGGAAGCCTGCGGTCAGGAAGAATCCCACTGCATTGTGACCGTACCACCACTGAATCATCGCATCCTGAACACCAGCGTAGGCGGAGTAGGACTTAGTGAGCGATACAGGGATCGCCGCGCTGTTAACGATGTGCAAAATTGCGACGGTGAGGATGAACGCACCAAAGAACCAGTTGGCAACGTAAATGTGCGATGTGCGTCGCTTCGCGAGCGTGCCGAAGAATACGACCGCGTACGAAACCCAAACCACCGCAATCAACAGATCAATCGGCCATTCCAGCTCGGCGTACTCTTTACTACTCGTAAAGCCAAGCGGTAAGGATACTGCGGCCAGCACGATGACAAGTTGCCAACCCCAAAAGGTGAAGGCAGCCAGCTTTGGCAAAAACAGAGGCGTATGGCACGTTCGCTGCACAACGTAATACGACGTTGCAAAAAGCGCACAACCACCGAACGCGAAAATAACTGCGTTGGTGTGCAATGGACGCAGGCGTCCGTAGCTCAGAAACTCGTGCACGTTGATATCTGGCCACACAAGCTGTGAGGCGATGAGCACGCCTACCAGCATGCCCACGATACCCCACACGACCGTCATGATTGAGAACTGGTAGACAACTTTGTAGTTGTAGTTCTCGTGTTCGGCGCTGATAGCGCGATTATTCCCCATCGTTTTACTCCGCTCGTTTGTAAACGCCAACGGCGTTCAGACAATTTCTTAGGACGCTGTAAAGATAAATGTCTAACGTGGGCCGCGTGTTGATACGTGTCAATGCACAGCTACATCACTACTTGCGCAAGGGATTCCAGCCCTCAGGGGTCATCGCATTTTCCGCACTTAAACGGTGCCGCAACTTACATCGTCGTAAGCTAACGGTCGTCATCGTCAACGATGCTCTTGCCCGCAGCCTCAAGGTCTTCAAATTGACCCGATGAAGTCGACCACCAGAAGGCCGCGCCGATAATGACGGCGAGCACAAGCGCAAGCGGGATCAAGATAAATAGCGATTCCATTAGTGTTTCAACCCCGATCCGTTGGCGCCACCGAGGCGCATCACGTTAAGCATCACTACCGCCGAGCTCAAGGCCATCCCGACGCTCGCAATCAATGGATTGACGATGCCCGCCACTGCGAATGGAATAGCAACGAGGTTATACCCAATCGCCCACGCGAAGTTCAAGCGAACGACACTCACTACGCGCCGCGCGTAGTCAATGCCGTCGTTAATCGCCCTAAGGCTGTCGCTGACGCACGCTAGATCAGCCCTAGAACGCGCGGCGTCGGTCGCGCCACGCACGGCGATAGAGACGTCGGCCCCCGCGAGACTGATGGCATCGTTTACGCCGTCTCCGATCATCACCGTCACACGACCCTCGCGCTGCAGCTGCTGTACACGCATGGCCTTTTGCTCTGGCGTGTGTCCGCCGAGGCTATGCGCAATGTTTAGCCGCGACGCCATGTGCGCGGCTTTGGTCTGATCGTCGCCACTCAATATCTCTACGGAGCCGCGGCGCTTGAGCGCATCGACGAGCGATTGCGCATCCTCTCGCGGCGTTTCTCCCATTCTTAATGAACAGATCAACCCACGTTCATCCGCAAGCCACAGCAGCGCGTCGTCGCGCGCTTCTTCTGCGCGCGCCCCCACGAAATCTGCCCGACCAAATCGATAACGCGTTCCGTCAATAACACCTGAAACGCCAGCACCAGGCGTCCACTCTAAATCGCGAGCGTTACCCGTTTGCGCCGTCGAAAAATCACCTTGACGTAGCGCCGCGGCGAGCGGATGGTTTGCCGCACCTTCAAGCGCCGCAACGATTGATAGCGCGTCGTACTCCCTCAGCTCCGGCCGAAGCATCTCAACTGCCACCACGCTTGGCGTAGACAAAGTACCCGTTTTATCAAGCAAAAAAGCATCTGCCTTGGCCAGTCGCTCGAGCGCTACTGCACGTCGCAGCACCAGCCCGCGATTCAAAAGACCTGCAAACGCACGCGCATACGCCGCCGGCGCAGCGAGCGCTAAGGCGCATGGACAGCTAATGATGAGCACCGCAATCGCGCGTTCCACCGCAATGTTTACCCCCTGCGGCAACATCGCAAAAAAAGTGGCACTCGCAACGAGCAACATCGCCGGCATGAAGTAACGCGCGACAACATCCGCCAACGCCAAGGCACCGGGCTTTACCGCGTCGTCGGCGAGCATGGTCAAACGTCGTGAGGTGCTCGATTCGGCTGTAGCAGTTGTTCGCATCGTGAGCATTGCGCCACTATTGATCGCACCGGCCACGAGCGTTTCGCCACGCACATGAAGCACCGCAGATGATTCACCCGTTAGTAACGACTCATCACACAACGCGGTATCGCTCTCCAATGTGCCATCCACTGGAATCGCTTCGCCTGTTCGCACCCAAAGCCGGTCGCCGATGGCTAGTCGCGAAACATTTACCTGTTCTGAACGTTCGAAACCGTCGACCAGCGTAACGCGTGTGGCCACGGTGTCGTCTTCGTTCGTGTTCGTACTTTGAATCACTTCGTAATTGCGTTCGCGCTGCTCCCATTCGAGCCATCGCACACCCAGCAGCAGCGCCACAAACATCGCAACGGAATCGAAATACAACACGCCGGTCGCAGCAAGCAAATGCCACATCGAGCCCGCAAACGCGGTAACGATGCCCAGCACGATCGCTGAATCCATGCCTAATCGACGCAGTTTGAACTCGCGCATCGCTCCGCGGTAAAACGGCCTCGCGCTCCAACCCAAAACGGGCAAAACCAATGCAAATGCCGCCCAATCCAGCAGGGGCGCAAACTCAGGCTCCATGTCTGCCCCAGCGATGAAGCGCGGCACGGTCACCATCATGACCTGCATCGCGCAAAACGCCGCGAGACCGAATCCCCAAATGTGTCGCCGGCGCTGCGCACGTACGATGGCTTTCCGATCAAGGCTATCGGCGACGTTCGCGGTATAGCCCAAGCGCTCAATGAGCGCGAGTAACTTCGTGGCCGAGAGCAAGGCCGGGTCAAACGCCACGCGAGCACGCTGCGTGGCGTAATGCACTCTCACTTGCGTCACACCCGAAACGGTACGCAACCCGTCTTCTATGAGCACTGCGCAGGCCGCACAGTGCATATCCAGCACGTCAATGACCGAGGTTTCCGTTGACGCACCGGCGCACTCCTCCGCTGCTCCGGGGCGAGCGAGGGCAACCTCAGGCGTCGAAGGTGCGATAGATTCAGACATCGAACCAGAATATTACGCCGCTCAAGACGCGCATGGTTTGACTCGGATCAATGCGACCGGGCGTACGGCGAAGGAACATCTCGGCCATGATGCCACTTCGCCAAAATCAACTGTTGACTGCCATGACCCAAATTGCGCTCACACCGGAACAAATCGCAGACTTAAAGCGACTGCTGCTGCAGCGCCAAACGCTGCTTGAACGCACACTGGATCTGGAACTGCACGCCGATGACCCTTCGCACGTCTCGATTACGGGCGAAAGCGACGCTGACTGGGCTGCCGCCGACGCCGAGGCTGATGTAATGATCGCCAAAGCCGAACGCGACGCCAACGAATTGACCTCGATGAGCCTTGCGCTCGACAAAATTGCTGACGGCACGTACGGAGTGTGCGAGGCTTGTGGTGACGACATCGGCTACCCTCGCCTGTTGGCCTATCCTGGTGCACGACGCTGCCTTGGCTGCCAAGAAAAGGCCGAGGGACTTAGGCACACCTAGCCTCGCGGGAGTTTTCGTGTGAGCTCGCGGGCCAGCGAGCTCGGAAATGACGTCAACGCGTCATAATCTACGCATGAATTCTTACGTCCTCACGGATCTAATCGCTTGAACGCTAGCGCTGCACTTCGTGTGCTCATTGTTGACGACGACGAGGACATTCGCGATCTTGTCGCAACCTACCTTGGTAGCCAAGGGCTTGCGGTATTCGAGGCATTCTCGGAAGCAAGCATGCGTGAAGCTATCGCGGCGCAGTCACCCGACGTGATCTTGCTTGACGTAAACCTCGGGAATGAAGACGGATTCGCAATTGCGCGACGACTTCGCGTGGATTGGTTTGGTGGCTTGCTGATGGTGACGGGTCGCGGCGACACGATTGATCGCGTGGTCGGACTCGAAATTGGCGCGGACGACTACATCACCAAGCCATTCGAACTGCGTGAACTGCTCGCACGCATTCGCAGCGTGGGGCGCCGCGCCACGTCCCCGTCGGCCTCGCCCGCGACCGAGCATGCGGCCACGGCGTTGCCTGCCGAATCACCTGCTCGTGTGTTTAGTTTTGAATCGTTCGCGCTTGACGTTGAGCGCCGTGAGCTTCGTTTGAACGTCAGCGCGGGCAACGTGATCGCGCTAACGACGGGCGAGTTTGATTTGTTGAATGTTCTGGTCTCAGAGGCCGGACGTGTACTGACTCGCGACCAATTGCTTCAGCGTACACATCACCGAGACGCGGGACCATTTGATCGCACAATCGATGTCCAGATCGGACGCTTGCGCAAGAAAATAGGTGACAACGGCA
>Ga0209717_1002474_pt1 | contig 17719 bp, 12 predicted proteins | sample AD_UKC048_MetaG_FD_184418 | JGI IMG/M metagenome (GOLD analysis project Ga0209717, IMG submission 184418) | Active sludge microbial communities of municipal wastewater-treating anaerobic digesters from USA - AD_UKC048_MetaG (SPAdes) (version 2) | ecosystem: Engineered > Bioreactor > Anaerobic >... | reverse complement strand
GGGATAGTGATCCTCTGGTTTTTATCTTTCAGAGAGGCTATCATATCCACAAGAATATTGGCCGGATTGGCTACAGCACCTCCGAAAAGGCCCGAGTGAAGGTCTTTATTGGGTCCAGTAACTTCCACCTCCATGTAGCTCAAACCCCGCAGTCCGCTCGTGATGGAAGGAATGTCGGGAGCGATCATACTGGTGTCGGAAACCAGGATCACATCCGCTTTCAGCATCTCTTTGTAATCATCACAAAACTTTCCCAGATTGACCGATCCGATCTCTTCCTCCCCTTCGATCATAAATTTGACGTTGCAGGGCAAGGTCCCCGATTTCACAAGGTATTCGAAAGCTTTAGCCTGCATGAACGACTGCCCTTTGTCATCATCGGCGCCGCGTGCAAAAATTTTTCCATCCCGGATTTCCGGTTCAAACGGTGGCGAGTTCCACAACTCTACCGGATCCACCGGCATAACGTCGTAATGGGCATACACCAGCACGGTAGGTTTACCCGGATCGATGATCAGTTCGCCATAAACAACCGGGTTGCCTTCTGTGGGTATTATTTCCGCTTTCGCGATGCCTGCTTTGAGCAACGTCTTTTTCCAATATTCTGCGGCACTGTTCATATCTTCTTTCCTGGCCGCTTCACTGCTGATAGAGGGGATTCGGATCAATCCGAATAACTCCTCGAGAAACCTTTCCTTATTTTCCCGGATATAGTCTTTAATATCTTTCATAATAATTATTTTTTCTTTTTTTAATGATTTTTGAATAACTGCTTTGATGCAAATATATTGCAAATTAGCGAGATGCCCTTCGTAAAGTCCCGGTAATTCAGCTAATTTTCATTGATATATTTTTGATTTATTTTTATTTATATTTGCATGCTATGGGCGGGATGTTTCATTACTATACATAAAATCAATTATTTATACCTAAATAGCATGACGAATCTTTACACCTACTTGTCCAGACTTTTTGTATTTGCATGGCTACCGGCAACATTTTTGATTCCTTTTGGCTCAAATGCACAAGTACTGCAGGTTTCCAGCAGTATTACTCCAGAGCAGATGGTACAGGAGATATTGATCGGGGGAGGTGTCGAAACTTTCAACATTGTTTACACCGGTAATAATATTTCGCGGGGTAAATTCTGGGGTGGACCCGGAAATATCGGCATCGAGGAAGGAATAATCCTGACTTCAGGGGCCGTTACGGTGGCTCCGGGACCCAACAACAGCGGGAGCGCGGGATCCAACTCCGGACAGGGCAGTGACCCCGATCTGGTACTGCTCTCCGGCACCTCTATTAATGATAGGTGTTTACTTGAATTTGATTTTATCCCTCAATCAACAGTCGTTACTTTTAAGTATTGTTTCGGATCGGAAGAGTACCACGAATATGTGGATCAGTTTAACGACGCTTTCGGATTTTTTATAAGCGGACCGGGGATCTCGGGTCCCTATTCCAATAACAGCAAAAATATTGCTTTAATCCCGCTTACCAATATTCCAGTGACAATCAACACCGTTAATTGCGGCAATCCCTATAATTGCCAGGAAGAGTGCGATAATTGCCAGTATTTCGTCAATAATACCCAGAATTTTGTCCAGTACGACGCCTTTACCAAACCCCTGGTAGCCTGGGCGAATGTCATTCCGTGTGAAACATACCATATCAAGCTGGCCATCGGCGATGGTATCGATCATGCTTATGATTCCGGGGTTTTCCTCGAAAAGAACAGCTTCTCCAGTGTAGGCATTGCCTCCCAGGAGGAATATTCGGAGCCTGAATTTGAGTTCGCCATTGAAGGTTGCAATAATGTGACGATCGATTTTCAACTGTCGGTCCAGCCCGACGCTGATTTTTACATGCCTCTGATGATTTCCGGGTCGGCCGTCAATGGGGTTGACTATGAAGAAATATCGGATTCTTTATTATTCCCGCAGGGGTATACGCAGGCTTCTTTAGATATAATAACCATTGCCGACGGTATCAGCGAATGGAATGAGAATATCCGCATAGTTTATAATTCTTCACTTTGCGGGATTGATTATGATACGATCAATATCGGGCTTCAGGATTATAAGCTCAATCTGAACATGACTCCTGATACGACAATAAACTGTGCCACAGATGCCTATATCGGTGTCAACAGCATTATTGGATTCGGGCCCTACGACTTTGTCTGGAGCACGGGCGATACTACACCGTTTATCACGGTGAGCCCTTTGATTACGACAACATATTATGTAACCTGCCTGGCGCTTTGTGATTCGTTAACCGTCGATAGCGTGACGGTTTTTGTCGACGGTCCCGAAAGCCATGCGGGCCAAGATCAGAGTATTCCGTACGGAACAACTACAACCCTGCAAGGATCGGCCAGCCAGGGCTCCGGTGAATATACCTATAGCTGGGAACCGGCAGCTTTGCTTGTTGATCCTGCCAGCCCGACGCCCACTACCTTACAGATGGAGCAGACAACGCAGTTCACACTGACCGTAACCGATCTTGCCGGTAATTGCCAGGATCTGGATGCCATGATGCTATATGTGACCGGTGGCCCGTTGAACGTAGGCCCTATGGCTTCACCAGCCGAAATTTGTGTGGGCGAATATTCGCAACTGGCGGCCAATGCCGGCGGAGGCTCCGAGAACTATACATATACGTGGACCTCAAATCCCCCGGGATTCAGCTCAGATATTCCTGATCCTGTTGTTCAACCCAGTGTCAACACAACTTACCATGTGACGGTCAACGACGGATACAATTCTGTTCAGGGCCAGGTACTCGTACATGTGAACGCCCTCCCGATCCCGGAGGCCGGAGAAAACGACACGATCTGGTATGGTACTATCGGCAAACTTTACGGATCAGCCATTCCGGGCGGAAGCACCTATTCTTATTCCTGGGAGCCTGCCGATTCTCTGATAAACCCGACCGCGCAGAACCCGACAACTTATAAACTCCATTCCACAAACCAGTTCTGGCTGACAGTTACCGACCTGAACACAGGTTGCGTGTCGGCAGATCCCGATCCGGTGAGTGTTGTTGTTAACGGCGGGCCGCTGGCTGTAACTATTTCGACTCCCGATAACCTCATTTGCCTCGGCGATTCTACCCAATTATTTGCCATCCCGTCAGGCGGAAACCAGGTGTACCATTACAACTGGAGTTCCGTTCCTCCCGGCATGGATGATACGACTTCAGCCGTCACTGTCTCTCCGACTGTTAATACGACCTACAAAGTGGAGATCTTTGACGGGTTCAATTATACTCATACGGAAATGGAAGTAAGTGTAGCACCGGCTCCCATTGTGACCCTGGGAGCAGACCGGATTGTATGCCCGCTTGATTCATTGGTTTTATCCTCCAATGCCATTGGGAATTTTTATTGGTTTAATGGATCCACTGATCAATCCATTATAATAGGCAGTACCGGGATCGGTTTTGATATCCGGACGGTCTGGCTGAATGTCGAAAATGAAAATGGTTGTATTGGAACCGATACCATCCAGATTGTTTTTGATTTTACCCAGTGTTCCGGTGTTGATGAACTTGACAATAACCCTTACCTCTACCTTTATCCCAACCCATCTTCAGGAATTGTTTATTATGAATGTGGCGGGCTGGGAGAATATATCGGAATTGAAGTTTCCGACCTGCAGGGAAACCGGATTTACAACGGGAATATTGTCGCTTTACCCGGAAAAATTCACAAAGGTTCCCTATCTTTGGAGGGATTTTCAAAAGGAATTTATTTATTTAAGCTGATCTCCGACAACGATGTCATGGTCAGAAAAGTTTTATTGCAGTAGGTAATATTTTCATGACAAAAATTAAGGTTGCGATTAATGGGTTTGGGCGAATTGGAAGGATTACCTTCAGGAAATTAATCGAGAATAACCGGATGGAAGTGGTGGCGGTCAATGACCTTGCTGATTCTGCCACCCTGGCCCATCTCCTCAGGTATGATTCGGTCCACGGACGGTTCCCCGGTACCGTAATTAACAATGGAGACCATTTCCTGGTAAATGGTTCCAGGATACTTGTCTATAATGTTGAGAATCAAGGCGATCTGCCATGGAATCAATTGGGTATCGACGTGGTCATTGAGTCTACCGGCCGGTTTGTCTCCCGGCAGGATGCCATACGGCATGTGACCGAAGCGGGTGCACGAAAGGTTATCATATCCGCTCCGACGAAAACAGAAAGCGATGATGTTACCTACGTTGTGTTGGGTGTAAATGAGGAGATTATCGACCGGAACGAGGTCATTATTTCCAATGCATCCTGTACTACAAACAATGTTGCACCGCTTATTATGATTCTCGACAGGTTCTGGGGGATAGAACGGGCATTTATCACCACGGTGCATTCCTATACAAGAGACCAGAACCTGATCGATGCGCCCCACAAGGATCTTCGCCGGGCCAGGGCCGCCGCAACTTCAATTGTCCCTACAACCACCGGCGCTGCCAAAGCCGCTACCCGCATCTTCCCCCACCTTAAATCCAACCTGGGCGGAGCCGGCATTCGAGTGCCTGTCGCAGACGGCTCCCTGACTGATCTGACCTGCACCTTGCGTCATCCAACCACACGGGAGGAGATCAATTGGAAATTCCGGGAGGCGGCGCAAACATATCTGGCCGGAATACTGGAGTACACCGAAGATCCGATTGTATCAGTCGATATTATCGGAAATACACATTCTGCCGTTTTTGATGCCGGCCTTACGGCTGTACTTGGAGAAAAAAATAAGCTTGTCAAAGTTGTGGCCTGGTACGATAACGAAATGGGATACGCCGCCAGGCTGGTAGAACTGGTTGAAAAATTTGCCTGACCTGCCTATGAATACGGTGTATCTGCTTTTAGGAGGAAATATGGATGACCGGGCTGCCTGGCTGGAAAAGGCGAAGGATGAAATTTATCTGTCGATCGGAAAAATTGTAGCCCAATCGTCACTCTATGAGTCTGAACCCTGGGGTTTTCAGGCTGAGAAATGTTTTCTCAACCAGGTCGTTAAAACGGAAACGGACATGGAGCCGGCTGAGATTCTTAACGAAATCTTATCTATCGAGAATAAGCTGGGTAGAATCCGGAATAATGCCGAAACGTATCAATCGAGGACTATTGATATTGATATCCTTTTTTATAATGACCAGATTGTTACCGAGAAGAATCTGGTTATTCCACACCCAAAGATAGAGGAGAGGATGTTCACCCTTGTACCCCTGGCCGAACTTGATCAATCCTTTGTTCACCCCGCAAGCCGGAAGACAATCGGGCAACTGATCAACGAATGTACGGATTCGATATCTGTCTATCTTTATCATCCCGATTGACGCTATGAACCATCCATTGCTGAAATACAACTTCATTGCCATAGAAGGCAATATCGGTGCCGGCAAGACAACGCTTGCCACCCGGTTGTCAGATGATTATAATGCCCGCCTGATACTGGAACGATTTGAAAATAACTCCTTCCTGCCCAAATTTTATGAACAACCGGACGCTTTTGCCTTTCCGCTGGAGATGTCCTTCCTTGCCGACCGTTATCAGCAATTGAAAGACAAACTGGCCATGCCCGAGCTTTTCTCCTCCCTCACCATTTCGGATTATTTTATTGACAAGTCTTTGATTTTCGCCAGAAATAATTTGGGCTCCGACGAATTTAACCTGTATGCCCGTCTTTTCCAGATCATCAGCGCATTTCTTCCAAGACCCGATCTGCTTGTTTATTTGTACCTGGATATTGATGGCCTCCTGAAAAATATCAAGAAGCGGGGGAGGGATTATGAACAAAACATTCAGCCCGGGTACCTCGAGCAGATCCAGAAGGGCTATTTGAACCATTTTCGTGTCCTTACCGGGATGAGGATACTGATCATCGACACCGGAAGGGTGGACTTCATGGAGAATGAATCCGATTACAGGTCCTTCCTGGAAATCATCAATATGGACTACGAGCCGGGAATACACCGGATCCTGCTATAAAAAAAAGAGGCTGCCACTTTCAAAGGGCAGCCTCTTGTGTTTTACACCATCTCCTTATTTTACAAGGCTGGTAAAGTTAGGATCGGTGAAATATTTAACAAATTCCCTGTCGATCTGAGCTTCAGCTTTATAGGCCTCATTCATCTGGATAGCTTTCCCTAGATTTTCAAATAACATACCGGTATTGCTGGTCCTTGAGCCAAGAATAGCCATCAGGTAGTGGGTTTGTGCATCCTTGGAAGCGCAATCCAGTTGCTTCTGTGCCGGCGGGTAATTCTTCTGTGCGATGTAAGCCAGAGCCACATTGTAATCACAGGTCTTATTCCCGAATTTGCTCAGTGCTTTGCCGTATTCGCCTTTATAAATATGGATCACACCCAGGTTGTAATCGGCGTTCGTTCCGAGCTGGCCTGCTTTGGTAAAGTGCTCTTCCGCTTTAGCAATATCTCCCTCTAAGCCATACACAATTCCGAGGTTGTTGTGTACCTCTCCGCTGTTGGCATTTAAGGCGGCAGCTTTTTCAAGATGGGCTTTGGCAGCCTTGGTATCACCTATTTCCACTTCAATGGCACCGGCGTTTGCATAGCCCTTGTAGCTGTCGGGGAATAAGTTGATTGCCGATTTATAAATATCGAGCTTGACTTTATTGTCTTGTTGCAGCGAAGCAGCATAGAGAAGTTCTTTTTCGTTCAGGTCACCCGGTTTTGTCGTTGACAGGGCGATGATCTCTTCGTCGGTTCTCCTGGGTTCGTAGCAATTGACCACGATCTCGGCCCTTCTAAGCGGAGCCAGGAGTTTAGCTTCGATTTCAGGATAGATGCGGATCATATTCCTGATTTCTTCTTCTTTCTTTGCCGGTGTACCCGCTGAATTGATCACGTTCAGGATGCTGCTCTTTTCCTTGATATCGGAAGCCTGAAGAGCGGCGATGAATCCGTTCCAGTCAGGTCCGTGGTGCAACAGGTTGTACCTGATCTCTTTTTCAGCATCTTTAATGGTCAGCTTGCTTCCTTTTGCCTTGATCAGGCCTTTCATCTTGTCGACAATAAATTTGTGACCGGTCTTGGTTCTGTTCTCCGACAGTCCCTGGTTGAAAGTCTCTTCCCCTTCGGGAGATGCCCAGCCGTCGATGCTGATATCTTTGATCTGGTAACCCAGGTTGATAAAGTCATACAGCTCTGTAAATTTCGCTTTGTTTTCGTCCAGCTTGTTCAGTGGCAGATTCATGTTAAGGTTATGCTTGTTCACCTCGAAATAGAGGTTAGCTTGTTTGCTGATGATAACCTCCTTCACATATCCGTGGGGGACGATGGAACCTGTTTTGTTAAAGGCAAACCGGCTCGGTGTTACGATAACGCCGTCAGCCAGTTTACGGGCCGGGAGTTCGATATTCTTTTTGTAACCGAGTACATCTTCCTTCTTTAGATCAGCCGGAAGGTCTTCCTTCGGGACAAAGATGATGGGCTCCAGGATAAGTTCCGCAGCGCGGCAATTTTCATTGTAATCTACAACAGTCTCATAGGTGAATGAACCGCCGTCTTTGGAAATTACGATTCCTTCTCCGCCGACCGAAGTACCTTTCAGCAGGATGGGTTTCATCGGGATGCGGGTGCCGTCGCAAACCAGGACCGGCTCAGCCCACATTGCGGCTTTCGGGTGGAAATACCCTTCCGGGAAATTGCCGGTGATCTTCACAGGGACTTTTCCTCCGTGGGCTTCCAGCGGATCGGGTTCGGCTTTGAACGTGACGGTCTCGAAATTCTTCGCCATCTTCTTCAGCGGATCGCCCTGGCCGAATTTGTAAGTCACGCCGACAGAAGCGTAGCTGAATAGATCCCATGTTTCCACCTTGCCAATTACAATGCTATTACCGGGATTATACAGGTCAAATTTATCTGTCTCGGTCAGGTTCATAACCCACTCGACATTCAGGTCCCACTTGGGAGCCAGATGAAATGCCCCACCGATTCCGCTGTTATATTCGGCATAGATCCTGTAATCCGTTTCAACATCTTTATCTTTGGCCTGCACCTGCCCGTAACCGTGGGCGCTGTATATATCCAGCAAACGGTCGCCGCGGTATCCGGAAATCAGGTTGCTCCAGTTGATGGTCACATCCAGATGGTAATCGAACAGGTTATTGCTGAATGTGTTGCCATCCCAGTCGCCCGATACTTTGCCGGCAGCGCCTTTAATCCTGACGCCCCAGATCGGTTTGAACTGCCAGCCGAAACTGCCGCCGTAACCCAATCCGATGCCATCAAAGCCGAAGAATCTGTTCTCAGCTACGTCGGTGTGATTGAACATCCCGCCAATGTTACCGTTCAGATAAAAATAATGTTTGAAATCTTGTCTCTTCTCTTTGCGGGTCTCTTTGGTCTGGTCTCCCTGGTCCTGTGCATACGTCAGAACCGGCAAAATGCCAATCATTACGGCAATGAGGCATTTAAATAAGAAATTGTAGGCTTTTCTCATATGGATTAATTTTAAGTTTTTCGGGTTTCTTTTCTAATTTATTTGCAAATATAAACAGTTATATAAACAATCCAAAACAGTTATAGGCTAAAAATAATGAATTAATCGCTGATAAAGTTAAAATTAAATTGAAATTTACCAGCAATAATATATCTGTAAATATAAATGATTTTTATAAACTCTTCCATCGAACATCGAAAATCGTCAATCGAAAATCGAAAATCCTCACAACTAGCTCCCCCAGCTTTCCCTGTCCAGGCTCCGGTATTGTATTGCTTCTGCCAGATGCTCCGTCCGGATGGGGGCACAACCATCAAGGTCGGCAATAGTGCGGGCTACTTTTAAAATCCGGTTGTAAGCCCGCGCCGAAAGGTTGATCCTCTCCATTGCATTTTTAAGCAATACGTGACCTTCTTCAGAAATCGTGCATAGTGAATGTAACTTCTTACTTGGGATCTGTGCGTTGCAATGAATCCCGTGCATCCCGCGGAACCGTTGTTCCTGTAACTTCCTGGCGGCGATCACCCGGTCGCGGATGACCTGGCTGGATTCGGAAATGGTAAAATTGGTCAGCTCTCGGAAAGGAACCGGCACCACTTCCACATGAAGATCGATCCGGTCGAGTAACGGGCCGGAAATCTTATTCAGGTACTTCTGAACGTTCCCTGCCGAACAGGTACAATCCTGCGTCGGATGGTTGTAGTATCCGCACGGGCAGGGGTTCATCGCGGCTACCAGCATGAAGTTGGCGGGGAATTCAATAGCCGACCTGGCCCTTGAAATGGTGATCACCCGCTCCTCCATCGGTTGCCTGAGCACCTCCAGCACGGATCGCTTAAATTCGGGCAGTTCATCCAGGAAAAGGACCCCGTTCTGGGCAAGAGAAATCTCGCCAGGCTGGGGAAATGACCCTCCACCTACCAGGCCGGCATCGCTGATGGTGTGATGCGGGGCCCGGAACGGCCGGACAGTGACCAGCGCATCATGACGCCTTAACTTGCCGGCAACCGAGTGGATCTTGGTGGTTTCGAGCGCTTCCTCCAGGCTCAACGGAGGCAGGATGGAAGGAAGACGTTTGGCCAGCATGGTCTTCCCAGATCCCGGAGGGCCGATCAGTATTGCATTATGACCTCCGGCAGCTGAAATCTCCAGCGCCCGCTTGATGTTTTCCTGCCCCTTGACATCAGCGAAGTCAAACTCATAATTGTTTAAGTTTTTGAAAAACTCCTCCTCAATGTTAACTTTAACAGCGATGAGCTGTCTTTTGCCATTGAAGAAATCGATGATATCCACGATGTTCTCCACACCGTAAACTTCAATTCCTTCAACAATGGCTGCTTCGCGCGCATTGGCGGCCGGCAGGATAAGCCCGCTGAATCTTTTCCTCCGGGCTTCAATAGCAATAGGCAGTGCGCCTTTGATAGGCATAACCCCGCCATCGAGCGACAATTCTCCCATAATGATGTATTCGCTCACCTGGTCGGTGACCAGGTTTCCGTTGGCTCCCAGAATGCCCACAGCGATGGCCAGGTCGTACGACGAACCTTCCTTCTTGATGTCCGCCGGGGCCAGGTTGATAACGATCTTTTTTCCGGGCACCCGGTATCCGATATAGCGCAGTGCGGCCTCTATCCGCTGGTGGCTCTCTTTTACCGCGCTGTCCGGTAATCCTACCATAAAAAAATTAATTCCCTGTTCGATGTTCACTTCAACAGTGACCGTAACGGCATTGATGCCATAGATGGCACAACCAAAAGTTTTAACGAGCATATTTCTCCGGATTTAAAGTTTCAGACTCTGATTTCTTTATCTTAATCCGGAAATCGGGTAAAAAATACCCGGTCGAAGGATGAATTTTTTTTTATTATTGCTTATTGCTTGATTGTGAGAGGTTTTTACGACAGATACATGACAGAAATAATGGAATGCTGACGAACATTTATAAAGCACTTCTAATTAAAGGGTCATTAAAACTTGCTACATTTGCTCTGTATAATCGAAAATCTTTATTCCTCTTTCTTAACCGATAAGAATAAGCTGAATGAAAATTATAATACGCTCATTATTGGTTATTCTTATTTTCTCATTTTCCCGACTGCTGTTTTCTCAGGAAACTTCAAATGAAATGGATGCGGTTTATGGCATGGATCCTTTGCTATATAATGGGAAGCAATATTCGTATTTTTTTCCATTGGGGACCGTCGGTCACCAGTACTTGTTTTCAGAGGATTATATCATCGGTGAAGTGACTATTAAAGGGATATGTTATCAAAGGATTGTCCTTAATTATGATATTTACAACCAGTTATTCCTGCTTAAGTATACTAATGCAAGCGGGACATCTAATATTATCTGCATTTCAACAGCATGGCTTGAAGGTTTCAAATTGGGAGAATTAGATTTCAAATATCTGAGCTTTACTGATGGCCCGCGTTTTTACCAGGTGTTGGGTGACGGACCCGATTATATATTGATATACTGGTGGAAAGAATTGATACTTGAGCCGACAATTGGAAAAAGAAACTTTGCCTTCACTCCAGCTATAAAGAACCGTTATATTCTTCTTGATAACAAACTCATGCCATTCAGGAACAAACGAACCCTGATCTCCCTGTTCAAGCCTGAAAATAAACAGGAGATCAAGGATTATATTCAGCATAATAGGATCAGGATTAAGAAAGCTTCTGATAAATCAATGATTGATCTGATCAATTTTATCGGTAAATTATAATGATGTGATAAGAATTCTGCTCTTTGTTAACCTGCTCTTTACCGGGTACTCGGCTCCTGCATCTGGGCCTGATACTCTCATATCCTGTCATTTCAGCAACCTTCCATTTCCCGCTTTTAGTGAACACATATACAGGGAGACCGGTATAAAAATATACTTCCGGGAGTCATGGATCAGTGAATTAAAAGTGACACTTGATGTGGATCGGATCAGCGTGATATCTGCTGTTGAAAGAGCCCTGGAAGGAACCGGGCTGGAAGTATCCCTTTGGAACAACGACCTGGTATTGCTTCCCGGGGAGAAACTTATTTCAGAATTGCCACGTTTTGAAACAGTGCATGTGCCATCCGATACAACCTCTTCCATCGATAAAACACTGACCCGGAGCGAAGAGCGTTATCTTACGGGACGGAAAGCTGATGTTACTGAAACAATGCAAATTGGCAAAAGAGAACTGTCAGGGTCCAAAGCCAAAGTTACTATCCGGGGCAGGATCACTGAACAACAAACCGGTGTGCCGGTTATCGGAGCAACCATGTACCTTGAAGAATTAAAAAGCGGGACAGCCACTGATCAGAACGGTTTTCTTTCCTTTGTCCTGAAACCTGGCAATTACACGGCAGTTTTTAATTGCATGGGCCTTGAAAAGAAGAAGTACCGCTTGGAAGTACTGTCGGATGGTGATTTTAGAATTGAGATGAAAAAAACCGTAATCCAGATGAAGGAAGTGGTGGTCTTCGGCGATCAGCAGATGAATATTCGGCTGGCAGATCCGGGTTTGGAAAAAATCTCAATCAAATCGATCAATGAAATCCCAACGATGATGGGTGAGCGAGATATCCTGAGAGTCTCAGAAATGTTGCCCGGAATTGTCTCCGTCGGTGAAGGCTCAGCAGGATTAAATGTCAGGGGAGGGAACTATGACCAGAACGCTTTTTTCATCAACAGGATACCAATATATAACACGTCACACCTGTTTGGTTTTTTTCCAGCTTTCAATGCTGATATTATAAAGGATTTTTCAATTTATAAAGGCCATATCCCTGCCGAATACGGCGGAAAGTTGAGTTCTGTATTTAATATAATTGCTCGACAGGGTAACCGGAAGTACTTTACTGCACGGGGTGGCATCAGCCCTGTGGCGGCTAATCTTTCGATGGAAGGTCCTGTTAAGAAAGATGCAAGTTCATACCTGATTAGCGGGCGATTTCTGTACTCCGATTGGATCCTCAGGCAGATTAACGATCCATTGATCCGAACAAGCGAGGCAGATTTTAGTGATTTCTCTGCCGCCTGGAACTACGATTTAAAAAAATGCCAGCTTTCAGTCTTTGGTTATTATAGCAATGATAAATTCCGGTTGTCAGACATCAACGAGTATAAATATTCCAATAGCGGTGCTTCGGTCAATTTCAGCTATAATTTCAGTACAGCCATGAGGGGGGAACTAGCCCTCACCTACGCACAATATTCCTTTAGTACAATCGATCAGCAGGAGGAGCCCACAGCCTATCGCCAGGATTATAATTTAGGTGATTACAGGATTAGCGCAGATTTTACCCATGAAGTAAATGATAAGAATACCCTTGAATACGGGACCGGACTTACTCTATACCTTCTGAATCGCGGAACTGTTGAACCTTTCGGTGAAAATTCCCTGAGATTACCGGTGGTTTTGGGGAAAGAACAAGGAGTCGAAAGTGCAATATACATTTCTGATGAGTATAAAGTGCTGCCCTGGCTGAATATCACTGCAGGCTTGCGAATGACACTGTTCAATCCTCTCGGTCCGGAAAACGTGTATACTTATCTTCAGGGTGGGCCAAAAGACAAACGCTACATTGATGATACTCTGGTTTATACGAAAGGACAGGCGATAAAATGGTATTTCGAGCCGGATATCCGGGCTGCTGTTAATATACAAACGGATCCTGAGGGAACGATCAAGGTGGCTTATAACCAAATGCACCAGAATTTGTTCCTGTTGAACAATACCATCTCTATTTCGCCGAATGCCCAATGGATTATGGCAGATTATTACCTGCCACCGGCTGTCATGAGCCAGGTGTCCGCAGGAGTATTCCGTACCATTCCATCACTTGGATGGGAAACATCCCTTGAATTCTATTACAAAAAGACCGGCAACTACCCGGAATTTATTGATGGCGCCGATTTTCTCAATAATCCACTGGTGGAGACCTCTGTCTTGCCCGGTAATCAAAAGGCTTACGGAATTGAGTTCCTTCTTCGCCGCAATGGCCGCCGTCTTGAAGGATGGCTGGCCTACACTTACTCACATTCTATTGCCAAAGTGGATGGAAACCTGCCATGGGAAAGGATTAATAATGGCCTGGCCTACCCAGCAAACTATGATATTCCCCATGTGGTGAATACGGTCGTAAATTACCATTTTAGCCGCAGAGTAACTGCCTCAGGTGTCGCTACTTACCAGACAGGACGACCCGTAACGTACCCCATTTCAGTATACTATATCAACGGAATCCCTTATGTGGATTATTCTAAACGAAATGAATACCGGATACCTGATTATTTCAGATTGGACCTCTCCCTGACGATCGAAGGAAACCTAAAAAAAAAGAAACTTCTTCATAACTCACTTATAATGAGCTTGTATAATGTAACAGGACGTGACAATCCATATTCAGTTTATTTTAAACTGGAATATGGAAAGATTAAAAGTTATCAGTATTCTGTAATAGGAGTTCCTGTTTTTACCATAACATGGTTGTTTAAACTAGTGTTAAGTTAGGCATAATATGACGTAATATTAAAATAATGTTGTATCTTTGCAGAAAACCACTGCATATGATACGGTATACCATTAAACTTACAAAATCTGAGGTGGAAGAACTGAGGGGCATCATTAATAAAGGCTCACACACCTCCCAGACATTTCGGACTGCCTACGTTCTTTTAAATTGTGATGAAGGGAAGTATTCCGAGAAAGTTACGAATGAGCAATTAGCGAAGGTTCTTAAAATCGGGATGAGGACCATCGATCGGATTAAGAAGAAGTTTGTTGAGGAAGGCCTGGAGGCTACTTTGGAACGGAGACCCACTACACGGATTTATGAAAGAAAAGTGGATGGGGAGGTGGAAGCAAAGTTAGTGACCTTGTGTTGTAGTGATCCTCCAAAAGGATATGCCAAATGGTCGTTACGTTTATTGGCTGATCGAATGGTTGAGTTAAAGTATGTGGAAAGCATCTCATATGTGACCGTTAGAGAGGTGCTAAAAAAAACGAACTTAAGCCTTGGAAAGTAAAAGGATGGGTGATTCCACCGGAAAAGAGCGCTGAATTTGTAGCCAACATGGAGCGTGTTTTAGATGTATATAAAAGGCCATATAACCGGGCAAATCCCGTCATTTGTATGGATGAATCGCCAAAACAACTGATCGCTGAGGGGCGTGAGCAACAGAAAATGAAACCAGGAAGAGAAACCAGAATTGATTACGAGTACATTCGTCAGGGCGTTGTCAATGTTTTTATGGCCAATGAACCTTTGCGTGGAAAGCGTTATACACAGGTTACGGAATTTAAAACGATGAAGGAGTGGGCCCTGTTTATTGACATGATCGCCACCAAACATTATCCCAAAGCGGACAAAATCACTCTGGTAATGGATAATTTTAAAACACATGTAGCGGCGGCGTTCTACGAAACGTTTGAGCCTAAAAAGGCCAAGAAATTGTGGGACAGATTGGAATTTATCTATACGCCAAAGCATGGAAGCTGGCTGAACATGGCAGAAATTGAACTTCATGTTTTAAACGGCCAATGTTTAAACCGGCATATAGACACTAAACAAGCCGTCGAAGATGAAGCGTATGCCTGGCAAAAGGCCCGAAACAACAAGAGATGCAAAATTAATTGGCAATTTACTACTAAGGAAGCAAGAATAAAACTTAAACGATTATATCCGTCAATTCATGTTTAACATAACACTAGGAAATTATGCGTCAGACTAAAGGAACTATTTTAATATTTGTTTTGCTGCTGGCCTATTCCTGCATCAAGCCTTACATTCCGCAGATAAAGAATGGCGAAGAAAGTAAGTACGTTATTTTGGGGAAAATAACTGATATTGAAGGATGGCAGGTAGTCGATATCTCTTTATCCTCACCCATTGAAGATCCGGCGCATATCCCTGTGTCGGGATGCAGTGTTAGAATTCTTGACGACAAAGGAAATAGTTTCTCCCTCTCCGAGTATGATCCCGGAAGATACAGGATTTGGCTTGAGCAGAAATATCTTGTTCCAGGTACAGCATATAAAGTTACAGTGATCACCCCGCAAGAGGAGATGATCGAATCATCCTATGATACCTTATATGCAGGTGCACCCCTTGATTCGGTTTATTTTATCCTGGAAGATATGCCAACGTCCGACCCCTCCGTTTTTCGAAGGGGTATTCAATTTTATGTGGATTTGAATGCCGGGAATATTCCATGCAGATTTTTCAAGTGGGATGTGGTGGAGACCTGGGAATTTCATTCGGCATTTCCCGTAGAGTATTACTATGACGGCGAATTCCACCAGGTCGATCCCCCTGATTATTCAAACAACGTATGCTGGACCAGCGGAAGAGTAAAGAACGTATACACTGTATCGACTAAAAACCTGTCACAAAATTCATTTGAAAAGTATCCTCTGCACTTTGTAGATGGCAAATCTTCCAGACTTTCAATTTTATACAGCATCCTTGTCAGTCAGCATGCACTGGGCGCTAATGCTTACAATTACTGGGAACAGGTGCGTATCAAGAACAGTGAACAGGGAGGGCTTTATGAAAAGCAACCTTTTGCTATTAAAGGCAATTTGAACAATACCACTAATCCGGATAATGAAGTACGCGGGTATTTTTATGCTGCATCAGAATCGTCCAAAAGATATTTTTATGAAAATGTCCAAGGCCTTGAGCTTGATTTCACCAACTATTGCAATGAAGATATTCTGGGCCACGGGGGATGGAGGCAGTTTACCCCTTCTGATTACCCGGTTTATTACCATTATAACCTGAATCATGGATTGCGGATACTCAACAATGAATGTGTCGATTGCCGGTTGATGGGTGGATCGACGACAAAACCTGATTTCTGGCCGAAATAATATGAGAAATAAAGTCGCTATACGATGTTTATCGATAATATTCCTGGTTTCCGCCGGTATATGGCTCAGGTCACAGGATTTTCCTGCCGGCATTTTGAAGGAAAAGTTGCAGGTCTATACAGATCGTACCTTGTATATTTCCGGGGAGAAGATCCTGTTTTCAGCTTTTATTTACGATGAGGAACACGAATCTGATGATCCATACAGCCAGATACTCTACTGTGAATTGATCGCACCCGACGGTAACCAGATAAACAAAGGGAAGTACCTAAAAGAAAATCTATCCTGGCAAGGCTGCATTCAGATCCCTGATGAGACCATTACCGGCATTTATTATCTTAAATCATATACCCGCTATATGCGGAATGGCGGTCCTGACGGATATCTTTACATCATGCTTAAGATCATTAATCCCTATAAGACCGAAGTACTTACAAGTCAAGTTGTTGAAGATGCTTTGAATTCCGAGGAAAATATTGATAATCTGAAACATACTGATATTGCGGTTTTTTTAAGTCCCGATAAAAGAGTTTATTCACCCCGTGAAGTCATAAAAGTTAAAATAGCGGGAGAAACCGGTCAAATGGCAGGAGGAAAAATGTGCCTTGCAGTTATCCCTGAATACACATATACGGAATATTATATACCCGTGAAATGGAACTCCTTTTCACCGCACTCCCTTCAATATTATCCTGAAACAAGAGGAATCTCACTTACCGGGAAACTCCTCGATGATAATACCGGTAAACCAATTGTAAATGCACTGGTAAATCTTTCCATCATTGGTGATAAAGATGCAATGGCAATCAGGACCGATTCATCCGGCCGGTATTTTTTTGCATTACCGGGTTACACAGGCAACAGAGACATCTTTCTTTGCAGTGAAAATATTCCGGAACAGTCACCTGAGATTTTTATCGAAAATGATTTTTGCCCGCAACCGGTAAAACTTCCTTCGCCGTCATTTCATCTCACTGAAGAGGAGAAGACGGTTGCATTCAACCTGGCTCTGAATCAAAAGATCAATGAGATCTTCACCAGCGACACGCAATTTGTCAAACATGAACCATTAAAAGCCGGAAAATCTTTTTATGGCGAGCCTACCAGTATCCTTGAAATAGGTAAATACATCGACCTTCCAACTATTGAAGAGTATTTCAATGAGCTCCCGGTTGAAGTGAAAGTGAGAAAGAGCCAGGGAAGAAAACATTTTAGGTTTAATAACACCCGGATCGAAATGACCATCTATGATCCTTTGGTGCTGTAAAGTACTCCCCATTTTCTAGACCAGGGATCTGTCATTCATAGTTGATTTAAATATTTCTATTTGTAATATTACTGCTGTTAATTTCGGGAAATAACTCGAAGAGTTATTCTCGATATTAACAGCT
>Ga0209717_1002468_pt1 | contig 17751 bp, 19 predicted proteins | sample AD_UKC048_MetaG_FD_184418 | JGI IMG/M metagenome (GOLD analysis project Ga0209717, IMG submission 184418) | Active sludge microbial communities of municipal wastewater-treating anaerobic digesters from USA - AD_UKC048_MetaG (SPAdes) (version 2) | ecosystem: Engineered > Bioreactor > Anaerobic >... | reverse complement strand
GCGGGTTCAGCCGCGGCTTTGGCCCCCAGCTCTCCTCCGCAGATCGCCAGGGGCCACGCGACCACACTCGTGCAGCGACAGTTGGGATGGGCCGGTTGCTGGGGAAAGCGGTTCGTGTCGAACACCTTGCCGTCCAGCGGCCCGCTCAGCGCCCGATCCGGCTGCCGGGCTGTCGGGTGTCGAGTTGCTTCGTGTTTCCACCGGGGTCCTCTCGGTTTCTTGCCCTTGTGCCTGCCTGCCGCGCTGCGGCGCAGGCAGGGGCGCGACATTGATGCTTGCCATCCATAGCTCGCCCCCTTCGGGCGGCCTTCGGCCGTCCAAATCCGCGGTACTGCGGATTTGTCGCGCCGTGTGGCGGGGATAACCCGCCTCTGGGGTTATCTACCGGAGGCGGGGAAGGAACGTCGGTGGGCGAGTTGTTCGGGCTGGGGAGCCAGCCCGTATCCGGAAATATCCCTTGACACTCATAGGCAAAACCGGCTACATTTATTGCCAGATGAGCATGATTCCGGAAAAAACCATGGCCAGGAGCGACCCTATGATAGAGACGATCAAATCCATCATCCTGGATTTTCAGGAAACCAGGCTGGAGACCGGGGTGCCCCGGCGTTTGCGTATCGAGACGGTTCACGGCAAGGCAGCCGTCTGCATCGGGGTGCGCCGGAGCGGCAAGTCGACTTACATGTTCCAGGTTATCCAGCGGCTGTTGGACAGTGGGGTTCCCCGGCAGAACATTCTGTACCTGAACTTTTTCGACGACCGGCTCCATAACCTGCGGAAGGACAATCTCGGCCTGATCGCCGAGGCCTACTACTCCATCTACCCGGAGAAGAAAAACACCGAAACGGTCTACTGCTTTTTCGACGAGATTCAGGCAGCCCCCGGTTGGGAGCCATTCGTCGACCGCATGATGCGCACGGAAAAATGCGAGGTGTATCTGACCGGTTCGTCGGCAAGGATGCTTTCGAAGGAGATAGCGACACAGATGCGCGGGCGGGCTCTCTCATGGGAGATGTTTCCCTTCTCGTTCAGGGAATTCCTGGATTACAAGGGAATCGAGAGCGAAGGCGCGCTGTCGACGAAGAAGCGGCTCCTCGTTCAAAAGGCCTTCGAGGAATACTGGGAGACCGGCGGCTTCCCCGAGGTCGCCGGTCTTGGCCGGAACCTGCGAATCAAGACCCACCAGGAATACTTTCACACCATCCTGTTTCGGGATCTGGTCGAGCGTCACGACGTTTCACACCCGAAAGCGGTGACCGATCTGGCGCACTGGCTGGTGGACAACACCGCCTCGCTTTACTCGGTCAACAGTCTCACGGGCTATCTCAAATCGCTGGGCCACAAGGCTCCGAAGTCCGCGGTGTCGGATTACCTGGAATGGTTCGAGGACGCCTATTTCCTGTTCACCGTGCGCATATTCGATCCGTCTTTGGCACGCAGCAACACCAATCCGAAAAAGGTCTACTGCATCGATCACGCAATGGTCACTTCGGTGTCGTCAGGTATTCTGGTCAACTCCGGCCATCTTCTCGAAAACCTCGTGTTCACCGCGCTCCGGCGTCTTCATCCGGAAATCTACTATTACAAGACCAAGAACGGCCGGGAGGTCGATTTCATCATCCCGATGCGCGGCCGGCCCAAGATGCTGGTCCAGGTGTGCGAGTCCCTGGCGGAGCCGCAGACGCGGAAACGGGAAACTGCGGCCTTGAGTGAGGCGATGGCCGAGCTGGGCCTGAAAGCCGGAACCATAGTGACCCGGAACGAAGATGAGCGGCTGGATGTGGAAGCCGGGACCATCGAGGTGGTCCCGGCATGGCGGTTCCTGCTCGAACTGCCGGACGCTACGGAATAGCTGTATGAGATTCCTTTTGACCAGGGACGGGAATTGACATCGGCACGAGAAACCCAGGAAAAAAACTGGGTTTTGCGCATTTCCGTGTCATGTCGGCAGAGATTGAGGTGCTCGACATTGAACGCGCCGTAGGAAGGCTTGCCGTGTTCGCCGGCCACCTCGTGCTGCCAGCCCGCGCTGTCCCGCCCGCCGTAGAATTCCAGCAGCTCGGCCTCGCGCTCCTGGGTCCACGCCGGGTGCAGCCAGGAAGGCCAGCGGAACACCCGGAACTGGGTCGAGCCGGTCAAGCGGTAATAGGTCGTGTCGCGCAGCCCGTTGGGCGTCGAATAGATGCGCAGTCTGCCGCCCGACTTCAGACACTGGCGCAGTGCTTTCCAGGCCCGCTCGGTGAGCCACGCCCCTTCGTCCACCCAGACCCGGTCCACGTGCAGCGAGCGGAAAGCGTCGCCGTAAGCCCCGGCGGGACGGAAGTAGAGGATCGCGCCGTTGGTGAATTCGAGTCGGAAGTATGGTTTGCGGTGAATCTTGGGCTTGCCGTACTTGGTGAGAGCCACGCTGACCATGAGGTCCGGGTTGGCGTCGAGCTGGAACTCGATCTCCTCGATCAGCGTGTCGAGATGCCCTTGGTGTGGCGCGGCGACGAGTCCCTGACAGCCGCGGTTGGTGAAGGCGAAATGCAGGGCGTCGGTGGTGATGCAGACGCTCTTGCCCACGTCGCGCCCGTCGAGGTGGATGATGTTCTTGTCCGGGCAGAGCAGATCTTCCGCCTGGTGCGGCCAGTAGACCCGTTGTCCCCCGTCGCGGTTGCGCAGGTATCCCTGTCCCCAGAGGACCGGGTCCGCCAGGGTCTCCGCCAGTTTGCGCTCCTTGGCGGATATGCGGGCCATTAAGACAGCCTCGTCACAAGAAATCCCCAGGGGACCATTTTAAACAAAATGGCCAATGATGCCGCCAGGATTGCAACCACAATCGCCCGCAATGTGAGTGCAAATTCCTCTTTCATGAATGCCTGCCTTTCACCGCAATGTTTGAACATTCATGCAAATACCGATGGAACGCCTTGACTTCCCGCGCACGCGAAGCCTGTATGTGAATGTGCGCGTAGCCTTGAATTACAAGACTTTGAGCCATTTGAAGGAAGACGCCGGATGCGTGTTTTCGACTCCAAGGCATCCGGTTCGGAAAACACGAACTCAACGAAGGAAAGGAGAACAAGCCATGAACGAGACCCTGCATCAGGCCGCCCAGGCCTATCTGGAACACCTGCGGACCCAGGGGAAGAAGGAGCGGACGCTCTACACCTACGGCAAGGACTTCGAGCAGATCGAGGCCTTCTTCGGTGCGGAGCGCAAGCTGTCCAGCGTCCTCATTCCGCACGTGGGAAAATTCTTCAAGTCCGATGCGCTGCTCAAGCTGCCCAACGGGCGGGAGCGCTCCGCGCCCACGGTCGAAAAGACCAAGCGGGTGCTCCGCATGTTTCTGATCTGGGCCAAGGATACCGGCCGCATCGACAAGCTGCCCCTGCCCAAGGACACGCCCATGGGCCGGAGCGCCAAGAAAGGAGGAGAGCGTAATGACGAACACGACGCCATCGAGTCTCCGGCTGCTGAGCAGTCCTGAGCCTTCCAGCGCGCGGCCCGGTTTCACCGAAGCCTTGGAAGCCTTCAGCAGAAGGCTCGAGGCCGAAGGACGTTCGGAGAACACCATCAGTGCATACCTGCGCGACCTCTCGTACTTGTCAGAGGCGCTCCTCCGGAGGCATCCGGGAATCGTCCCGGACGAGGTGACCAACGCCATGGTCGACGAGGCGTTGACCTCACCGGAGGTGACGACCTCGGCTGGAGGCGGCGTCCGCTCGCCGGCGTCCATGCACCGGTTCAAGGCGGCTGTCCGGTCGTTCTTCACCTGGGCCGAGCAGAACGGGATCGTCCGGGAGAATCCGGCCGGGTCGTTGACCCTTCGCAGGCTTCCCCGGACTCCGCCCAAGTTTCTGACCGAGGCCGAGAAGCGCCGTCTGCTCAAGGAACTTCGCGGCAGGGCATCCTCCCTGGCGATCCGGGACCGCGTCATCATCGAGGTCTTCCTCGGGACCGGCATCCGGCTGCAGGAACTCGTCGACCTTGACATCGAGGACGTGGACCTCGACGCCAAGCATCTCCGCGTGCTCGCCAAGGGCTCCGTCCCGCAAGTGAAGTTTCTAAAGTCCACTCTGCGCTCCCTCCTGCGGAGTTACCTGGTCGAGCGCCGACGCCGGGGCGACGGCGAATGCCGGGCGATGTTCCTCTCCAACCGCGGAACACGGATTTCTCCAGGGCAGGTGGCCAACCGCGTCAAATATTGGTTGAACAAGGTAGGCATCGATAAGGAGATCAGCCCACACGGCCTGCGGCATACGTTTGCCACCCATCTGTATGCGGCCACATCCGACCTGCTCGTGGTCAAGCGGGCGCTTGGGCACCGGGACCTGTCGACCACCCAGGTCTACACCCACCTCGTGGACGGCGCGCTGGAGGACGCCCTCGAGCGCCTCTGATTCGCAGCCGACCATGGAAGCCAAGCGGTCCACCCGGGCCGCTTTTCCATTCCCGGCTTCGGACAGGCAATGACAGAGGAAAGAGACAGTCCGCCTACAGTCGCGTCCCCGAACACATCCGCAGGCAATGATGCGGGCAGCATCGGAGCCTTCGGGAGCCGGGCGGAAGCATTGGTTGAGAGAACCTTCCGGTGACCGGCGGCTTCGGAATGTCAGAGAACACGTCTTATCCGACATTCCCATGCCGGGGGTGGCCGCAAGTCCGCGTGTTTCGCGGGTCGCTGCATGGCGGGCGGTGGTGTTATCCGACCTCATTTTCGTGTTTTTCCTCTCGCGGTCGTTTTCCGGGCCGGTTTCTTCTGGGACTCCGCCAGCTTCTCAAGCAGAGCCGTGGCCCACTCGGCCGGCGTCGTCTCCGGCCCCTGGGAGGCTTCACCCTCACGGGCGATCTTGGTGGCCTTGAGGTCCTTGAGGTGACAGCGGATCATCCGGTCCAACCGCTCGGCGGCGTCCCAGTCGCCGGACTCCTGAGCGCGGCCCAGCTTGAGGAAGTAGACCGCCACCAGCTCGACCTGCATGAAGTCAGAGCTCTTGTTGAACACGAAGTCCTGGTAGAGCTGGCCGATGATGGCCTCGAAGAGGGGACGCTCCTCCGGTGAGAGGAAGCGGTCGGCGTAGATGCCGTGGCGCAGGCTGTTCTGGTTGCCCGGAGCCGCGCCACTGCCGGTCCGCGCCTTGGCGGTCTTGCGGACTTCCTGCTCGGGCGCGGCGTTCCGGTGCCAGCGGTTGAGCTGACCCGCGTCGTGTTTTCCAATCCTGGTTTCGGCCTTGTCGTCTGCCATGATCACCGCGTTTTTCGTTTCGGCACCTCGGGGTTCGGGGCGGAAGGCGGATTTCGCCCTCTCCAGGGAAAACCCCTTCGATACCTACCGGAGCGGATCGCGATGCGTCGGAGTGGATTCCGCGCGACCCTGAGCCACGATCTGGCGTACACGGCGGGGCGTCACGCCGGAAAGCCGGGCGATCTCGCGGGTGGGAACCCCTTGTCCCTTGAGCGCCAGCACGAGCTTGCGGCGCTCCTCGTAGAAGCCCACGAACAGATCGCGGGCCAGAGCGCCCTCGACGGTGGTCTCGTTGCGAAAATCGAGCTGATAGCGTTCGAGGAAGGCCGCCTTGTTGGTCTTGGCGACGTTCAATGCGGTGCTCTCCCGGTCCGCTTCGAGCGCGTGCCGGTAGGCCTTGAAGAGCGCCGCCAGGCAGGTGGCGATGGGATTGGACTCGCGGGCGGTCTCGAGGCTGACGCTGTTGAGCGTGGCGATCCGGCCCACAAACTGTGGATGGAGTTCTTCCAGCGCCCGGTCGATCACTTCCTGCTGTTCCCCGGCGAGCATCATCAGGTACATGAGGCTCAGGTAGTCGTTGCATCGCCTTTTGCTGTGGTTTCCGAGGCTCCGGTGCAGAAGCCGCATCACCTTCTCTTGAGCGCCGGCCCGGAGCATGGCCAGCAGGTGGCTCGTGCGCTTCATCAGGGAAGAGACGATCAGATCGCGGTGCTCCCGGAGCGCGGCCAGGATTTTGGCTTCGAGGAAACAGTCGCTTGCCTGCTCGTCCATATCGAAGCGGATGATGAACGAGCGGGATAGGATTTCCGCGAGTTCCCCTCCCAGTGGTTCGATGCCCGTGGTGTTGAGCAGGCACTTGGTCCGCTCGATGACCGTCTCGGTGTCCGTGCCGCTCTTGCGCTTTTCCTTGGCGATGCCGGTGATGCTGGTCAGGATGAAGGTCGTCAGATCCTCGGTCATCTGTTTGACCTCGATGTTGTCGAGGACGATGAGCGGGTTCTGCGAGCCGTCGGTGTAGTTGGCCGCGTCGGTGCTTTTCTTCTGTTGGGGCTCGCCATAGAGCAGGGCCGAAATCAGTTTGCTCGCGGTGGTCTTGCCCGAGCCCGCGGGACCCTCGAACCGGGTCATGGGCCTCGTGCCGGCGAAATCGATCAGGAGAAAGCAGGAGAGCCATGAGAGGATCAGCACCCGATCCCCTGGTGCGCAGGTGAGATTGTCGAGCAGCAGCTCCACCAGGAGCCGGTCGGCTTCCGCGGGATCGGCGTCGGCAAGGAAGCGGATCGGTGCCATCTTCCGCGAACCGTCCAGGATGACCCCGTCCGCGTTGCCGCCGTTCTTGAGGATTTCGACTCCCTCCGGAGTGATCTTGGCGATCTCGTGGTCGGTGTTGTTCAGGTTGAAGTAGACCGTTTCCCTGGCCACGTCCGTGTGAAGCCAGGAAAAATGCTCCCGCACCTGTCCGCGCTCCACCGCGAGGTTTGACAGCACCTCGTAAAACGTGCGGCCGCCTCCGGTGGTCTGTACCATCCCGGTGTGCTTGTACATGAGGGACGCGTAGAGCCGCTTGCGGCCGCGGTCCGGCGTATCCATCCACAGGATCGTGTCTTCGAAGAACATGAACGGCTCGCCCTGGGGCGTGCGGAAGAACCGAGCCCCGTTGGCCGCGAACCAATCATAGGCTGCTTCGGCGGCAAGGGTGAAGTCGGGCGAGCCGCGTTCTTCTTCGGTCGCAAGCAGGACTTCCTCGATCCGTGCCCGGCACGATCCGGGAGATGCATCCGATGATCGCTTTTCCCGCTTCCGTTCTTGCCTGGCCTTAGACCTCTGCTCTTTCTGCACCGCCCGCACTTGCTCGCGCAACGTGGCCAGCGAGAGTCCCGTCTTGCCGAACCGCTCCTGAATGAGTTTCAGATGGCGGTTCTGCTCCAGCGGGGTGAGGTGTGCGGCTTCGCGCAGGATCGGTTCGAGCAGCCGGTTGCGCTCCTCCTCCGAGACGTCGGTCGGCAGATGGGAGATGCCGAACTCCAAGGGCGTCTCGGCCTTTGCCAGCAACTCTTCGAAGTCTTGGGCGGAGTGACCGGCTACGAAGTAGTCGTTGACATCGATCTTGGCTTCGGAGAGCAGGCGCTCGGCCTCGCGGATTTCCTCCTTGGTCCGGCCGTCGAGGCGCTTGGTCAGTTCGCGGGCTCCCACCGCGGCGTCGAGACCGAACCGCTCCCGCAATTCCCGGCGGGCGTTCTCGCGTCTTTCGTCCAGGGGGAGAACCGCAAGCCGGGTCTGTATGCGGTGCTCGGAAAGGACCGCCGCCGTCTTGAGCGCGCCGTTCAACCCGGCCTGGGAGATCTCGTTGTCCTGGCAGACGTAGACCGTCTTCACGTTGCGAAGGCGCGGTAGAAGCCTCTCCCAATCCGCTTCGCGGATACGGACGGTCACCGGCGACACGGCCGGGAAGCCATGTTCCATGAGCGAGATGCAGTCGGTCACGCCCTCGGTGATGATCAACCGTTCCGGATCGGCGAGCAGGCAGTCCTCGTTGTAAAGGTGGCTGTTGTCGATGCACGGGGCGATGTGCTTGCGGGTGTTTTCGTCGTGGACCGGGAGCTTCTTGTATTTTCCTTGTTCCCATGGTTTGTCAGGCGTCCAGGGTGTCTTGCGTCCGATCATGAAAACAACGCGGCCGCGGCTCCAGTAGGGAAACACGACGCGCCGGTCGAAGAACGGATCGAGTCCGTCTTGGTTGGTGGGACGGAACGCGCCGGATGCCGCCAAATCCCGCTGGGAGAAACCGCGTTCCTTGCAGGTCAACTTTCGGACGATTCCCTCGTCGCCGTCGTTGTCCGCATAGCCGATGAGGAGCCTGTCGACCGTCTCCATGGACAGGCCGTACTTGGACCGAAGCCATTCGAGGACCTCGGGGTTTTCCTTGAGCCGCCCGTGGTAGTGTTCCGCCAGGGCCGTCAGCACATCGTGGACCCGCAGTTCGACCAGGCGCTCCGCCTCAGCTTCGGCAAGTTCCTCCGGCGAGAGTCCGTGCTTGGCCAAAGACGGCAGGCCCACCTTGGCCGCGAGGAAATCGCGGGCATGCTGATGGCTCTCCGGCATGGGGCCGGACCGGCCCCGAGTCACCCGGCCCGACTGGATGAACTCCACGAGCTGGAGCACGTCGCCGCCCACGCCGCAGCCGAAACAATACCAGCCCTGCTTGTCGAGCATGACATGGAGGGACCGGTGCGATTGGCTGCTGTGGTTCGGGCAGTCGCATTGGAGCAGGCGGTCGGATTCATGCAGGACGTGAGCGCCGAGCAACTCCCGCGCGACCGCACCGATGTCGACCTCGGTGATCCGCCGGTAATACTCCCTCACGTTGTCCTGACGTTCGAATGCCATGCGCGCTCCGCTCCAAGAAGGCCGTTCCGCCCTGCCGCTCCGATACTTACCGGCCCGGAGAAAAATCCGCCGAAAAGCGGGAATCCGCGCTTGACGTGCTGGCAGAGTTTGCTATATTCTGCTCATCAGTTGCATGGACGTTACCGTCGAAGGTAGAATGAATGACCAAGTGGATGACAGTCGAACAGGCGGCGGAATACCTCCAGATGGGCAAATCCACCGTCTATAAGCTGGTGCGCGAGTCCCGCATCCCCGCTCACAAGGCCGGGCGGGAATGGCGCTTCGACGCCGCTGAGTTGGACAGATGGCTCAAGGCCGGCAAACTGGCCTTGCCGGAGGAAAAGGAAGCATGATGGGCAACGGAGAACGCTTGAAGCGCGACAGGGAAGACTTGACAAGCCTCGGAACAAGCGTGATCCGTGATGAAGAACGCTTCCTCAGTTGCGGAGGAAGTTTTCTCGGTGACAGAGTAAGCGTGCCCTGAGCCGGAGGAAGCGTGACCCGTGACAGGTCAAGCGTGCGGCAAGATAAAGAAAACGAGCGGAAAGACGGAGTAAGTCAAATAACGACAAGGAGATAGAACCATGGCGAGATTTCCGAAGAGCGAGGCCGAGATTCTGGCGCTCGGCCAATCCATGGCGACCGGCCTGGCGACGAACGCGGCCATTTACCCGACCCCGCCGGTCAGCGTCGCCGACCTCGGCGCGGCGTTGGGCGCCTACATCGCCGCCAAGAACGCCGCCACGGCGGCACAGGCGGCGGCTGAACAGGCCACCGCAACCAAGGACGAGGCGTTGCAGACCCTCACCGACGCGATGAAGGCGGATATCCGCTACGCCGAAAACACCGTCAACTACGACGACGACAGGCTGAAACTCATCGGCTGGGCGGGACGCGCCGCGAAAACCTCGCTCGAAGCCCCGGGTCAGGCACGCACGCTCGAAGCGCCGCGCGAAGGGGAAGGCTGGGTTTTCCTCGACTGGAAAGAACCGGTGGACGGCGGCGCTGTCGCGGCCTACAAAATCCAACGCCGCCTACGACCCGATGGGCCTTGGTCCGATGTCGGTCTGGCCGTCGAGAGCGAAATCACGCTGACCAATCAGGAACGTGGCAAGGAATGGGAATACCGCGTCATCTCCGTCAACAAAGCAGGCGAAGGCCAGCCCAGCAATACCGTCATGGCGGTGCTGTGAGTAAGGAATGGTGATTCATGGGATTTCTCATGCCGATCCGTATAACATCCCGACCGAAATGGAGCCACCAGCGGAAATGCCCAGGGCCGCAATGGTTTAGGTCATCCCTGGCGAAGTATCGAACGGCGTTTTATATGGGCAGAAACGAGAGTTCCCGCATCTTACGCGGGTGAATCTAATCATTGTTGGGCCTCACAAACAAAGGTACAAATGAGCACTCCTGATCCCTACAAAGACTTCACCAAGCGTTTAAAACTCCTGATCAGCAAGCACCCGGTGCTGATCACAACGACGTTAAGCAACATCTTTACCATGCGCCTCATTGGCAACAAGACGCACGGCGACCTCGCGGAAATCGGAATCGCCGAATTCATCAATCAGTATATGTACGACTTTCGCTCGGTCCACGTCGGCAAGGATCTCTATCGCGCCAAGTCCCAAGAAGAAGACATCAAGGTCATTAACGAGATCACGAAGGCAGAATTCCCGGTAAGCCTCAAAGCGTACGGCGATGGACCGCTTCAACTGTCTACCGATAAAACCTCTGCGATGTTCCCGAGGTTGAAGAGAGAGGGACAAGACATAACGGATGCTGCCAAGCTTCGCACGATCTTCGCTGATCCCGCCTTTGCCGGATTTACCGCAATCAACGTACTTCCACTTATCTACGACGAGAAGAGACAAAGGTGCAACATTCTCGTCTTTGATAGCGCTCGCGCGAAGGATGCAACTGCGAGGATCACCCTAGAAGATGCTGGCCGTGGCAGGAAACATCCGGTCTATCGTTTCTATGATCGTGACGGTAACTACATTTGTGAGGTGCGATACGGCGATGCGGCAGCAAACGCTCTTCAGCGAGGACTCTGGACGCACACCAAGAATGGACTGAATTACTTCGATAGCGTCACTGGGGGGTGGATTGATTACTCGCACAACAAGGTTCTGGTGGCCTTATTCTCACACGCCCTCGTCTCGTCGGAGGCAGGGCACGCCTCGGCATTGGAGAAGATAAAGGCTGACATTGTCCTGCTGAAGCAGCGGGCAGGGCTCAAGCCATGACTAGGCAACTGACGCTGTTTGGTGACACCGTTGTCTATGTGCCGACAACTGAGGGGATCAAGTACGCCGGGTCCAAATTGCGCCTATTGGCCCCTATTCTTGAGTTGGCACGGAAGACCACCGCCAAGACAGTTCTCGATGGATTCTCGGGAACGACGCGCGTTTCTCAGGCATTTGCGAAGTGCGGCTACAAGGTTGTCTGTAACGATATCGCAGTATGGTCTGAAGTCTTCGGAACTTGTTACCTGCTAAACAAGAAGCCACGCGAGGAATATCGAGGCCTAATCGATCATCTGAACTCCGTTGCCCCAGTCGATGGCTGGTTTACGGAACACTATGGTGGCGAGCCTAACGGTGGCTGTTCGGTGCAACCAGATGGCCTAAAGAAACCATGGCAGCGCCACAACACCCGAAAGCTGGATGGAATTCGAGAGGAAATCGAGCGTCTTGGCCTTGCAAGAGTGGAAAAGGCAGTCGCGCTAACGAGCCTTATTCTCGCGCTTGACCGAGTGGACAACACCCTGGGGCACTTTGCGTCATATCTGAACGACTGGTCTCCGAGATCTTATAACGAGTTGCAACTTTTTGTTCCCAACTTGTTTGTCTCGCAAGAAGAACATGCAGTGTCGCGTAAGGACGTCTTCGACATCGTTGGGGATGCCTCGGTGGACTTGGCATACTTTGATCCGCCGTACGGCTCGAATAACGAGAAAATGCCTCCGTCGCGGGTGCGTTACTCGTCGTACTATCACCTATGGACGAGCGTGTGTCTTTTCGACAAGCCAGAGCTCTTCGGCAAAGTCAAGCGTCGCAAGGATACGTCAGACACGGTTGCCGCTTCTGTCTTCGAGGAGTTTCGAAAGAATGAAGAAGGTCGCTTCGTCGCTATCGACGCAATTGAGCGATTACTGCAAAAGACAACTGCTCGGTGGGTGATTCTTTCATACAGCTCGGGTGGGCGGGCTACGGCGAATGAATTGCAGGACGTCATGCGACGGAATGGTCACATCAAGGAGGTTGTTGAGCTGGACTATAAAAGAAACGTCATGGCCGGAATGCGATGGACTAACGAGTGGCTTCGTGATGCCGAGGAGCCGAATAGAGAATACCTGTTTCTCATCGAGCGATGAGCTCACTAAGGCGTAGGGGTTCCTGCTCCCGCGTGTCGACGACGACGGTGACCCGGTCCACGCCTGCCTGCCGCGCCGTCTTTTGGGGTTGGTGCGGTTTCCGTCGTTTGTGCGCGGCGCAGGCAGGTCAGAACGGGGCCAGGGCGTTACGAGCCGCCGAGTCGTATTCGTCTCCGCCGTCTTCGAGCACGATGCGCCGGTTGATGTAGACGTTCTCGTTCTCGCCGCGCGTCTGCCTGTGCGTGTCTCTGCCTGCCGTGCTGCGGAGCAGGCACGGCGCACGCAGACAGGTGCGCTTGGTGATCTCGAGCTTGACGTTGATGAGCTTTTCCAGGTTGGCCGGAAGCTCGGAGAGCTTGTCCAGGTTCAACCCGCAGGCCTGCCTGTCGCGTTCGCGACGCAGACAGGTGTGCAGGTCCGTCTTGAGCCACTTGATGTTCTCGCGCCTGCCTGCCGCGCCGCCTCAGAGCAGGTTATCTTTGATCCATTTTCGACCGTATCCACTTTTGAATTTCCGTTCGTACTCGACGGCTTTCCCGCGAGTATCGAAGGACCAACTCTTCAACAACTCGACCGGTAGACGCGATTTGGTCCATTCGACGTTTCCCGCATTATGTTGAGAAAGACGACGTTCGAGATTGTTCGTTTGGCCGATATAGATAGAGGCGTCTGAGCATTTGAGGATATACACATAGAACATGAAATAAACGTTACTGGCTTCTATGAGCCAAAGCAAGCAGAGACATCGCGGCGCAGGCAGGGGTGGCCATGACGTTGTTGCGCCACAGGAGTCTTCCCCGGAACTTCGGGGCGAGGATTCGCAGCGTCCACTTGAACACCTGCCCGCCGCGCCATCCTTTTTCTATGAATTTAAGAATTATCCATTGCGCGGCGCAGGCAGGTGGGGTTTCCCGAGGTCTGGGCCCGGGTCAGTTCCACCCGCTCGACGTTCACCTGGTACTTGCCGTCCGGGATGCTCTCGAACTCGCGTTCTTCGACCTCGGCATGTTCGAAATCGTCGTCGAACTGTGCGAGGTCGATGTCCTCGGTGCCGCGGGGCTGGTCAAAATGTCCGTAGTCTTCGTTCTGCATGGTCTGTTCCTCCATCTATGGGGTTTATTTACCGGCGGATGCGGGCTTCTTGTCCTGCCCGTCCCCCGGTGCCGGCACCGACCGCGGGGCACTCGCCCTCGGCGCGGCCGCCGGCCTGTTGAACGCTTCAATGAAAGCCTGGAAATTGAGGTCGATGGTGTCGGGAAGCCGTCCCGTGCGGTCGCCCGCCTCGTAGTGGGGGCTGGGCTTGGTGCGCATGACGCGGCGGTAGACCGGTTTGCCGCTCTCGTCGCTCGTCACTTCCAGGTCGCAGAAGAGGATCAGGTCGACCATGCCCAGCACGATCTTGCGGGCCTTGTCGGGGAGCGTCGGGATGATGCGGATGTACTTGCCTGTCCGCGTCTCGATTTCCTTTTCCTGTGAGTGGGATACCAGGACGAGTCCGTAAGGCAGGAAGGCCAGCTTGGTCAGGACACGATGGAACTCGTTGTTGATCAGCGCCCAGCCCTTGCCGTAGCCGAGATCGGACTCGTGTTCGATCTTGAATTTCGCGCAGATGTAGTCGCTGCACATCCGGTAGGCGTTGTCGACCGTGTCGAGAATGACGGTCTTGAACGGATGCTTGCCCTCGGCGATTTCGCCGCAGGCGGCCAGCAACTCTTCCCAGCTCCTGATGGGGACCTGGAAGACATCCAGCGAATTCAGCCCCGGTTCGGTGGCGAGAAACAGCGCGCCTTCGGACCGGGAACACCAGGTAGATTTGCCGATCTTGCTCGGGCCGTAAACCAGCACCGTGAGATCGGCGTGATCTTGCTTGGGGGGACTTTTCTTCGTAGGCAACATGTCGGTTCTCCTTTTCTATGGGGTCCTCAAAAAGCCGAAGCCTCTTCGAACGAGGTCTCGTCCCGCAGCTCTTCGTGCGGGGGGACTTTGCGGTAAAAGTTCTCGATGACGTTGGTGCTGCCGTCGGCGCGGCAGAGCGGGAAATAGGCGCAGGACCGGCGGTAGTGGAAACAGAAGGCGGTGTTCTGGTAGAAGACGCCGCGTCGGCGCGCGTCGAGAAAGGCCTGGGTCAGTTCCCAGAGTTCGGACTGCAGGTTCTCGAACCGGTCACGGGAGAGATAAAGCATCTCCCGGTGGAACATGCCCGGCTCGGTGTACTTGGCGGCCAGCCGTGCCTGGAACTCGTCGTCGCTCTCCGTCAGTCTGCGTTTGGCGTTGCTCTTGCCGGTCTTGGACTTTGCGATCAGATCGGCCCGCCGCGCCTCGAACTCGGCTTCGGTTTCACCGCGTCCCTGTTGCAGACGGGCCTTGACCAGGATGTTGTAGAGGACACCTGCGATGCGGATGCCGAGCGTCTGTTCCACGTAGCGGGAGTAAAGGACGATCTGGAAGTCGGTCCAGAGCCGCTCCAGGTAGTCCGCATCCACCTGCGAGGCGGTCTTGTGCTCGATCAGGAAATGCTCGTCGCCGATCCTGACGACGCCGTCGACCTTTCCGGCCAGCACGAAGCTTCTGGATGAAGCGCCGGTGGCCGGGTTGACGATGCTCCCCTCGAAGGTCTTTTCGAGGGCGACGACATCGAATTCCTCGCTCGCATAGCAGGCCGCGTAGCCTTTCATCATCGCTGCGGCCAGGTGCCAGTCCCGCTTCTGGTCCTCCTCTTGTGCGCGGTTGGGGTAGGTCCGGTCGATGAAATCGAGGACGGCCCCCAGGTCCCTGCCGCCGTGCCAGATCTCCAGGCACTTGTGGATCACCGTGCCGAAGGCCAGGTTGTGGTCCCGTTCCAGAAGAACCAGTTCCTGGATGTAGCGCCACTCGCATGCCTTGCGGCAATTGCGGAACAGGCTCCACATCGAATAGGTGGTGGTCGTTTTCGATTCCATCAGGCGGCCCCCGTGGCTTTGAGTTCGGGGCCGATCACCGGGCCGTCACCCACGCGTTCGACTTGGAAAGCCTCTTCGCCGAACTCTCGGGTGAGAAAACCGGTGAAGATGCGGGCGATGGCGCGGCCGACCTCGGTCGCTGCATCCACGACGCAGGAGCGCTTGTGCGAATCCAGGCAGAAGGACGCGTCCAGCCGAACCAGCGACCGACCGTGAAGGCTCTCGGCGGCGAGCACCGCCAGGAGCAGAGACTCCTCGATGTCCCGGATCGGGACCTTGGAGTCGAAGTTGTATCGGTAAAGTTCTCGGTTCATGATCTTGCCTCCGTTCCGTTCAGTAAGGTCTGTTGGAGGGCGCGCCCGGGCCGGATGCTTTCGGCGACCTCTCGGACGCCTTCCATGCATCCGACCCGGTCAATACCTACCGGAGGCGGACCCGGACCGTCGGACGATCAGAGGTAGTCCCTCAGTCCGGCGTCTTCGAAGATCGCGCGTAACTTCTTGATGGACTCGTAGATCGTCCCCCGCGGAATCCCGGTGTCGCGGGAGATCTCCGTGACGGTGTCGGTATCGAGACGGCGGCACAGCTCACGCAGCTCGGGCGGAAGTTTCTCGATTGCCTTGCGAACGTCGAGGGAGAGATCGCGCAACTCGGAGGCAGGGCGTGAAAGTCTGCCCGTGCGGCGCAGGTAATCCTCCTGATCGATGGTCTCCATACGCTCGACGGAGCCGCCTTCCTCGTCTTCCAAGCGGTCGTTGAGCGAACAATTGCAGAGCCGGTAATCCCGCAGTCCGGCCTTCCGCGCCTCGATGATGGTGGCGATCTTGTGTTCCACCACGCGGGCGATGAAGGTGTTGCGTTGGGCGCGGTCGGGGTTGTACTTGGGCAGGCGTTGGAGCAGGTCCATCAGCATCTCCTGCTCCAGGTCCTCGCGGTCGGACTCGGTGAAGCCCACCCGTCCGACCAGTTGTCTTGCCTTGTACTTGATGATCTGAACGGCATACTCGTCGATTCCTTCGTAGCGTTTGTCGAAACCCATCTGAGCCTCCTCGGGGCCGAGGAGGAGCTCGTGTGGGTGTCGACCTATGCCGGGACTACCGCTCTAAACGAAGCGAGCGGAGGTGTTGCGAGTACGCCGGTATCGGCGACACCCACAACGACCTCCGCTCTGCGGCCAGTCTGTTGTCTGGTGATGGACCGTGCTCTATGGCCGGGTCTGAATCAGACCCGGACCGCGTCCGCCACGGTCATGCGGACGGGCAATCCGTTGTCGATCATGAGTTCTTGGATCGAGAGCGAACGCTCCCGGTCGAAGACCTCGAACAACTCCGCCACCTTCTTTTTCAGAGCGAAGCCGTCGTTGCCGCGGGATTCGTTCGGCCCGTTGTCCTTGCCGAACAGAAACAGCCGCAGCACGGTGGGCGGGGGATCGAAGACCGGCTCGCCGTTTTGGACGCGCAGTCCCTCGATCCGCCCGTAGTTGACCTCCTGCATCAGCTCGACCAGGCGTTTCCTGGCAGGAGTCAGGGCCGCCTTTGTCACAACATCCGTCATACCGGACCTCCTTTCGCGCACTTGGGCGCATCAACGAAAAGCCCCCTGGGAGGCGGGTCCGGCGAATGGACCTCCCAGGGGGCGTTCACCCGGATCATCCGGGCGTTTCTTCCAGGGTGAGGGTCTCGCCGGACCGTCACCCCTCTTTGGCGAAATTTCGATCAGAGGGGCGGAACGGCCCGGCACGTCGATGGCGATGGGCAGGAAAATGCTGAGATTTCAGGCGGATGCCTGAGCTACAGAGAGGAAACTTTTTTTGATTTTTTTTCCGGAGGCCCAGCGAAATTTCGCTGACTCGGAGAACAGACTATTCGTCGGGGGAGATGAGGAAGAGTGCCTGCCAGCCCTTTCCGTCATCCGTCAGGCGGAAGGGATCGCCTTCGATGCGGAAGAAGTCGCGCAGGTTGGCGGCGAGGAGTTCGCGGCGTTTCTGGTTTTTCCGGTCTGCCTTATTGCTGGTCCAGTCAAGAACCCCTCGCTCCTCGGCGAAGGTCTTGAGCAGATCCCATTGAACGGTGGGATCGCCGTTCTTCTTGTTGGCCATGCCCATCTGCGTGTAATTGAACACGCCTCCGGCCGTTTTCGCTTTGACCGAGACGGTATGCCCGTCCTTGAAGCGGATCGATACGTCTCTCCAGGTTGCATCCGGTGGTGTGGGGAAGAAGACCATGGAGTCTCCTTCCTTCGGCGATGGAAGATTGGAACTGCGGAATTGGGCCAGGACTTCATCGAGTGGACGAAGAAGCCGAAGTTGTCGCTTGTCACCGATGGCAACGCTTTCCGACAGGGACACGAAGCCAGACCGCTTGTCGGTCAGCCGCTTCTCCGCCTTCGCGGAGCAGAGTTCCCGTGTGGGAGACAAGAGAATGAACGGCGTGCTATTCCTCCCCAGGAGACCATCCACTGCCTCGCTGAAATCGTCGGGTTCGATCTGGATGGTCAGGTAGACCGGGAAACGGTATCCGGCATATGGAGAGTAAACGCCGATGCGCGTCGTTCCGGGAAGGTCGGTTCCCGCGTCGGTTTCTGCGATCAGGTCGAAGACCTTGGCGAGCGCCGTGTCGAGAGCCGGACGATCCAGCTCATAGACCACGATGTCGGATCGCTGCAGGACAAAGGTCTCGCATCCACGTTCGCACCTGCAGACGGCGACAATGTCCTCCGGACCGTGCACGACCACTTCGTGCTCACAGCCGCAGCCGCGTTGAACCATGCAGGGATGTGAAGACGCCAGTTTGCCGTTCGGACGAAGGAAGGCCTTC
>Ga0209717_1002462_pt1 | contig 17797 bp, 13 predicted proteins | sample AD_UKC048_MetaG_FD_184418 | JGI IMG/M metagenome (GOLD analysis project Ga0209717, IMG submission 184418) | Active sludge microbial communities of municipal wastewater-treating anaerobic digesters from USA - AD_UKC048_MetaG (SPAdes) (version 2) | ecosystem: Engineered > Bioreactor > Anaerobic >... | reverse complement strand
TTTCAAATTTTTCACAGATGTAAAAATAAATTTCTATTAATTTGTCTTCTTTATTCTTGGTAATCATATCTTAGTTGGTTTAGTGGAATATTCCGCTAAGATATTGATTATCAGGATATTATAAAAATATTATTTACATAATTTACTAACAATCAAATAGTTAATAACTCTCATTTATATTTAATTCAACCCTTGATTCGCATTAGTAAGTCATTGAAATAGATTGAGATGCCTTTTCAGAAAATTCAGAAAGAAAAGAATTTAAAGAAATTTATTGCCAAATATATAATTTGAAATTAGCTTTGCAACAAAATAAGTTAATAAGCATAAAAAAACATAAAATTATAAATTAGATTTTAAAAATAAATTACATTTGAAACCAAAAAATAACATATTTAATATGAAGAAAACTTTTGCTTTTTTTAGCGCATTTCTTATGCTCGTAATTCTTTCTATAAATTGTGCACAAGGGCAAAAGAACGATCCCCAGAAATTGCTTGAATTGGATTATCCTAAGTTAGCGGAGATATATAAAGATAAAATCAGCACACAAAAAGCTCATTATATTTTTGCTATTGATGTTTCCAGTTCGATTAGCTCTTATGAACAAACGATAAAAGCAAATATAAAAGACTTTATTGATGCCCTTCCTGACGGAGACAGGGTTACTTTTATCCGTAAAGCCAGTTCGGAAAAAACAGGAATTGTGGATTTGATACAAAACCAGGAAATCAACAAAAACACAAGAGAATCATTGCACAAAGTATTAAATAGCGATGGATTTAAGTTCTTTAAAAAAGGTGATAAAGGAGATGAGTCTGATGGTTATAAAATGGCTGAAACGATTGTTGATGTTATAACAAACTCAAAATCAAGGGAAACAGGAGGGCTGGTTTTTGTATTTATGTTTACTGATTTTGAATACTGGACAGTTCAAAATAAGTTTAATAAGAATAATTTGGATTGGAAAGGACTTGCCGATAAACTGAAACCATTTATGGCTGATCAAAGTCGCAATATATATTCTTTCGGTTTGCGCTTACCATTCGATAGAGAACAATCTGGTGTTTATGAGTCCGAACTTGAAAATATTTTTGGTAAAGATAAATTAACCTACATTTCTGTTACTAATACTGCATTTTTACAAAATTGGTTTATTGAAACTAAAGCAAAAATATTAGTATACAGGCTTAAACATCTAGTATATAGTGATCTTAAAAAGTTAGAAATATCGGCTCCATTAGTTATAAAAAATGATGATATTATTGCAGATCTTGAATATTCAATTCCTGATTTTAAATTGTTTAGCGGTTACGACGTGCATGTGAATAGCATGTCTGAGAATTTAATAAATTTATTTATTCCTTGTAATGATATTTATAATGGGAGTGACAATGTTCCGATTTGTAAGTTCAATAAAGATCTTAAACCTATCATACCGGAAATACGCAAATTATCAGGTAAAATCAATTTTTCGCTTACCCCCGTAAGTGAATATGACAATGAACTGGGAAAACTAAATCTTCAGTATCAAAAACCATATAATTTTAATGAAAGCATAAGTGAAAAAACCATCTTCATACATTTATTGCCTCTGTGGTTATTTATTATTTTTGCTATTATCGCTTTGTTAATCATATTTTGTATTATTTCTACAATTATTGTTTTAATTAAAAAATATCCTATTTCTGGTAAAGTTACCATTTATAAACTTTCAGGTACTCAAAGAACCCTTGTTAAATCCGCTACTGTTATCAAAAAACATTCTGTGTCAATTGGTAAGTTAATTACCCAAGTGAAGAATAGTGATCACATCCCGATAGATAATGTTGGTTTTCAAATACTATTAAAAAATGTGAAAAAACCTCCATGTTGCGTTTTTAAGAAATCCGGCTTGCATTTATTTGTCATACATGGCACTGCAAATTACCATATTGTTGTCAATCAGCCAGGTAAAACTATTATGACCAATCAAAAAGAACCTTATAAACGAGGTGGTTTTATTGATGTCGGCAGCTACCAGATAATATTTTCATAAATAATTATAAACCCTTTAAACTAAAATTCATATGCATCAAATTTTCATTGGCTTAGGCGGTTCCGGAGTAAAAACTCTCGGACATTTAAAACACTTACTTATTAAATCCGGGGTAAACATGGGATTATATGATTTCATTTTTGTGGATACGGATTCTAAGGATGTTAATGCTATTAATAATCAATACTATTCCTTGAATAATAATAGCAATATAATAAATATTCATCAGGAACTGATCACCTATGGCATGGTTAATCCACAATCAGAATATGTACGAGCGTCTAGGAATCCTAATGCAGTAACGGACTTCCCCAGAATTAAAGAATGGGTGGATGAGAATGCTGTCAAAAAGTTTTCGGGACAACCTATGGCAAATGGAGCCTCAGGTGAGCGTACTGAAGGCAGAATCGGCTTTTTGTTGAGAAGACAGGTTTTTGAGAATTCGCTTAATAATGCAATTAATAATGCTGTTGCATTTATTAATAATAATCTTGGGATGTTTAATGCTCCTGGTGGAGGACAAGATAATGCCCAGGTTATGCCACGTGTTCCCATTTATGTTTTAAGCGGTACTGATGGAGGGACAGGCAGTTCAATATTCTTAGATGTCATGTATCTTATCCAGAATCTTTTGCATAATACTGATCATAGGGATAAATTTATGAGCATTGCCGGACTTTTTATGCCTGAAATCACTATGGAGTTTTTTTCAATGCAAGGACACCATTTAGATGAAACAAAATACAAACCAAATTCTTATGCGTTTTTTCAGGAAGTTGATGCTTTTTTAAAGAGCGGCTTTTCATTAGCTGACAGAAATGCTTTTCAACATTTTTCTCCTTTTGTAATACAAGGCGGTGATGGATTTCAGTTTAAGCCTTTCCATTACGGTATTCTGTTTGATAAAAACACTTCAAATGGAAACAGTTTTGGTGCGGAAGAGGTTTATTTAAATGCAGCTTACCTTTTTTATCATTTGAACAAAACTTCCGATACTCGTTTATCAAATTTAGTTAACCTGGCAGAGGAAATTGGTCGTAATTCTGTAAATGATCCTTGGGTTAAATCATTTACTATCGCCGGTTTTAGAGAATTTTTAGCTCCTAAAGCCGAGATGAAAAAGTATTTTGAAACCCGTTTTATTCTTGAAATGCTGGAACATGGCCTAAAAGGAATTTCGTTCAACGAAGCTGAGCCCGATATAAATAAGCAGGGAACATTAGTTAAAAACAAACACGATATAACTATAGAAAAGGAATTAATAAATATTAACGAGAATTATAATGATAATCTTGAACTTTTATTGAGGCAATCTATAAAATCTGTTTATGATACATTTATTTCTACTGATACTTTTAAAGATGAGAAGACAGGAGAATTCAAATCAAAACATATTGATCCTGCTTCGGTAAATGCGTGGGTTGAAAATATTAAAGAAGCCAAAGAAAGTTTAATTTCTCAAATAAAGATTCAGTACGACACATCATACAGGAGCTCAACCTTACGAAAAATAAAGCAGTCAGTTTTATATCTTTGCGACGAAATGATCCTTGACTACGGCTATCAATATTTATACGATTTTATTTCCGCCCTCGATGTTTATTGCGAGCAGAAGATAATATCCATTAAAGCCGATAAAAGCACCCTTGAGACTAAAAAATACGTTAATGATACTTGTACTAATATTGAGCAAATTTATGATGCTTTTAAGGGTAAAATATGGACATCCACTTTAGGCGTAAAAAAAACAAATACTAATGTTTTTGCATCCATGATAAGCGAGATAACGCAATATATGGAAGACAGGATACAAATTGCCCTATATGATTGTTTTATTAATATGTATAATTATTTATCCAATCAGGAAATAGGCTGGATAGATAATTTGGAACGCAATCTGAATCTGGCCAAAGACCATATTGAAGCACAGCTGACTACTTATTCTGATTTATATAATAACAAACTGCTAAAAGAATTCAGCAACACCAGAAACATGGTCACACGTCAGTATTTGCCTCCGATACATTCTTTTACTGATAATGGGTTATGGTTACCCAATGAATTTAGTACTGTTTATGAAAATACTATAATAAGGGATGCTTCTACACAGGCTGGCTCAATGCCTAAGCCGGTTCGCAGCACGGCCATAACAGCATTTAGTTTAAAGAGTGTGCTGATAAAGGTTATCACAGATCCTGCTTATATGAATAATATTAATTATGCCGCCGGTGAAAATGCGTGTAATTATTTTCAACAGTATTTAAATCCCGATAAAGTAAACAGCACTACCACGATTGCCAATTCAATTTTTATTATTGTTGAAGGACTCAGGAAATGGATGAATCAGGTTCTTTTTACAGATGTTGATTTTTTTGGCAATCCCAATATGATTTCGGCAGAAATTAGTAAAAACCTGTTAACAAGGTATAATCAGAATCAATTAATGCAAGCAAATATAAATAATGAGTTTCAGGCGAAACTGACAACGTTTTGCAATACGGAAGAGGGTCAGGTTAATGCATCATTTGTATACACGGGAGCAGCAAATTTAGTTGCCATTGCAAATAACTTTGGATTTATTAATAATGCCCCTTTATATGGTCAATTTATTCCTGATGATACTACGGATAGTTTGATCGCAGTAAAAACCATTGATGGAAAGACTTTTATGGACTATCGGTTAACCTCAAATTATGAAACTCGCTATAAAAATGCAAAGGTAATTCATCCAGATACTTTCACACCACATATTCATAAAAGATTTAACGTTACTAATGTATGGGAGGAATTAGGAGCGAATGGTGGTAACGAGCCGGAACAGGAATACAAAATAATTGCTGAACTGATTTTAATGGCTAAAATATTTGAAGCAATTAAGGATAAGGATTTAAAGCAACTCCTGGGTGTTGATTTAGCAATATCAAGTGGTATCCCAGCCTCTAATCCAAGAATCAAATATTTAAACAGAATCATTACAATTAACTATAATAACAGTAACAATCAGGTGGAAATTAAATATGTTTCTGACAAATACTTTGGTACAAAAAATTTTGGTGCAGGAAGAATTTTCGATTATATCCAAGATAGTGGCTTTATGCTCACTGAAGTGGATAAATATGTGAATGAACTACATGAGATTAAAAATCGAGATTATACAAGAATTAAAGCTATAATTACTAAGGCCATTGGATTAAAACTTATTGATTTGAACAGAATAAAACCTAATGTTATTTCTTATGTAACATCTAACATACATCCAATTGATGATGTGGTATCGAATGCAATTAATGCTGAAATTGCTAAAATAGACTTTGGGAAGTAATATATTTGTTTTAATAAATGGGTGTGTTTTATCACACCCATTTTAATATGATGTATTCACAAACAAATTGATATAGTTCCTTTGATAATTAAATCAATTACTTCATCGGTTTTAGGGCAATTATGAATTCATGTAATCTTATATAAAATAATGACGGAAAGAATTTAGTCCGTAAATCGCTTTTCAAAAAACTAAATATTGAACTATGGAAAATAATTGGATTATATATTTTGGCAAAGAAGAAACCTCTGCGACAGATGTTCCTGATTCATGGGAACGTTTATTTAAAGGTTTACTCAAAGCCAATAAAATTGAAAATCCATGGTGGAAGTTTGATTTGTTTCAAACCGCCAAAAACTCTGTTGACGAATCTTTTAATTTTATAAAAAATAAAAAAAGTGAAATCAGTCAAATGATTGGAGGAGGAGGAGGAGACCTTAATATTATTGTTGCTGGCAATATATTAACACCTTGTCTTTTGGATCATTTTTGTGCATTAATTACCGGTATTGAAAGTCAAAAATCTGAAATGTTTCAGGGGATACATGTTAAAATATATTCTTTCATACAATTTCCCATGACCCTTGCAGACCAGAATGTAAATATTCAAAACAGGGTATATTCATTTTTAGTGCAATTAAACACCTTGATGAATATTCAAGGAGGTTTTAGTCCAATTGACAAGTTATTTGTTTTTCATCCATCCAACAGATTCAATGATAACAGGGAGGGCTTCTATAATTTGAATGAACAGGAATACAACGAATTGCTTGGCCAGGCACTTTTACATTTTTCTTTAGATAATTTGAACTTTCTTCAGAAAGGTGCTAATGATCTAGATATATATAGTATTAATTCATTTGCACTGGTTTATGATGTTGAAAATCATACTGATAAGGCACTGGAAATACTTGTTGAAAAATGTTTAAAAGAATTCAAAAATAATGATTCACAATTTGATGGATATGTAAGTACTGAAAATGAGGTAACCAGTAAAATCAAAACATATGGTATTGTTGATAAACTTAATCATTTAAAACTTTTTAAACTAATAAGTGCGAAATTTTCAAGTGAGTCAGATAAATATAAAATGAACCAGAAAATTTGGGAGAAACCTAAACCGGGACCATACCATATTTTTTGGGTTGACCAACTGCTTTTGTATTTTAAACAGTTTATTATTTTTCTTCCCGCACATTTAGTGACTTACTGCAAACTGTTTACTACAAAGTCCATTGCATATTTAGAAGAAAAATTAAAAATTTTTGAAGATGAGTTTATTACAAATAAAGAGAATAATATCTTTTCAATGATTGATACATGTGTAGTGTCACCTTGGAGTAGCAATGAAAACTATCAGGGGTTAAAAGAACATGACAGGATAGTTGAGAAAATCAAAGAACTCTCGGATGAGCAAAAAAGCGAGTTGATTATTTTGGCAGAGAAGCATTTTGTTGTTGAAGGAAAAAATCTGGAAGTTTTTCATGTTCCGCAGAAAATCAGAAAAACATATAATTCTCTTTACAAAGAACTTATCAACGCTCCAAATGACGAAATTGAAAAAAGGCAGGAGAAAGTAATAAAAAAAATGCACACGACTCTTAAACGTCACCCTGTTCCATTAGCACTCCTGATCAGGACAATACTTTCGGGAACTGTTCTTGCACTGGCAGGTTTTATTTTTTTAAGATTCTTACCTGATTTTTTTATTGACACGTCTTACTTTGAACAGGATAAAGTAATGCCTTTTACAATTTTTGCATTATTTGCTTTCCCCTTTATATTTGCAATTATCAGGTATGTTTTTATGACTGTTTGCAGGGTGCAGAGTTGTAAAAAAGAATATATTGCATTATGTCTCATTGCAGCCCAAAAAGAAGCTCACAGCCGAATAAAATCAACCTTAGAAAGTGTTTTTAAAAATGTATATAAGTATTGTGAGGATTTGATTTCAAAAACCGGAAGAATTAGAGATAATTTGAATATTGCTGGAACTAATCCTGCTTATTTTGTCGAAACAAAATTTCAAAAAGATATTACGGGAGAAATTGCTGGTGAAAAGATTTTGAATAATTCAATTTTTTACAAGTGTAATATTGACGGCACGAAAGTTAAAATTGAAGATGTAAATGTAGCGCAAACTAAGATTGTAATCTATCAGATGCTGCAGAGTGCCAGCCCAGATTCTTCGGACTTATTCTGGAAACAGATTTATGATGAAAAAACAAATATAGAAGAAATAAAAAAATATTTGTCGCAATTTATGATTACTAATAATGATTCAATTGGAAATATCATTGTAAATTGTGTATTAAATGATGATGTGAAAAACAAAATTTTCGAATCTATTTATCCTGCTTGTAATATTGGCGCTGGAAATCCTATTCTTAAGCATGCAAATACAAATGGGAGTCATGATCTATTAGAGGTATTGGGCAGGACTTACTTAGATACACAACCTTGCGAGTTAACCTCTATTTATAGTTTTATTTCAGGTATTACAATAGGAGGTTTTTTAAATCTGAATTTAGGAATAACTTTACATTCAGACAGCTTTAAATTGAGTACGGAAGATGAATCAAAATTAATACTCTTTAAAGTCCTTTTATGTGGAGATGATAACCTGATAAAATATAAAGAAATCTTCGGTTTTGACAAAACATATTTTTCAAAAATTAAAAAAAACAATATAACATCCCTGTGGAACTTGATAGAAAATTCTTTATTTGATAACACATTAAAGGCAGATTGTGTAAGTACAAGATTAAATAACCTGTAATATCTAAATACTATGATAGCAACTTTATTGCACTGGTTGATTATTTTAAAAAACTTTATAATTGGGATTATTATTTTTAAACTAATTAGGTTTATATTAAGAACCTTTATATTAATCAGGCGCGGTTATTTTTATGTGTGGGATTATGATAACGAAAGCTTGTTGTTTTTGGGCTCTAAAAAAAGGTGGAAGATACCAAAATTATGTAGTGGTTATGTGAAATTTTCAATCTTTGAAAGAAAGGATGCGCCTAATGCTAATAAAATTTTTGATTATGATGATAAAGGAAAAACAGAAAGAGGTTATGTTGATAATCCTGATGAAAAGACAAAGTTAGATAAAGTATGGGTAAGGGTTTGGCTTTATGAAGGAGATAAAGAGTTATCCGAAAAACTTGAAAGGATTGGTTATGTGGATAGTGCTGGCGATGTATATGCTACTGATGAGGATGGAAATAATCCAAGTTTTGTCGGAGTAGTTGCAAACAATAACAAACGTGTCACAACAGGAGGTAATCGTTGGTGGAAAACACTTTTTTTATGGCATCACTTAGATGTTTTTACACCCGAAATGCTTGTAGATTATTCCCCCGGGAAAAAACCAGGTGAAACAAAGAAAATTGTATTAACTGAAGAGGCACAAAGGTGCACACCATTTGGTATTGGTTGTGTGAGTGAAACCGGAAGATTTTTGAAATTTACTAACGATTCACCTACTCAAAAAAGTCATACTCTTTTAGCCAGAGCCGCCGCCGCCTTGCTTTTATATAAGGAGCATGCTACATATTTATCTGATGAAGATAAGGGGGAACGACATAAATGGTGGGATACAGCATTAATTGCTGCTTTTTCCTGGATCGCACTTTTTATTCTATATTGGTACTTATTAAAAGGGCATGGAATGGTTCTATTCCCCTGGATGGGCACGGAAATCTCACTGGTTGTTTCACTATATTTAAGTTACATTTTAGTGTGGTTGATTTGGCATGAAGTCAAATTAGCAAACCTGAGAAGTTCCTCAAGTAAAAGACTTTTACATTTTCTGACATTATTTAATCGAAATACAGGGATAAGGGTGTATGATTATTTTATTATTTTTGTTTCAATTGCTGGAATTATTCTGAGCTTTTTGTACGCAGCTTATCCCTTTATTGCAATTTTCGCTGTTATTTTGACAGGAGTTGGAGTTATTGAAGCAAATTTTAGTGGAGAAAAATGGCAAGTCGTTGATCCTTATGATACTTCGACTTATGAGCCTTATAATAATAAGAGAATTGTTCATAAGGATAATGACAATAATGAAGGAAAGGCCAATGCAAATCATGACGATAAACACAATACGCCCATTAAATACAATTGGAATTTAAATATGCCAAATAGTATTAAGAGCTTTTCAATTACTATTACATTTAATACTCAAGATATTGAAGAAAAAAGGGCCATTAACCCTTTTAAAACTAACAATGATAATGCTAGGATAAATTATTTGGGAACAGTATATAATTTAATTATGGAGGGTGATTTCTATATTGATGAGGCTGTGAAGCAAATTCGACAAATTGCGAGGGAAAATAAATTTACTCAGATAGAAGAAGTCAAGTTAATACTTTCCTTTGTTCAAGGCTCAATTGAATATAAACTTGATGAAGAAAGTGATGTTATCGGTAGAATAGATGAATACTGCAGATTCCCGGTTGAAACTTTATTTGATAAGGAAGGAGATTGTGATTGTAAATCGGCTTTGGCTGCTTCTTTATTTAATTCTGCGGGGTATCCAACACTTTATGTTTTCACCAGCGATGTTAAACATGCTTATGTTGCCATATCCTTAAAAGAAGGGATGGAACTACCCTGTGATGATTCGGATTTAATTCGATTTGGAGTAATTAAATATAATCACAAGAATTATTATGTCTGCGAAACTACTTCTACGGGTCATGAATTTGGTGAAATTGCGAGCAATAAAATTCAAGAGGATTTAATAAAAAATAATTTTTCATTTGTTGAAATAAAACAAATTTTAGGAGGAGCATAATTGTGAATAAAATTACTAATCTGATCGTATTGGTATTTACAATTGTTTTTATCATGCTTTGGTTTTTTGCTATAATGACTTTTATTAAGTTGGAGAAGGACGAAAAGCCATTAATAAAAGCCGAAATTCCAAAAGAAACCATTGATTTTTTCAAGAACCTTCCGAAATTCATTGATATAAGTTTTCATTATAATCCCAACCCCGACCCGTTTTCATGGGGGAAATACGAGCCCGTGCAGGATATGCTCCGTATTGAGGATAGCTGTTTTATTGTTTTTTATTCAAGGGCTGATTCTGTTAAGGAATACAGTAAAGCTCAAGTAACTTTAAGCCATGCCAGGGAGGCAATACCTGAGCTGGAAAAACTAATGAAAGACTATCCTTATCCTTATGAGGTAAAGAAAAGAAAGTTACCAATTTATGTGGCAAATAATGAAAAAAACTACCTCGAAATCCAAAAAGAACTTTCTCCGCTTGGAGCTGTAAACAGTGTGGGGGTATACATTTTTGAATATTCATCGATGGGTACGCTTACTAAGGGTATTGTATTGTCGCCTAAAGCTTTTACTGCATTTGATCCTGTTCCTGAAGTGTCATTAAAAATTACCCTATGGCATGAAATGAACCATTATGTTTACTTTACAAATTATGATTTCATAAATAATGAGGAACCGTATCTATGGTACACAGAGGGCTGTGCAGAATATTTTGCCGGAAACACAGCGAGGCTTAAAGATATTAATAAATCCGAAGCCCGGCAATATGAATTTGAAAATAATGATTTAGGATACTCTGCTTATTGGGTAGGCTATTCAGCATTTTTATATTATGAAAATATATTTGGGAAAAACAAGCTTTCCAATCTGATCTTCCGCTCGTATGATGATGGTCTGAAAAAAGCCCTGAAAAGCTCTTCAAATATTACCCTGGATGAATGGGAGAGGGGGTGGAAGAATTATGTACAATCTATTAATTAATTATGGAATATTCATTTACCCACAACCAATGCCTTGCCTTTGCCAAGATTTTGATTGAAATAATGTCAGCCGACGGTGAGATTTCCGAAGATGAATGGAATTTGTATGCAGAAATCGCTGATGCATTTGGATTGTCAAAAGGGGATTACCTTATTGCAAGCAGTTTGAACTTGCTCGACTGCCTGACTGAGCTTAAAAATATGCCATTGAAAGAAAAAGAAACCATTGGCGTATTTATGATGGGAATAGTCAATGCTGACGGCATAGCAAGCAAGGAAGAGATGGATCTGTTAATTAAAGTTAGTGATTTAACGGATATCCCTTTACCATAAATAACACTATTGGAGCATATTTTATGCACACTTACGGGTTCACAATTCAGGAATAAAAGTATTTTTTTAAATTGTGAATACGGGAATAATCAAAATGGATTTTGGTTAACATTTTTATAAACTTGATTTTTAATAATAAAACTTATTCTTTACTTTTTTGAATGACAGTTTTGTGCATAAGAGTTTAATAAATAACAATTTAATTTGATAATATGATACGATATTATTTGCTATCTGTTTGTTGTTTGATTGGACTGCTAAATGTTAGTTGCAGCCGGGAAACTAAAAAGGATAATTTGATTATAAAATTCGAAGAATTTGTTAATTATGTTGAAAAAGATGCTGGTAATTTTACTGAGGAAGATTGGGTAAAATCTGATACGACGTATGTCAGGTTTTGTAGAAAATTTGATACGCAATTAAATGAAATCCTAAAGGATACAGATAAAGAAAAGATAAGCAGGTTAAAAGGGAAATATCAGGGATTGAAATTTAAATATGAGGCGAATAAAACGATCGATAAAATTAAAGACGGTTTTAATGATGTTAAGAATCAGTTGGATGGGTTTTTAGAGGGGGTGAAATAATTTGTTGTTATTAGATAATACTTTATGATAATAAAACTGAATAAGGCTCTGTTTTTTGAAAAATATCATATTGATAAACAAAAGTTTGAAGTTGCCGGTTGTAATTGGGATATGCTTGAAGAGATATATGACCATTACATTGTCAACAAAGAGGCGTATGAAGCTCCGGCCCGTTATATAATTAACAAAATGATGGACGCTCCTGGTGTGCATTCTGTAAGATACCGCATAAAAAAGCCGGAACACCTCATTGAAAAGATTATCAGAAAAAGAATTAACAAACCGGACAAGATAATTAATATAAATAACTACACACAGGAGATTACCGACATTATAGGTATAAGAGCACTTTATCTTTTTAAAAGCGACTGGAAGGATATACACACCTATGTGATGCAGGAATGGGATATGGCTGAAAATCCCATTTTATATTACAGAAACGGGGACTCGGTTAAATATATAAATGATGTATGTTGTGCGGGTTGTGATGCCAAAGAACATAAATACGGTTACCGCAGTTTGCATTATCTTATCAGTATGCAGTTCTCAAAAAAGAAATTTATTGCCGAACTACAGATGCGCACTATCTTTGAAGAGGCCTGGAGCGAGATAGACCACGATATCAGGTATCCATATTTTATCAATCATCCCGTTTTTCTCAACCAGCTGCTTATCCTTAACCGACTTGCAGGGACAGCCGACGAAGTGGCTTCTTATATGCAGGATTTACAAAATACTTTAAGGGAGCAGGAAGGCAATTTTAGGATGGAAATCGAAAAAAAGGATGAGGTCATATTTTCCGTTACTGAAAAAATCAACAGACTTAAAAACCATGTTCCGGATATGGATAATGCTCATCCTGCAACTGATGGAGCTCTAGAAAATGTGAGCCTGACAACGGAGGAAATTAAATGGTTGTCCGAATTATTTTCCAAAATAAAAGGTGTTAAACGATTGCATATCGATACCAATGATGATGGTAAACCAGAAACATTTGTTATCGATGATGATACTAAAGGCAGAGTCATTGGTTTCGATAATGATCAGGACGGTGCGATTGATTATTATATAAAGATTTGAAAAGTTAAATGTTTGAAATTATAAGCTCATATGAAAGTAAATGATTTTCTTTAAACTAACAAAATGACCTTCACAAATGCTTTTTTAACCGACCTTTATACTGAGATATTCCCGGTTTATATACATCACGAAGAAAGTTTTGATTTCGTTGGTATACATGGCCGTATGCACATATCAAGAGCGCTGATATTTGCAGAGTTCATGACCTGCTATCATGCGGAAGTACTCAATAACAAAAATCTTGATAATGCAGCTATACGTTATGCAGTCGCATTTCACGACTCGGGCAGGCAAGGCAACGGACATGATATCTGGGAAAACGACAGCGCCGCAAAATGCGCAGCTTATTTATTGGGTAAACCAGAATTTTCAAGTAATCCCGAATATTGCAACTACGTTGGTTCATTGGTTCACAAGCATGGTGAGTGGGATATGAACAAAAAAATTGTGCACGATGCCGATGTGCTTGAAATTATGAGGCCTTGCTGCGGCCATGGCGGTATAGGCGGTTTTCAGCACCATGCTCTCAGATTTTTAAGCAGAAAAGATGATTTTATTGATTACGATAAGAATCCTGCTCATTTTGACGGTATCAGGCAAAAACTTATCAACGAAGCATGGGAATTAATCTACTATACCGAACAGCAAAAACACAATTTCAAAGAGAATAATCATATTGAATCATTCCTTGAAATTATTCAAAACAACCCCTACAAATACCATTTATTAGAAATATTAACTTAAAAAAGAATTTATGAATCCAACTTACATTATCGGATTAGGTGGCGCCGGCATAGAGATAGGCATTGCTTTAAATAAAATCTGTGTCGAAAATAATATTCAAAATATTGCTTATCGGTTTATTGATACAGACGAGCACCATTTTTATTTCCTGCAAGAAAAATATCATTACATTTTAAACAGAAATGAGTTTTCATTTATAGGAAATTTCAGTCCAATGAATTATCTGAGTGGTTATACCAAACATAAGGATAATGACTTTGATTCGTGGTTTGACAAAAATGTCATTCTCAATCCTGGTCTTTTGCGGAGTGGAACCGGAGGGCAAAGGCAAATAGGTCGCCTGGCGTGTTTCCATCATTACAGGCAGATCAATGAAGAAATTCATAATGATTTAAATACACTAAGTCATACTGCAGGTATATCCATAAACGATATTGACGTATATATTATCAGCAGTATGTGTGGGGGTGCCGGAAGCGGTATTTATATCGATATTGCTGCTATTATTTGTAATATTTGGGGGAGTTCTGAAAAAATCCAGGCAGCTTTAATTCTTCCTCAGGTATATTTTAATCATAATCCTTTCGGCGAGGAAACAGAAAATATGAAATCCAACACATGGGCATTTTTAAAGGAAATAGATTTCTTTATAAATGATAATCACACGCCTCGCAAACTCATGGCGGAATACTCATGCAAAAAAAGTGTCTATGATAACAGCTCGCATGTTGATTTTGCTCCTTTTAACAAAGCAAATTTATTTTGCAATACTACATCAGAAGGAAAGATTATTGAATCAGATGCTTTTTTCATGGCCGTTGCTGCTTGTTTATGCAAATACATTGGCATCGTTCCCCTGACAGCATTACATGGCGAATTTGATATGGTAATATATAATTTTAACCCGGCCTGGCAGAACGAAATACCAGACAATGATGGATTTAAACGTACTTACAATGCAAGGAAATTTTTCACACCTCATATAGTAGGTAAATGGAATGATAGTATTGATTTTACGGCGCAACATGAAAACTAATTAATAAAATCATTTTTATAAAAATATCATATTCCTCGCAAAAATATGAGGCAGGCAGGGCAATAAACAGCTTGGCATCTGATTTCTGGAACATTAATTATTAGCTTGTCTATTAATAAAATTTATATTTACTTTACTGCTTAAACCATTTAACCTTTAATTTGCTATGGATAATATAAAATACTATGGTCTGCCTTATAACAACAAGGCCATAAGTCCTGATGAATTCAGAAACTTTGCCCGTCTGCTTTTTCTGTCTCAGAGTAATTCTGTTAACGATGTGCATTTGATAATTGAAAAGACACCTGCTAAAACCAGGGAAGAACTGATTTCCTATATTGGAGAATTACAGAAAGAGGCACAACTGATAAAAGAAGCCTCTGTTTCGCTTGAAGAAACACAAAGGCAGATTACCCGCAAGTTGCAGCAGTGGATAGATTCTTATGGATGCGCAAACAATGAGATTGACGAATATTTTGCGTATTATAATATTCCTTTGGATGTAATGCAATCGGTTCGCATTGCGCCAAAGAATGCGCTTTCCTCTCCACAGGAAATAAATAATGAACTTGGTAAATTTATTATAGGGCAGTTAAATGCCAGGAAAATTCTCAGCTCTGCGGTATATATACACCAGTTGCGGGCAGGTAAAATTAAACCCCGGATTTGTAGTATGTTTAATGATGCTTATGATCATATTCCCCTGCTGCCTAATCCCAATATAATACTTATTGGTTCCACCGGAACCGGTAAATCATATATCCTTAAAACCATAGCGCGGCTTTTCGGAATGCCTTTCCTTAAAATTGACTGTGCCTCCCTAACCTCATCGGGGTATACAGGAAATGGTTTTAACGAGTACTTTGCAGCCTTGTATAAAAAACTGAATGGCGACAAAGCAGCGATTTCCAATGCACTTATCTTTTTTGATGAGTTCGACAAACTGAGCGAACAGGGTTTTTCCCGCAACGAAGGATCAGTGGGTGGCGTGGAGATGCAACAGGAGTTTCTCAATCTGATAGAGGACAAAGAGTATCTTATATCTCAGCGAAAGTCACAGGAAGAAAATATACTGCTTAATCTTAGTAACTGCATGTTTGTATTTGGGGGCAGTTTTTTTGGAATCGATAAACATATCGAAAACAGGCTGGGCTGTCGCAAATCTGTGGGGTTTAAGACTGAGGTAACATATTATGGAGCCGACGGTTTTGACCTTTTGGATCAAATTGTACCTCACGACCTTGTTAGTTTTGGAATACTCCCCGAACTTGTAGGCAGAGTAAACCATATTGTGACACTGCATCCACATACCAAGGAAACCATTATTGAAATTTTGAAGTATGCACCAGATTCAATGTTGCAAGCCTACCGCAACTTTTTTCGGTTACATTACGATAATCTGGTTATTGAAGAGGAAGTATATAGCCTGCTCGCTGATAGAATTCTTGAAACTGGTACTGGGGCCAGAGCTATTAACGGCATACTTAACGAACTGCTCAAGGACCTTATTTATAATTCACCCAATCTCGAAAAAGAGAACCTGGTTGTAAATAAAGATTACTTTGAAAAGGTTTTTAATTACAGTTGATTTATTAGCAGACAAATTATTCATTTTAAATATACTGAATTATGAAGTACTTTCTTTTTGATTACATAGCTTTTTTGGAAGAATTAAAAGATAAACCAGATAAAAAAAAGATTTATGAGGAATGGAGAAAGATTTCTCAGGCTGACCGGCTTGAGGATGAACCTTTCTATGAGCACTTGCTGCAATTTGAACCCATTCCATATAAAATACCGGAGGAACTGCGAAATGATTTTGACTGGGATTTGCTGTTGCGCCTGGTAGCTGCATCACATTCGTCCGATTACCACTTTGAAACAAAACCTCTAAGTGATGATGAGAAACAAAATGGTAAGCCCTTACTCCCTTGTTTACATATTCTGGTTTCCAATGGACAGAAAAATGCCGACAAGGATGTTTCGACACTGTGGTCTTTTACGATTATTCGGTTATTTGAGATTTACCTGGAAGAGCAAATAAACATTCATACAGTGATGCAAACTGAAAAAGATGCTAAAGAATCAATAGGCATGGAAAGGGAAAAAAAGGTAAAGACTTATCAGATAGCACGTATAAAAGCAATAAATGAGATAAATAAAATCAAGTTCCTCGGTTAATTATAATAAAATTATCTTCTTGCTGACGTATAGAATGGTTAACATCGGCTTGTAAAAATCAAGTACATGAAAATCTATGAAAAACCACATGATATTATATATCCCCAGCATTGTTTATTTCTGATAGACATTCCCGTTGACAGTTTGGCCATGTGTTTGAACGAAATTGAAAATAACCCGCCGGGAGGTTTTATGTCAATGATGCAGGATCACGACTATGAAGCCTTTTCTGATTATCCCGGCAATGATATTGATGACCTGATAATTACAGCAGCTACAGATGCATCCTCTTCTGGTCTTATTCCTGCATGTTTCAACCATGAAAGAAAGCTGTTTATGCAAGATTTTAAAAGTAATCCTGTTTCAATTGCACTTTCAGACATTAAAGACAGTATTGGAGATAACAGCTACGATATTTATGCACAGGACACTATGAAGAGGTTCATTGTCATTCCACAATGGAATAATATTAATGTTTTTATCTCAATTATTAACGCTCCTTTTTGCGCACATGGCCCTGCCCAATATTGTTATTACCGCATACACAATATTTCTGAAAGGTAAGCCGCCGGCGAAATGCATCTTTCCCATCTGATCAAATAGATGCAACTTGCGGTCAAAAAATATTATGACCAAACAGGAAAAGAAATCCATGATGTTGAACCTTGTTGAGCATTGGCAGCAAAG